>ERZ802830.119-NODE-119-length-75504-cov-7.99058_pt1 | contig 75504 bp, 68 predicted proteins | sample MGYA00345654_ERZ802830 | MGnify/ENA primary metagenome ERZ802830 (study PRJEB30503, sample SAMEA104212375) | marine metagenome | biome: Westerlies Biome; feature: [SRF] surface water layer (ENVO:00010504) within the epipelagic zone...; material: water...
GACGGTCTGCGGCCGGGCCCCCCTTCGCCCGTAGCCGCCGCAATGGGGATGACTTATGAGTTGGTGGTGGGGCGTCGCAGCCGTCATCGCTATCGGACTGTTCGGCCTGTACTTGTCGATGACGGCGGGACGATTGGACGCCCTGCATAAACGAATCGATACATCGCGGCTATCGCTGGATGCCCAGTTGCTTCGACGATCCTCGGTCGCTCTCGAACTCGCCACGAGCGGCGGTCTCGACCCGGCCGGAGCGATAGTCGTCGCCGAGGCTGCACGGGATGCGCGCACGGCCGCCGACGAAGACAGTTCGGCGACCGACCGCGCCGATGCAGAAACCGCTCTTACCCAGGCACTGTCCGTCACCTTGGATGCAGAGGAGGTGGCCGAAGTTCGCAGCGCGCCCGGTGGCAGTGAACTGCTCGCGGAACTCGCCGCCTCGGCCCAACGGGTGCAACTGTCCCGCCGATTCCTCAACGACGCGGTTCGTGCCTGCGCCCAATTGCGCCGCCAACGCCTGGTCACCACCTTCCGGCTAGCCGGCCACACCCCGTGGCCCGACCCGGTGGAGTTCGATGACTCCGTTCCGGTGGCCCTCGTGGCACCCTCCTCGTAACCCGCCACCGGATGCGTGCCACCGGATGCAGTACTCGGCTGCGGCTCTACGATGGAGACCTACGACATTACGAGTGAGGTCTAAGTGGACGAGCAAGTTGGTACCGACCGCGTCAAGCGCGGCATGGCGGAGATGCTCAAGGGCGGCGTCATCATGGATGTCGTCGACGCGGAGCAAGCGAAGATCGCCGAGGACGCGGGGGCCGTGGCCGTGATGGCGCTTGAGCGCGTTCCGGCTGATATTCGCGCGCAAGGTGGCGTGGCTCGCATGTCCGATCCGGAAATGATCACCGGCATTATGGAAGCCGTATCGATCCCGGTCATGGCGAAAGCGCGCATCGGCCACTTCGGTGAGGCCCAGGTACTGCAGAGCCTCGGTGTTGACTACATCGACGAGTCCGAGGTACTTACCCCCGCCGACTACGCGAACCACATCGACAAGTCGGGCTTCACGGTGCCTTTCGTATGCGGGGCTACAAACCTGGGGGAAGCGCTGCGCCGCATCACCGAGGGCGCCGCAATGATCCGATCGAAAGGGGAGGCCGGCACCGGTGACGTCTCCAACGCGGTGACCCACATGCGCAAGATCCTCGGAGAGATCCGACGGCTGCGCTCGATGTCCGAGGACGAGCTCTTCGTCGCCGCCAAGGAACTTCAAGCCCCATACAACCTCGTGGTCGAGGTGGCTCGAGATGGCAAGTTGCCCGTAGTGCTGTTCACCGCCGGCGGTATCGCCACGCCCGCGGACGCCGCGATGATGATGCAACTGGGTGCAGACGGCGTGTTCGTTGGCTCGGGAATCTTCAAGAGCGGAGACCCGAAGTCCCGGGCTGAGGCGACCGTCTCGGCCACGCGCAACTTCGACAAGCCGGAGATGGTGGCGGACGCATCCCGAGGACTCGGTGAAGCGATGGTCGGATTGAACGTCGCCGATATTCCTGTTCATCACCGCCTCGAAGACCGCGGCTGGTGACCAGCACCCCGACTATCGGGGTGCTCGCGCTTCAAGGTGACGTGCGTGAGCACGTCTGGGCATTGGAACGCGCCGGCGCGCGGGCGCGCACCGTTCGTCAGCAAGACGACATTGCCGCCTGTGACGGGTTGGTAATCCCCGGCGGGGAATCCACGACGATGTCGAGACTGGCTGCCATCGAAGGATGGTTCGAGCCGCTACGTGTCGCACGAGCCGCCGGAATGCCGATGTTCGGAACATGCGCCGGCATGATCATGCTCGCGGACACTGTCCTTGATGCGCGCGCAGACCAGGAAACCGTGGGTGGCTTGGACGTCGTGGTTCGCCGCAACGCCTTCGGCCGACAGGTCGACTCCTTCGAGGCCGATCTGAGCGTTCCTACCGTCGGTGACGAGCCGTTCCCGGCCGTATTCATTCGCGCCCCCTGGGTGGAAAGCGTCGGATCGGAGGTCGAAATCCTGGCGGAGATCACCGAGGGTAAGCGGGCAGGTACCATCGTGGCTGTCCAGCACGCAGGTCTGTTGGCCACCAGTTTCCACCCGGAATTGGGATCCGACGTTCGATTCCATCGGCTGTTCGTGGAAAACGTCCAAGGGTCACGTTGAGCCGGGTGCGGTCGGCGTCAGCCCCAGAAGGGCGCTCGCAGAAGGTGCGCGGGCGAGTTGTCGGGAAGGGTTTCGCATGAGCGGTCACTCCAAATGGGCGACGACCAAACACAAGAAGGCCGTCATCGACGCCAAGCGCGGCAAACTGTTCGCCAAGCTGATCAAGAACATCGAGGTAGCCGCCCGCCAAGGCGGGGGAGACCCCGCCGGCAACCCGACCCTGTTCGACGCCATTCAAAAAGCCCGCAAATCGTCGGTGCCCTTGGACAACATCGAGCGTGCAGTCAAGCGCGGGTCGGGTGCCGAAGGTGGCGGAGCCGACTGGCAAACGATCATGTACGAGGGGTACGGCCCGAACGGAGTCGCCGTCCTGATCGAGTGTTTGACCGATAATCGCAACCGCGCGGCGGGCGAGGTGCGGGTGGCCATGACCCGCAACGGAGGCTCGATGGCCGACCCGGGATCCGTCGCCTACATGTTCAACCGCAAAGGCGTCGTCATCGTCCCGAAAAGCGATGGGCTCACCGAAGACGACCTCCTGCTCGCGGTTCTCGAAGCCGGAGCAGAGGAAGTGAACGATCTGGGAGAGTCCTTCGAGGTCGTCAGCGAGGCCACCGACGTCGTCACTGTGCGCACCGCACTGCAGGACAGCGACATTGACTACGACTTCGCGGAAGCGACGTTTCTTCCGTCGGTGACTGTTCCGCTTGACGAAGACGGAGCCACCAAGGTCTTTCGTTTGATCGAAGCGCTGGAAGACAGCGATGACGTTCAAAATGTGTACGCGAACTTCGACGTCAGCGATGACGTGATGGAGAAGGTGGGCTAACGCGTGTCCGAACAGGAGTCGGGCAAACTTGGGTCGCAACTGCGCGGCTGGGATGCGGCTACTTTTCGAACGGCGTCCGGTGATCCTCGGCTGCGCAGCACGGTTCTCGCACTGGCCGTGCTGGAACGAGCGCCGGATTGGGAGAGGCTGCGGGCTCGGCTCGAGCGCCTGACGCACTTCGTTCCCACCCTGCGCATGCGGCCGCTGTACGGAATCTTCGGCGTGTCTGCACCGCGGTTGGCACTCGATCCGGATTTCGACGTCGATGTGCACGTCCACCGGTACTCACTGCCCGAGGGAAGCGGCTGGAACGAATTGCTCGGGGACGCCAGGAGAATGTCGCTGACCGACTTCGATCGCAATCGGCCCCTGTGGGAAGCGGTCCTCATCGATGGGCTGCCTAACGGCGAAGCCGCGTTCATCATGAAACTGCATCATTCGATCGCGGATGGTCAGGCGACTGTGATCATGGCGCTGTCTTTATTCGAACTCGGACTTGATCCGAACCCCGAGGACCCACCAACACCCGAGGTGCCCGACGGCGAAGACGTTGGCACCTTGAATATCGCCAAGGCCAACCTCGAAGACAACCTCCAGCGGATTAAGGGCAGCGCCGAGGGCTTACTGCGCGCCGGTGGACAGATGATGCGCCAAGCAATCAGCGACCCCACGGGGTCACTAGACACGGTGCGCTCGACCGTCGACTCGATCACCCGTGCGGTGGCCATGCCGGACGCAGCGCTGAGTCCGGTGTGGTCTGAGCGAGGAACGACGTACCACTTCGGAGCGTTCGAGTTTCCCTTCGACGGGTTGAAGCAAGCGGCGAAGTCTCGAGGGCTCAGCGTGAACGACGCTTTTATGGCTGCCGTTGCCTCCGCTCTCGATCGGTATCACGATCGGCATGGCTACGAGGTGCCCCGGTTGCGGGTGAACGTCCCGATCAGCCTGCGTGGTGATGCGGGCGATCGCAGCGCGCAAGCATCGAACGCAGTGTCGATCGCGCGGCTTGAGATGCCGGTAGCCGGTTTGAGCATTGATGAGCTGATGGCCGAAGCGCACGAACTCGTGGACGCATGGCGCGGTGCGCCCGCAACGCGCATGGCCGATCCGCTCGCGGACGTGAGCTGGTTCGTGCCGGTCCCGGTGCTTGCGCAGGCTGCGCGGGCGTCGGACCTCACCACCAGCAACGTTCCCGGGCCGCCGATTCCTCTCTACCTCGCCGGGGCAAAGATGGTGGCTGCTTTCCCTCTCGTGGCCACCATCGGGGCTGCGGTGAACGTAACCATGGTGACCTACGACGGCGCAGCATGCATCGGTGTCTCGACCGATGATCGGTCAGTAACCGACCCAGCCGAGCTGATCGAAGATCTGCGATGGGGATTTGAACGGGTCACTGGAGAACACGTCGAACCGGCCGATCGTTACGCGGCGCGTCAGCCGAAGGGTGACACACCCGCCGACTAGCGTGTGAGGGTTCAGGCGAGGAGGCCACCGTGACGCATGCGACCCGAATTCTCGGGGTGGATCCCGGGCTCACGCGGTGCGGAGTGGCGGTCATCAAAGGCAGTGCAGGGCAGAAGGTCTCGCTGCTGCACATCGGCGTTTTCGGCACTGATCCCGGTGATTCCATCGAGCAGCGCCTGATCTCAATCGAACGCGACATGGAGGGCCTCGTCGACGAATTGGAGCCCGACGTGATCGCAGTGGAGCGAGTGTTCAGTCAGCACAACGTGCGGACGGCAATGGCCACTGCCCAGGCCGCTGCGGTCGCCCTTCTCGTTGCGGCCCGCCGAGGCCTTCCGGTGGCGATGCACACGCCCACAGAGGTCAAAGCCGCGGTCACCGGTAACGGTCGCGCCGACAAGGCGCAGGTGACTGCCATGGTTACTCGGGTCTTACGACTGGACACACCACCCAAGCCGGCCGATGCAGCGGATGCTGCCGCGATCGCTATTTGTCATGCGTGGCGGGGAGCCGCCACGCAGCGCCTGGAGCGTGCCCGCCGCGAGATGGCATCCCAGCGTTCATCAGGGGGTTCCACCCAGCGAGCGGCGGCAGCGCGTCGATGATCGATCGAGTTCGGGGTGCGGTCGTCGCGCGTGGCGCGGATTACCTCAGCGTCGATCTAGGAGCGGTTGCTGTGCGGGTCGCCACGCCACCACCGGTCGCTGCGGAAGCATCCTTGGGGCGAGAGGTCGACCTGCACACCGCCCTCGTTGTCCGACAGGACTCATGGACGCTCTTCGGATTCGCCGACGCCGAGCAATGTCGAATGTTCGAACAGGTGCAAACGGTCAGTGGAATCGGACCGCGGATCGCTCTCGGCTTGGTGAGCGTCCTCGGTGCCGACGACCTTCGGCGAGCGATCGACGCGGAAGACCTCGCCCCCTTGACGCAGGTCCCCGGTATCGGAAAGAAAGGCGCACAGCGCATCATTCTGGAACTCAAGGACAAGATCGATCCGCCTAGCGTTGGTCGCACGGCTGCGCCGTCAGGTGAGGGGTGGCGCACCGCAGTGGCGGCGGGTCTGACATCTCTGGGATGGAGTGCCAAGGAAGCAGAAGCGGCCGTCGACGCCCTCGCGGGCCGCCTCGATGAGGTCACCGACGCGCAATCACCTGACATCGGAGTGTTGCTCAAAGAAGCCCTGCGCAGTCTGGACCGATCGTGACCGTCCTCGATCCGACACCGGATGACGACGATTCGATCGTCGAAGGGGCTCTTCGTCCGACGACGCTGACCGAATTCGTCGGCCAGGACCGGGTGAAGAACCAACTCGGATTGGTCCTGGAAGCCGCGCGTCGTCGTTCGGGGGTCTCGGACCACGTTCTGCTCAGCGGGCCACCGGGCCTGGGCAAGACAACCCTTGCGGCGATCATCGCCGCGGAGCTCGACGCCCCCATGCGGATGACATCCGGGCCGGCACTGCAGCACGCTGGCGACGTCGCGGCGGTCTTGTCCAGCCTGCAGCCCGGGGAGGTGCTGTTCATCGACGAAGTTCACCGAACAGCGCGAGCCTCCCAAGAAATGCTGTACGTGGCGATGGAGGACTTTCGTGTGGACGTCGTCGTCGGCAAGGGCCCGGGTGCGACGGCTATTCCTTTGGACATCGAGCCCTTCACCCTTGTCGGAGCCACAACGCGGGCGGGAATGTTGCCCGGGCCGCTGCGAGATCGATTCGGGTTCACCGCTCACCTCGACTTCTATGAGGTTGCCGATCTTGAGCACATCGTGCACCGCAGCGCTGGTCTGCTCGACGTCAACGTCACCGACGAGGGAAGTGCTGAGATCGCTAGCAGGTGCCGCGGCACCCCGAGAATTGCCAACCGACTGCTGCGGCGGGTCCGGGATTGGGCCCAAGTGCATGGCGATGGAGTCGTCGACCTGGACGCGGCGCGAGCTGCCCTGGAGTTATACGAGGTGGATGTGGTCGGCCTGGATCGAATCGATCGTGCCGTTCTCGAGGCGATCGTCGACCGCTTCGGTGGCGGTCCGGTGGGATTGAGCACCCTGGCCGTGGCGGTCGGGGAGGAACCCGAGACCATCGAAACCGTAGCCGAGCCGTTTCTGGTTCGCCTCGGTTTGCTGATGCGCACCTCCCGCGGACGGGTGGCCACCGTTGCCGGATGGCAGCACGTCGGTCGTTCCGCTCCGACAGATGCACCAGGCTCCGGCCAGGGCGTGTTGCCCTGGAGCGCCGACGACAGCGTGGACGACCACGACGATGGAGGCGATTCTTAGGCCATCGCCGACATCACGAGAGCCTCTGGGTACCCTCGTCCCCGCTGGAGATTCCGGCCCTGTGTTTCGCAGAATGCCCCTCAGGAGCGCACCGTGGACATCGTTGCCTTGGCGCCTATCGTTCTACTCGTCGTCGCCTTTTACTTCCTGCTCATCCGGCCGCAGAAGCAACGTCAGCGCCAGCAGGCCGAAATGGTGTCCGCACTGGCGCCGGGAGCGCAGGTGATGACAACCGCCGGGATCATGGGAACGGTCGCAGTCGTCGCGGAGGACGAGCTGAGTCTGGAAATCTCACCCGGGGTCTTCGTGCGCATGGTTCCGGCGTCCGTCGCCAAGGTGATCGAGCCAGCGCCCAGTGTCGAGACGGCACCAGAGACAGATGAAGCGCCTTAGCGCTTCGCGATAGACCAGAATCCGCGGGCCGACAGCCCGTCCGCACACGAGGAGACCTGTGGCACCACCTGCAACATCGAAGCCAGGGCGATTGCTGATCGCCCTGATCGTCTTGCTGCTCGGTGGCGTCGTCTGGGCGTTCTGGCCCGGCACCGATTCCTCGGTCCGTCTCGGCCTCGACCTTCAAGGTGGAACCCAGGTGATCCTGCTTCCGCAGCCCGTCGTCGAAGGTACCGAGATCACCGAGGAGCAGCTCGCGCAGACGGTGGAAATCATTCGTGCCCGCGTCGACGGATTGGGCGTCGCCGAAGCGGAGGTCACCACTCAGGGGTCGGGAAATTCAGCAGCGATCGTCGTCTCCGTCCCGGGCCTGGGTCAAGACCGCGTCGTCGAGCTTGTCCAGCGAACGGCCTTGTTGAACTTCCGTCCGGTGTGGAACGTGCTCAGTCCGTTCCCGATCGACCCGGCTGACGCCGATGCGGCGGAAGGTGACGCGGCGGAAGGTGACGCCGCCGAGTCCGCTGAGGAATCAGCGAGCGACGGCGGAGCTCAGAGTGCGGAGATTGTCCAAGCGCCCGATTACAGCCCTGAGTTCCAAACCGAGGTCGACGCCCTGGATTGCATCGATCCGGTCAACCTGGCCGGTGGCACACCCGATAACCCGACCGAATGGCTGGGTGCCTGCGATCAATCCGGCGCACAGAAATACGTCATGGAGCCGGCCTTCATCGAAGGTGTGAGTGTCACCGACGCAAACGCCCAACTCACGCAACAGGGCATCGGGTGGGTAGTGACCTTGGAGTTCGACTCCGAGGGAGCGGGCGCGCTCGCCGAGGCATCCACCGAACTCAGTGCGCTTCCGGAGTGCGGTTCGGGAGCCACGCCCTGTAACGCGTTCGCGATCGTTCTCGACGGCGTGGTTGTGTCTGCTCCTCGATTCAACGAACCCATCCTCGGCGGGCAAGCGCAGATCGAAGGTGACTTCAACGCCCAGGAAGCCCGTGACTTGGCGAACGTTCTGAAGTACGGCGCACTGCCGGTGACCCTCGACGTTGTCGACATCACGTCGGTGTCCGCGACCGTGGGTGGCGATCAATTGCGGGCCGGGATCATCGCAGGCCTCATCGGTTTGGCCTTGGTGAGTATCTACCTACTTTTGTACTACCGGGTGCTCGGACTGGTAGCCGTCGCCTCCCTCGCCGTCGCAGGCGGCCTGCTCTACCTGTTCGTCGTGATCTTCTCCAAGACCATCGGACTCACCCTGACCCTGGCCGGAATTGCCGGCGCGATCGTGGCCGTAGGCATCACCGCGGACTCCTTCATCGTGTACTTCGAACGCATGCGCGACGAACTTCGCGACGGACGATCCCTACGGCAAGCGTGCGACAGCGGATGGGTGCGAGCCCGCCGGACCCTGTTGGCGGCGGACTTCGTCACGCTGCTTGCCGCCGTGGTGTTGTACTTCCTATCCATCGGCAGCGTCCGCGGATTCGCCTTCATCTTGGGTCTGACAACGGTCATCGACCTCATCATCGCCTTCTGGTTTACCCACCCCGTGGTGGTTTTGATGGGACGTCGCAAGTTCATGCAGGGCGGGTCCAAGTGGTCAGGGCTGGACCCCGAACGCCTGGGTGGTCACAGTGCCCTCGACACGCTTGCCGGACAGTCACGACGCAAACGCCGTGACGACTACCAGAGCGCAACAGCAGACGAAGCCACACATGATGAGACCACAGCTGACGACTCAGCTGACGACTCAGCCGACGATTCAGCTGGCGACTCAGCCGACGATACAACGGAGGTGCGGTCATGAGCAGCATCGCCAACATCGGCCAACGGCTCTATCGCGGTGAGGTTTCCTACGACTTCGTCGGTCGGTGGAAGCGGTGGTACGTCCTCTCGGCGATCATCCTGCTCGTCGCCGTGGCGTCGCTTGCCTTCCGAGGATTGAATCTCGGGATTGAGTTCCGTGGCGGTGCCGACTTCGCCATCCCCAATGCGACCTGCTCGGTGACCGAGGCGCGAGAAGTAGCCGAGGCCGAGTCCGGCGGGCAAACGATCGTGACCGTCGCCAGTTCGGGCACCATGCGGGTCCAGACGATTCCGTTGACCAGCGCGGAGTCCATCGAGTTGTCGGAGTCCCTGGGCGACGTCTGCGGTGTCGCGGCATCGGAGATCACCGTTCAGGTTGTCGGACCGACGTGGGGGGCGGAGATATCGTCCAAGGCCCTCCAGGGGTTGGTCATCTTCTTGGTGCTGGTCACGATCTTCTTGAGCATCTACTTCGAATGGCGAATGGCCATCGGCGCACTCGTCGCCTTGGTCCATGACCTCGTCATCACGGTGGGCATCTATGCGCTCTTGGGACTAGAAGTGACACCGGCGACCGCCATCGGTGTCCTCACCATCTTGGCCTACTCGCTCTACGACACCGTCGTCGTTTACGACAAGGTGAAGGAGAACACCCGAGGCATCGCCGGACAGTCGGTCATGACCTACGACGAAGCCGCGAACCTGGCGGTGAACCAGACCGTCGTTCGATCCATCAACACTTCGCTGACATCCCTGCTGCCCGTCCTTGCCATCATCATCGTTGGCGCCGGACTGCTCGGCGCTGGCACGTTGCTTGACCTCGCTGTCGCCCTGGCTGTTGGTATGGCGGCAGGAACGTACTCCTCAATCTTCATCGCCACACCGGTCCTCGCCCAGCTCAAGCGGCAGCAGCCGGAAATGAAAGCCCTCGCCGCACGGGTTCAGGCCCGCCGCAAGCAAGCAGCGAAAGTGGGCGCCAAGGGCGCGGATAGCGCCGCAGGAGGCGCCGGAGATGGCGCCGGTGCAACAGCGGGCGCCGCGTCCGAGAAGGCAGGCTCCGCCACTACGGCATCGCCCGCATCTCCGGAGGAACTTCGTGAACTCGCACGCGTGCAATCCGGCGAGCGACATCAACCCAAGCGCAAGAGCCGACGCAAACGACGCTAGTTCCTCCGCGCGTACACTGGTGTTCCGCGGCAAGGGGAGGTGGACATGGCGAAGAACATTCCCGCCACCACCGAGCCCGAGGTCGCCCGCGGGTCACAGGCAGGCGAATCCGGTGGTTTCCGTGGTCGCTTCGCCAGGCTTGCCGGCCCTAGGTCCGGCCACCCGGAACTAGAACCGGTCATCCGGACGCTTCGCCGATATCACCCGAAGGCCGATACTCGCACTCTCGAGCGCGCCTACGAGATGGCGGAGTACCTGCACCGTGACCAGAAGCGCCGATCGGGGGAGCCGTACATCACCCACCCGGTAGCGGTCGCGTCGATCCTGGCGGACCTGGGAATGCCGGCCTCGACACTGTCGGCTGCACTTCTGCACGACACCGTTGAAGACTGTGGGTACTCGCTTGATGCCCTGCGGGAAGACTTCGGGGACGAGATTGCCCTGTTGGTGGACGGCGTAACCAAGCTCGACAAGGTCACTTACGGAGAGGCCTCCGCCGCGGAAACCGTGCGGAAGATGGTCGTGGCCATGGCCCGCGATATTCGCGTGCTGGTCATCAAGCTCACCGACCGACTCCACAACATGCGCACCCTCCGGTGGCTCCCCGAGGAAAAGCAGCAAAAGAAGGCTAGGGAAACTCTCGAGATCTACGCGCCGCTGGCGCATCGGCTCGGCATGAACGCCATCAAGTGGGAACTTGAGGACCTTTCCTTTGCCACGCTATATCCGAAAATGTATGAAGAAATTGTGCGCTTAGTTGGGGAGCGGGCTCCCTCACGCGACAAGTACCTTGCGGAAGTAGTCAGCGATATTGAAGCCCAACTGAAAACGAGCCGCATCAAGGCCTCGGTCACCGGCCGCCCCAAGCACTACTACTCGGTGTATCAGAAGATGATCGTGCGTGGTCGCGACTTTAACGACATCTACGACCTGGTGGGTGTTCGCATCCTCGTCGACAGTATTCGCGAGTGCTACGCGGTATTGGGAACGATCCACGCGCAGTGGAGCCCGGTGCCCGGACGTTTCAAGGACTTCATCGCGATGCCGAAATTCAATATGTATCAGTCGCTGCACACGACCGTCATCGGACCGGAAGGCAAAGTCGTCGAAGTGCAGATCCGCACCCAAGACATGGACCAATCGGCCGAGCTGGGTGTCGCTGCGCACTGGATGTACAAGCAGGGCGAGTCGGACAAAGCCGGACCTGACGAGTTCGCGTGGCTACGCCAACTGCTGGATTGGCAGCGCGAAACCGCCGACCCCGGTGAGTTCATGGACTCACTCCGTTACGACCTCGGAACAGCCGAGGTGTACGTCTTCACACCGAAGGGTGATGTGACGGCGCTCCCGGCGGGTGCGACACCGGTCGATTTTGCCTACTCGGTCCACACCGAGGTCGGGCACCGGTGCGTCGGTGCGCGAGTCAACGGAAAGCTCGTTCCCCTGGAGTCGGAACTATCCAGCGGCGACGTCGTGGAGATTTTCACCTCCAAGGCTGAGGGCGCCGGGCCCAGTCGCGACTGGCTGGGCTTCGCGGCGTCCGCGCGAGCCAAGACCAAGATCAAGGCCTGGTTCTCCAAGGAGCGCCGCGAGGAAGCGATCGACAACGGTAAGGATCAGCTTGCGCGAGCGATGCGCAAGAAGGGCTTCCCGCTACAACGATTGATGACCAATCAAGCTCTCTCGACGATCGCCGTCGACCTCAACCAAGCCGATGTTTCCGCGCTGTACGCATCGGTGGGCGAAGGCAAAATCGCGGCCTCGACCATCGTCCAGCGGCTCATCGAGGCGGCGGGCGGTGTCGACGGGGCTGACGATGACGCCGCCGAAGCAGTCACCCCCACTCCAGGGCGTCGGGAGAGCGCCTCGCGAGATGTCGGAGTCATCGTCAAAGGGGTCGACGACCTCTGGGTCAAGCTTGCGCGCTGCTGCACCCCGGTGCCGGGCGATGCAATCATGGGGTTCGTCACGCGAGCGTCGGGTGTTTCTGTGCATCGCGAAAGCTGCGTCAACGTTCCGAATCTGCGACAAAGCCCCGAGCGTGAGGTGGACGTGGAGTGGGCACCCACGCCATCTAGCGTCTTCCTAGTGAACATCCAGGTCGAGGCGCTCGATCGCTCGCGCTTGCTGGCTGACATCACGCGCGCTCTGTCGGATACGCACGTGAACATCCTGAGTGCGTCGGTCACCACAACGCGAGACAGGATCGCTACCTCGAGGTTCACCTTCGAGATGGCCGACCCCAAGCATCTGGGGTCTGTTCTGAAGACGGTCCGCACCGTCGAGGGTGTCTACGACGCTTACCGCGTTTAGGACGGGCACTGGCAAAGGTGTCGCTGGCACCTAACCGACCAGGACGTGTTGGGCTAAGTCGGTGTTGCTAGCGGGCGATCCGTTGGGCTGCCTCGAGCAGCGCCCGGGTGCTCTCGATGGACTGCTCCAGCTTGCGCACTGCTCGCTCATCGCCAGCGGCGCGAGCTTGCTCGAGATCGGCCTCCTGCTTGGCAAGCGCATCGGTGAAAGCGTTCGCGGTGGACTCTGCGCGGGCTCGCTTATCGGGATCATCGCGGTCCCACGCGTTCGACTCCGCCTTGCGCACCGCATCCTCGACTTTCTTGAGTCGCGATTCCAATCGCGAACGCTCGCTGCGCGGTAGGTCACCGGCTTTGTCCCATTGCTCTTGGATGGAGCGAAGTTGACGCTTGATCGATGGGACGCCTGTCGATCCGTCAAGCGGAAGCAGGGCTTCGGCCTTGACAACTAGTGCTTCTTTCACTTCAACGTTCGGTGCAAGTTTGGCGTCCTTCGCGGCGTCGGCGGCCTTCATCGCGGAATAGAACGAATCCTGTGCGGCTTTAAACTTCTTCCATAGTTTGTCCTCGTCAGACCGCGATCCCCTCGGCGCTCGCTTCCACTGATCCATCAACGATCGGAAGGCGCGCGTGGTCGGCCCCCAATCTGTCGAGTCAGCCAGGGCCTCGGCCTTGGTGATCAGTTCACGCTTCGCTGCCATGGCCTCCTTGCGTTGTGAGTCGAGTTGCGCGAAATGCGCACGGCGCCGCTTATCGAAGCCTGCCCGAGCGGAGCTGAAGCGCTTCCACAGTTCCTGTTCGAGGGAGCGATCAGAACGGGGGAGCACCTTCCACTCCTCGACCATCGCGGAGTAGCGCTCGGATGTCGACTTCCAGGAGGAGGAGTCCGACAGCGCCTCGGCTTCGGTCACCAGCGCCGCGCGCGCCGCCTTGGTCTCCTCGCGTACTCGCTCGCGGTGCGCTGCCTGCCGTACCAGCGCCGACTCCAGTTCGGTTTCCGCCGCGTCGACCTTGGCGGACAGGGCCGCCACGTCTCCGACGAATGAACGTTCCTCCAGGCCTTGGCGGACGCGAGCGATAGCCGCTCGCGATTGATCGGGCTTAGCGCGGCCGTCGGCGAGCCGCGTCGTGACGAGGTCGATCTCCACGACCAGGTCGTCGTATTTGCGGGCGAAGAACGCCAGCCCTTCATCGGGGGTACCAGCGGCGTACTGTCCGACGGCCACATCGCCGTCCGGTGCCACTAGGTAGATCATCCCGTCGGCCTCGGCCCGCCCGAAGGCCATGCTCGGGCTCGGAGCATCCGCAACTGCGGCCGTCGGAGCATCGGAGGTTGGCCGTGTCGGTCCCGTAGGGCGACGCAGGGCGGCCGGGGTAGGAACCGGCGATTGCGCGCCCGTCGTGCCCTCGTCGTCAGTCGTCACGTCCACGAATCCCTCTAGATCCCTCTCGCAATGCCCTCGCCTAGTCCACTCGACGGCCCTACCGTCACCGACAGTCTGTCACCGAAGAGGGAAACTGCTGCTAGGCCGTACCAACTGTTGCCGATTCGATAACAATCGGTTGGGCGGGAAGGCCGTCCCCACCACCGTCGGCCACGCCTGCCTCAGCAATAGCGCGCACGATGTCCAGGCCGTCGGTGACCTGCCCCCAGATGGTGTAGCCCGAGGGGAGGGTGGTGTCCTCGTAGACAAGGAAGAACTGCGAGCCACCGGTGCCCGGTCCAGCGTTGGCCATGGCAACCGTGCCTGCCGGATAGTTCGCCTCACCCTCTGCCGGGAGGTTTTCGTCGGGAATTTGATAGCCCGGCCCACCCGTGCCGTTGCCCGCCGGATCCCCGCACTGAAGTACGAAGATGCCGGCCGTGGTCAGCCGGTGACATGCGGTCCCGTCGAAGAACCCCTCGTTGGCGAGGAAGGTCATCGAGGCGACCGTCGCAGGCGCGTCGTCAGCGGCCAGGTTGATGGAGATATTTCCGCAGTTGGTGGCCAGGGTCAGGGTGCCGCTGGCTGCTGTCGCGGCGTCGGGCGCGGCATCGAAGGTGAGGTCGTCGACACGTGTCGGTGCTGGCTCGGCGCAGATATCGACGACGGCAGCCCCTGATTCGATCTCCTCGATCAACTCCTCGGCCACCTCGTCGATCTCGGACGCGGTGGACTCGGGTTCGCTCCCTCGATCGATGAGGGTGAAGATCGCCCATCCGCCTCCGGCGATGACCAAGGCACCAACAACGACGATCGCCACGAGGCGTTGGCGAACCCGGGCCGTGTCTTCGCGATCAGCGCGTCGGGCTTGCTGCCGCTCGAACTTCGCGCGCGCGAGTTGGCGTTGCCGTCGGTTAGCGGAGGTCATGTACGACCCGGAAATCGATGTCGGTGAGTACTCTTTCGATCTTCGGCATCCGAGTGTAGAGGTGAAGACAAAGGGCGCCACGAGGCTAGGCTGTCCTTGCTGGTCTGGGCCCCCCAGCCGGAGGGATGTCCCAGAACACCCGCACCCAGCGCGACGTTGCACATCTCGCCCAGGAGGAGCCTTGTTCATCACCGGCTTCCCTGCTGGATCGTGGGCCACCAACTGTTATGTCGTGGCTACCGGTGCGGGCGAGCCGTGCGTGGTCATCGATCCTGGCCAGGAGTCGATCGACCGCGTGCACGAGATCATCGGCGAACACCGCCTTGCGCCCGCTGCCGTCCTGCTCACGCATGGACACATGGACCACATTTGGAGTGTTGCGCCGCTGGCCCGTGAGTTCGAGATTCCAGCGCTGATCCACACGGACGATCGTTATCGGCTCGCCGACCCCGCCGGCAGCAGCATGGCGGCGGCTCGTGAGCAGCTCCTGGCGATGACGAAGAACTCCCTGGAGCTGACCGAACCAGACGATGTCCAACTGCTACCACCGGGGCGAGATGCCGAGATTGAACTGGTGGGCATCCGTTTTGCCGTCCGACATGCCCCGGGGCACACCGAGGGGTCGGCGGTGTTCCAGGCCGAGCGCGGCGACGACGTCGATGTGCTCTTCTCCGGTGACGTGCTCTTTCAAGGGTCGATCGGTCGGACCGATCTCCCCGGCGGGAGTCCCGACCAGATGAACGAGAGCCTGCGCGACGTCATCTGGCCCATGGCCGACGAGATCGTCGTGCTGCCCGGACATGGACCCCGTACGACGATCGGGGCCGAGCGCGCGTCGAACCCGTTCCTGCAAGCCGTCGGTTCTGGGCGCGACGCGCAAGCCCCGAACCGGGGGTGGTGAGCGTGGTCGAATTTCAAGCACCCAAAGGAATCCCGGAGTATTTCCCGCCGCGTTCGTCGGCGTTTCTCGCGGTACGGGAGGCCTTGGCGCATTCTGCTCGATGCGCCGGCTATGGATACATCGAGTTGCCGGTGTTTGAAGACACGTCGCTGTTCGTTCGGGGTGTGGGTGAAAGCACCGACGTGGTCAGCAAGGAGATGTATACCTTTCTCGATCGCGGAGGACGGTCCTTGTCACTGCGGCCGGAGGGGACGGCGGGAGTCATGCGGTCGATCGTCGAGAACCGACTCGACAAGGGCGCATTACCGGTCAAACTCTGGTACGCCGGACCGTTCTTTCGCGCCGAGCGACCCCAGCATGGGCGCTACCGGCAACTGCAGCAGGTGGGCCTGGAGGCTGTGGGGAGCGATGATCCTGCGTTGGACGCGGAAGTCATCGCCGTCGCGGACGAGGGGTACCGACGCCTTGGCCTGCGCGCGTATCGCCTCGACCTCACGAGCCTTGGGTGCGCTGAGTGTCGTCCGGCGTACCGAGAGCAACTGATGGCCTTCCTCGAGCGGTGCGATCTAGACGCCGCGACGCGCGAGCGTGCGGCGAGCAACCCGCTGCGGGTCCTGGACGACAAGCGGGAGTCCATCCAGGCGCAGTTGGCCGACGTGCCGGTGATGGTGGAGGCGTTATGCGATGCATGCAGCACGCACTACGACACGGTCCGGGAGTTTCTGCGTGATGCTTCAGTGGAGTGGTCCGAGGCTCCGCGCCTGGTGCGTGGACTCGATTACTACACCCGAACGACGTTCGAGTTCACCCACGAGATGCTCGGCGCCCAGTCGGGAATCGGCGGGGGCGGTCGATACGACGGCTTGATGGAATCCCTCGGTGGCGCGCCGCTGTCGGGGATCGGGTTCGGCCTCGGCACCGATCGCACACTGCTGGCGTGCGAGGCGGAGGGCCTCGATGTAGCCGCCAACGGACTCGTCGACGTATTCGTTGTACCAATCGGGCCTGCTGCCCGTCGTGTGGCCGTCGGCATCGCGGCGCAATTGCGCGGTGCCGGGATACGGGTCGACATGGCCTACGGTGATCGCGGGCTCAAGGGTTCGATGAAAGCCGCCGATCGGTCGGGGGCGCCGCTGGTTGTCATCGTAGGAAACGATGAGGTGCAATTGGCGAACGCTCAGGTTAAGAACATGGCCGACGGTTCCCAAGAGACCGTCACCTTGGAGTCATTGGTAGCCGACGTGGGAGCACGTTTGTCACAGAAGGGCACGTTGTGATCAGAACCGACTACGCCGGCGATATCCGCGAGACCGACGTTGGTCGCATCGTCACCCTTGCCGGATGGATCGCCTCCCGGCGTGACCATGGCGGGGTCGCGTTCTTGGACCTGCGTGACGCCTCCGGTCGGGCCCAGGTCGTGGTGCGTGAGTCCGCGGTCGCGCACCCGCTCCGCGATGAGTTCTGCATCCAGGTGACCGGTGAGGTGGCCATCCGGCCCGAGGGAAACGAGAATCCGGAACTGCCGACGGGTACGGTTGAAGTCATCTCTGACGACCTGGTCGTCTTGTCGACGAGCGCCCCACTGCCGTTCCCCATCGATGATCGGGTCACCATCAGCGATGAAGTCAGGCTGAAGCATCGTTACCTCGATCTACGTCGGACCAAGCCGGGTGACGCGATTCGTATGCGTTCGCGCGTTAATCAGGTAGCCCGCACGGCGCTCCTGGATCGCGGCTTCGTGGAGGTCGAAACCCCGACCCTCACCCGATCCACCCCCGAGGGAGCGCGAGATTTCCTCGTGCCCGTGCGCCTGCAGCCCGGCCACTGGTACGCGCTCCCGCAATCTCCCCAATTGTTCAAGCAGCTGCTGATGGTCGGCGGCATCGAGCGGTATTTCCAGATCGCTCGGTGTTACCGCGATGAAGATTTTCGCGCCGATCGCCAACCGGAATTCACCCAACTCGACATCGAGATGAGTTTCGTCGAACAGCAGGACGTCATCGATGTCGGGGAGGCCGTCATTCGCGGCCTGTGGTCCGAGGTGGACGGATACGACATCGCGGAGATACCCCGCATGACGTACGCCGATGCCATGAGTCGATTCGGAACCGACAAACCGGATCTGCGTTTCGGTCTCGAACTCGTCGAACTGACCGAGTATTTCGCCCAAACCCCGTTCCGTGTCTTCCAGGCCGACTACGTCGGCTGCGTCGTCATGCCGGGCGGGGCCGACCAGCCCCGTCGTCAATTCGACGCCTGGCAGGAATGGGCCAAGCAGCGCGGCGCTAAGGGTCTGGCCTACGTCACCGTCGGCGACGACGGCACCCTTGGCGGGCCGGTGGCCAAAAACTTGAGTGAGGGGGAGCGAGACGGTCTCGTTGCCGCTGCCGGGGCTTCGCCCGGGGATGCCGTCTTCTTCGCGGCCGGGCGCGCCAGCGAGGCTCGGGCATTGCTGGGAGCTGCGCGAGTGGAGATCGCAGATCGGTTGTCCTTGATCGATACCAGCCAGTGGTCCTTCGTCTGGGTCGTCGACGCTCCCATGTTTGAGCAGGTGCAAGCAGACGATGGAACGTGGGTGTGGACGGCGGTGCACCACCCGTTCACATCACCGAACGCCGAGTGGATCGAGACGTTCGATTCGCGCCCAGGCGAGGCCCTCGCCTGGGCGTATGACCTAGTTTGCAACGGCAACGAAATCGGTGGCGGGAGTATCCGTATTCACAAGCCCGATGTGCAGCGGCGCGTGTTCGACGTGCTCGGCCTTGAGGATGAAGAAGCCCGAGAGAAGTTCGGCTTCCTCCTCGACGCATTTGCCTACGGACCGCCACCCCACGGCGGCATCGCCTTCGGCTGGGATCGCATTTGCATGCTGCTGGCCGATGCCGACTCACTCCGCGACGTCATCGCATTCCCCAAGACCGGTGGCGGGCACGATCCGCTCACCGGAGCACCGACGCCGATCACGGCCGAACAGCGATTCGAAGCCGGTATCGATGTGGACCCCGAGTTGATGTCCGGCAAGAACGATGAAACGGCTGGACAGAACGAGGCCGCCGGCGGGGATGAAGTAGAGGCGTCACCAGCCGGTGACGCGTAGGCGGCCAGGGCCATGACGCTGTTCGACGATCGGGATCGTGCCGATCGACCGAACGCACCACTCGCCGTCCGCATGCGACCGCGCACCGTCGATGAAGTGGTCGGGCAGGAATCGGCACTGGCGGAGGGGTCGCCACTGCGTTCACTGGTGACCGGGGGAGTGCGCGGAGCTGTGTCCGTCGTGCTGTGGGGGCCGCCGGGAACGGGAAAGACCACCCTCGCGACATTGGTCTCGCGCGAGTCCGGACGGGTGTTTACCGAGCTGTCCGCGGTAACGGCGGGTGTCAAAGATGTGCGGGCGGTTATCGACGACGCTCGAGAGCGTTTGCGATTGCACGACGTCGGAACGGTCCTCTTCGTCGACGAGGTGCACCGATTTAGCAAGAGCCAACAAGACGCCTTGTTGCCCGCCGTGGAGAACGGATGGGTCACGCTCATCGCCGCGACCACCGAGAACCCCAGTTTCTCGGTCATCGCGCCCTTGCTGTCCCGAAGCATCGTGGTGACCTTGCAACCGTTGACCGATGAGGGTCTCGAGATGGTGATTCGACGGGCGATCTCGCACGAACGAGGCTTAGCCGACGAAGTGGCGGTCACCGACGAGGCGATCGCGTACCTGGTCCGTATTAGTGCCGGCGATGCCCGGCGCGGTCTCACCGCGCTGGATGCGGCACGTGCCGCGGCCGTCGGCCCCGACGCGAGCATCGACCTGGTTGCAGTGGAAGCCGCCGTCCAACATGCGGCCGTCCGGTACGACAAGGACGGCGATCAGCACTACGACGTTGTCAGCGCCTTCATCAAGAGCGTGCGCGGTAGCGATCCCGATGCTGCCCTGCACTACCTCGCCCGCATGCTCGAAGCCGGCGAGGATCCACGCTTCATCGCACGCCGGCTGATGATTCTGGCGAGCGAGGACGTCGGATTGGCCGACCCGACCGTGCTGGTGACAACAACGGCCGCCGCACAGTCCGTGGCGATGATCGGAATGCCCGAAGCCCGAATAGTCCTCGCCCACGCGACCGTTCACGCGGCGCTCGCGCCCAAGTCCAACGCGGTCTTCCGGGGTATCGAGTCGGCGATAGCCGACGTGAAGAACGCGAATATCGGCTCGGTCCCGGCGAACCTGCGGGACGCTCACTACCCGCAAGCGGCCTCGCTGGGACACGGCAACGACTACGTCTATCCCCACGATGTCCCCGGAGGCGTCGCCGAGGCGCAGTACCTGCCGTCGGAGTTGCGTGGAGCTAGGTACTACGAACCGACCGACCATGGAGCCGAAGCCAAGTGGGGCGAGATCGCCCGGCGCCTTCACCAGCGTCGGGAGGGTGGATCAGTCGACGCATAGGCTGTGACTTGTGCGACGACTTGTATGGACCGCCATCGGTGCAGCCGGGGGAATCTGGGCGTACCGCAAGGGCAGCGAGTGGCTCGACCAGGCCCGCGAGCAAGGCGTGGCGGTCACGATCCAGCAGGCGGCGCTGAATACGACCCAGGCCGCGCATCGACTCTCTGCCGTGGTCGCTGAACGCGGACAACAGACAGGACGCGGGCAGCAAGCAGATCCAGGACAACCGACACCACGAGTGGACGGCGGCCATCCCGGAGGTCGGAACTGATGGAGTCCGCGGAGATCCGGACGCGATTTCTGAACTTCTTCGCCGACAACGGTCACGAGATCGTGCCCTCGGCCTCGCTACTGCTGGACGACCCGACGCTGCTGTTCGTCAACGCCGGCATGGTGCCTTTCAAGCCATACTTCCTCGGCGAAGCGCCTCCGCCGTATCCCCGCGCGACCAGCGTGCAGAAGGTGGTGCGCACCTTGGACATCGAAGAGGTGGGCAAGACCACGCGTCACGCGTCGTTCTTCCAAATGGCTGGCAACTTCTCCTTCGGTGACTACTTCAAGGAAGGGGCGATTCCCTTCGCGTGGGAGTTGCTGACCAAGCCGGTCGCCGACGGTGGCTATGGATTCGATGAGTCTCGACTATGGGTCACGGTGTATCTCGACGACGACGAGGCCATCGATATTTGGCACCGGGATGTGGGTCTTCCGTTAGACCGCATTCAGCGACGGGGGCAGGTGGACAACTACTGGTCTATGGGGGTGCCTGGGCCGTGCGGACCCTGTTCAGAGATCTACTACGACCGAGGGCCCGACTACGGCATCGAGGGAGGCCCTATTGCCGACGAGAACCGCTACCTCGAAGTGTGGAACCTGGTCTTCATGCAATTCGAGCGAGGTGCAGGTCCGGCAAAAGAGGACTACCCGATTTTGAACGAGCTTCCGAACAAGAACATCGACACCGGGATGGGGCTCGAACGAATGGCCGCCCTGCTGCAGGGCGTCAACAACATCTACGAGATCGACACAACGCGAAGCATCCTGGACACTGCGAGCGAGTTGACGGGAGCCTGGTACGGAAAATCCGAACGCGACGATGTCGCGCTTCGGGTCGTCGCCGACCACGCTCGAACCTGCACTTTCCTGATCAGTGACGGCGTAGTGCCGGGCAACGAGGGTCGGGGGTACGTGCTCCGACGCTTGATGCGACGGGTGATTCGCAACATGCGCATCCTGGGAGCCGGAGAGCCGACGATGTCGCAACTGATTGATGCGACGGTCCACGCCATGGCGCCTCAGTACCCGGAGTTGAACGACGAGGCCGAGCGGATCCGCAGCGTCGCCATCGGGGAGGAATCCACGTTCGAGACGACGTTGCGCACCGGAACCGTCCTGTTCGAAACAGTGGTCGCCGAGACCAAGCAGTCCGGGTCCGCAGTGTTGCCTGGCGAGCAGGCGTTCTCCCTTCATGACACCTACGGCTTCCCGATCGATCTCACCCTCGAGATGGCCTCCGAGCAAGGCCTGGAGGTAGATGAAGAGGGCTTCCGCACCCTCATGGCGCAACAGCGGGAGCGAGCGAAAGCCGACGCAACCGCTCGCAAGAGCGGTTTCGCCGCGACCACCGCGTACCGGGACGTCCTCGAACGCGACGGATCGACGTCGTTCGTCGGGTACGACGAGGTCACAACCGAATCGGTCGTCGTGGGCATCGTGACCGACGGCGAGACCGCACCCGTCGTGGCAGAAGGGCAACACGCGGAAGTCATCGTGGACCGGACGCCTTTCTACGCCGAGGCCGGTGGGCAACTCGGGGACCACGGTTTGATCACCACGGCCGACGGATCGCTCTTCGAGGTCTACGACGTTCAGTCGCCGGTTCCCGGGCTATTCGTTCACCGTGGGGAAGTACGCCAGGGACAGATCACGCAGGGTGACGCCGTCCTCGCTCAGGTCGACGTGCACCGCCGCAAAGCAATCTCGCGGGCGCACACCGCCACCCACATGATTCACCGAGCATTCCGAGAGCAGCTAGGTGAGACCGCCACCCAAATGGGATCGGAGAACGCTCCCGGAAGGTTGCGGTTCGACTTTCCCAGTCCCGAACCGGTTTCGGGGTCGGTCCTGCGGGACGTCGAGGCGCGTGTCAACGAGTTGCTGATCGAAGACCTCGAGGTTCAGGCACAACTGATGACGCAGGATCAAGCACGGGCGATGGGCGCGATGGCGTTGTTCGGTGAGAAGTACGGATCTGAGGTCCGCGTTATCTCCGTCGGCGACTGGGCTCACGAACTCTGCGGGGGGACCCACGCGCAGCGCTCGGGTCAACTGGGAGTTGTGTCGTTCCTGTCCGAAGGATCCATTGGAGCCGGGATCCGACGGGTGGAGGCGCTTGTCGGCGTGGACGCTTACCAGCATCTCGCCGCTGAACATCTGCTCGTGCAGCAGTTGTCGGACCTGGTTAGGGCGCCACGTGACGAGGTGATTTCTCGCGTGGAGCGCACGATCGCTTCGTTGAAGGATGTCGAACGTGAGCTGGCGCGGTTCAAGTCCGCCGACCTGCTGTCCAACGCCGAATCGCTGATGGGTGAGGGTGTCGACGTCTTAGGGATTCGACTGTGGACCTTCAAGGCGCCCAACGGCGTGGCAGGCAAGGAGTTACGCGAACTGGCCCAGCACGCGAAATCTCGGGCGCCGGCGGATCTTGCCGGCGTGTACGTCGGAGCGGCTGTCGCCGACGGAACCACGGCGCTCGTGGTCGCCTGCACCCCGGCGGCGATCGCGGCGGGAATCCGCGCGGGCGACGTGATGACCACGGTGACCGAGCGCATGGGTGGCCGCGGTGGCGGCAAAAACGATATGGCACAGGGCGGGGGAGGAGACCCAACCCAGATCGAGGCCGCCTTCGCCGACGTCGGCGTCGCGATCGGTCGCGCACGGGGGTAGGAGGTCGACCACACCAATGCGACGCGGACGCCGAATAGCCCTCGATCCGGGATCCGTCCGGATCGGTGTCGCCGTGTGTGACCCCGACGGAATCTTGGCCAGCCCGCAAGAACCCGTCTCCGCCGACGACGGTCCGGCCCTGAGGGAACTCATCGCTGAGGTGGAGCCGATCGAGATCGTGATCGGGCTGCCACGGGGCCTCGACGGCAACGAGGGAGCAGCGGCCCATGCAGCAAGAAGCTTCGCTTCCGATATTGCATCAGCAGTGGATTTCCCCGTCCGTTTAGTCGATGAACGGCTTTCGACCGTGCAAGCCCAGCGTGGCTTCCACGATCAAGGCCTCTCGATACGACAGAGTCGAGACATGATCGACAGCGCCGCCGCGTCCGTCGTTCTCCAGCATGCTCTCGATGCCGAGAAGTCGACCGGACAACCTCTCGGCGAGGTTCTCCCATGACGCAGGTCGACGAGTTTTTCAGCGAAGCGGACCAGCTGCCGCCATCGCGAAACGCATCGAGTTGGGCGCGGCGAATCACCGGAATCGCCGTGCTGCTCGCGGTTGCCGCGCTCGCGTGGGGAACGTGGTCCTTCATTTCCGGCGTCACCAGCGGGCCAACGGCCCAGGATGACTACGCCGGCGACGGCACCGGGCAGGTCGAAATCATCGTCGCGCGGGGAGACACCTTGACCGCGATTGGCCAAATCCTGCAGGAGGCGGGCGTCGTGCTGTCCGTCCAGTCCTTCGTTGATGCAGCTGAAGCGAACGAAGAGGCCGCATTCATTGGCCCCGGGAAGTACACCCTGCGACGCCAGATGAGTGGATCCAGCGCGGTGATTTTGATGCTCGACCCGGCGTCTCGAGCAGACAGTCGATTGGTGCTTCCCGAAGGTCTTCGACTACCCCAGACCGTCGACATCGCTGCAGAGTCGTCTTCACTGCCGCGCTCGGAGTTCGATCAGGTCCTGGACAACCCGGGAGTGCTGCCCCTTCCGTCGTGGGCAGAGCAGCGGCCCGAAGGCTTCATGTTCCCCGCCACGTACAACCTCGCCGGCGACGAAACCGCAGAACAGATCTTGTCGAGTCTGGTGGAGAGGTTCGATGAGTCGGCGCAATCGCTCGATCTCGTGGCACGCGCGGAGGAAATTGAACGAACCCCGTATGAGGTGCTCATCGTCGCCTCACTGGTGCAGGCCGAGGTGCTTCCAGGGGACATGCGTAAAGCCGCTGCAGTCGTGTACAACCGCCTAGATGACGGTATGCCGTTGCAATTCGACTCGACGGTCTCCTATGCCCTCGGCATTACCGAACTCCAACTCTCGGCTGACCAGCTGCAAACGGAATCGGAATACAACACGTACCAAAACACCGGTCTCCCGCCGACTCCCATCAACTCACCGGGTGAGGCCGCGTTGGAGGCGGCGCTCGATCCGGCCAAGGCCAAGTGGCTGTACTTCGTCACGGTCAACCCCGACACCCGGGAAACGAAGTTCGCCCGCGACTACGACCGATTCCTGAAACTCAAGTCTCAGTTGCAGGAGTACCTCGCGGAGAACGGTTAATGCGCCGCGCCGCCGTTCTGGGCTCGCCGATATCTCACACTCGCTCTCCGGATCTGCATCGCGCGGCCTACGCCGAACTGGGCCTGGATTGGACGTACGACGCGATCGAGTGCAACGACCGTGACTTCGCTGCGTTCTTCGCCGGCCTTGACGTGCAATGGCGGGGGCTGAGCTTGACGATGCCGTTGAAGGAAGTCGTTCTTGATGTCGTTGAGGATGTGGATGATCGAGCGCGCCAGGTGCATTCCGCAAACACCGTTTGGCGAACAGCCGGCTCGTCATCGTGGCGGGCCACCAACACCGACATCCCCGGAATCTGTTCCGCGCTTGGCGATGTCGGTGTCGACCGTCTCGAGCGGGTTCGGATTCTGGGAGCAGGTGCGACTGCGCGCAGCGCCGTGGCGGCGGTGGCCGAGATGGGGGCGGTGAGCATCGTCGTTCATGCCCGCCGACCAGAGGCTGCCGACGAGGTGGTCCGCCTGGCTCGCGACCTAGGTTGTTCCAGCCGCGGCGCAGATTTGGACGTGCAGTGGGGTGAGGACGATCTGCTCATCAGCACCCTGCCGGCCGACGCGGGAGCCCCGTGGGCCGCGGCCCTGGACGCCGACCGGATCGGCCACACCGCGCTCTTGGACGCCAGCTACCACCCGTGGCCGACCCCGCTGGCTCAGGCGTGGGCTCGCCACGCCCCCGTAGCACCCGTGGCCAGCGGGCGAGACATGCTCTTGTGGCAAGCGGTGGACCAAGTCCGCTTGATGACCGGTGCCGTGACCGATGCGAATCTGGCCCGGGTCGCTCAGGTGATGCGCAGCGCGCTATCCACAGATGGAAGTAGTCCCTAGCGCTCGGACACGTCGAGTTTCTACCGTCGCATCGTGGACGGGACTCTCGGCGAGAAGGCCACGACGATTGTCCTGTGGTTGTGGTTCATCGGGTGGGCCTTCGAGCTCGCCCGGATCGATATTCGAGAGCATCGATTGCCCAACCGGATGGTTGCCGTGTGTTTCGCTGGGTGCGTCATTGCGTCCCTCATGCATGCCATCGTGGTCGCAGACTTCACCGCACTAGTGACGCCTGCCATCGCCAGCCTTGCCGCGGCGACGTGTTTCGTCATCGGGCACGTGAGCGGCGGCATCGGGATGGGGGATGTCAAGTTCGCTCTCGTGACTGGCTGGATGCTGGGAACAATTGGCTGGAGCGCAGTCTGGTGGGGGCACGTCGTCGCTTTCGTCATCGCGGGTGTCGTAGTGGCCGGTGGGTGGCTCCTGGGCGGGTGGCGGCGAGACCGTCCCATCGCGTTCGGACCCTTCATGGGCCTCGGCGTCATCGTTGCCGGTGCTGCCGCACTCGGATCAGTCGGCTGACTTCGAGCCGGACGGAGGTGCGGGAGAGGGTGATGCCGTTACCTGACAGACTTCGACCATGATCCGATGGCTTACGGCGGGTGAATCACACGGGCAGGCCCTCACGGGGATCGTGGAGGGAATCCCGGCCCATGTTGAGGTGTCCAGTAGCGACATCGAGCATGACCTCGCCCGGCGTCGACTGGGTGCGGGCCGTGGCGCACGCATGAAATTCGAGGCCGACGCCGTGCGAATCCTCGGCGGCGTGCGGCATGGAAGGACCCTGGGTGCCCCCATCGCCATCGAGGTCGGGAACTCGGAGTGGCCGAAGTGGGACAAGATCATGTCGGCCGATCCGGTACCCGCGGAAGAAATCGCCGACCTGGCGCGCAATGCACCCCTCACGCGACCACGGCCGGGGCATGCAGACCTGGTGGGAATGCAGAAGTACGGCTTCGACGACGCCCGCCCCGTCTTAGAACGTGCCAGTGCCCGAGAAACAGCCGCCCGAGTTGCTCTCGGCGCGGTGGCCCGAGCCATGCTGCGCCAGGTAGCCGATGTGCAGGTCATCAGCCACGTTGTGCGCATCGGAACCGTGGAGGCGCCAGCATCGAGTGTTCCGGGACCGGCAGACGGCGACACCATCGACGCCGATCCGGTTCGCTGCCTCGATGAAGCGGCATCAGCTGCGATGCAAGAGGAGATCGCCCAAGCTCATAAGGACGGCGACACTTTGGGTGGCGTCGTGGAAGTGGTCGTGCACGGACTGCCCCCGGGCCTGGGATCACATGTCCACTGGGACCGTCGCATAGATGCGCGGCTGGCCGCGGCGCTGATGGGAATTCAGGCAATCAAGGGTGTTGAGGTCGGTGATGGCTTCACCTTGGCGGCCACTCGCGGATCCAAGGCTCAAGACGAAATCGTTAACGACGGTGGCCTGACCCGCACATCAGGACGTTCTGGTGGCACCGAAGGGGGCATGACGACGGGGGAGGTGCTGCGGGTGCGCGCCGCGATGAAGCCCATCTCGACCATTCCCCGAGCCCTGGCGACCGTCGATGTATCCACCGGAGAAGCCTCGCAGGCGATCAACCAACGATCCGACGTGTGCGCCGTGCCCGCCGCCGGCGTGGTCGCTGAGGCCATGGTGTTGCTCACCCTGGCTGATGCCTTCGCGGAGAAGTTCGGCGGGGATAGCGCCGATGAAATGGCGCGCAACCTTCAGGCCTATCTGGACAACCTGGCGATCCGCTGATGGCACCCCGAGCGATCATCATTGGAGCACCCGGGGCAGGCAAGACAAGCGTGGGGCGGCGAGTAGCCGACCGCCTGGGCGTGCCATTCCACGACAGCGATGCCGCGATCCAGAAGCGGGCCGGTAAGCCTGTGTCCGACATCTTTCTCTCGGACGGCGAGGCCGAGTTTCGGCGCCTCGAACGTGAGGTGATCGCCGAGTCCCTTCGGGATGCCGACGGTGTCCTGTCCGTGGGTGGCGGCGCTGTCCTCGACCCAGAAACGCGTGAGGCCTTTTCACGCCACACTGTTGTCTGGCTCGAAGTGGACCTCGCCAGCGCCACGAAGAGAGTAGGCATGAACAGCGCACGTCCACTCCTGATGGGAAACGTGCGCGGGACCATGGCGACGATGCTCAACGAGCGCACACCCCTTTATCAAGAGGTCGCGACCGTCACCGTCGACACCAGTGGACGACCGTTGAAAGAAGTCGTCAATGACGTGGTCGAGGAGCTCAAGCGCGTCGGGACACCGTCGTGACGGCTTCGTGCACGATTCCCGTGACCGCGGAGCACGAGTACTCGGTCATTATCGGTCGTGGGCTCCTTGGTGAATTGCCGCAGTTGTGTGCCGGAGCACAGCGGGTCGCCATCATCCACTCTGCTGCCCTGGCAACGTCCGCGGAGGCTATCCGCGACGACCTTCAAGATGGCGGCTTCGAGTGTTTCCTGATTGAAGTGCCGGATGGCGAGGACGCCAAGACCGCCCCGGTGGCCTCCTTTGTGTGGGAGACGCTTGGTACCTGTGGCTTCACTCGATCCGACGTCATCGTTGGTTTAGGTGGCGGTGCGACGACGGACCTGGCGGGATTCGTTGCAGCGACCTGGCTGCGTGGCGTGAAGGTGATTCAGATTCCCACAACGGTGCTCGCCATGGTGGACGCCGCCGTCGGCGGTAAGACGGGTATCAACTCCGATGCTGGCAAGAACCTGATCGGATCGTTCCACAGCCCGCACGGAGTGTTGTGCGACATGAACGCTCTCGGCTCTCTCCCCCCGAACGATCTGCTGTCTGGATTTGCCGAAATCGTCAAGGTCGGTTTCACCCACGACGCCTCCATCCTGACCGACATCGAGGAACGCGGAGAGGCCTGTGTGGACCCGGTAGGAGACCTCCTGGCAGACCTTGTCCGACGTGCGGTTCAGGTTAAGGCCGACGTCGTTGCGGTGGACTTCAAGGAGACCGGCGAAGGAGGCGGAGTCGGACGGGCGGCCTTGAACTACGGGCACACCTTCGGGCACGCGATCGAGCGGGTCGAGAGTTATCGCTGGCGTCACGGTGCCGCCATCAGCGTCGGCATGGTCTACGTGGCCGAGCTCGCCAGACTCGGGGGAAAGCTCACCGAAGCAGATGTCCAGCGCCATAGAGATCTGCTCCAACAACTCGGTCTTCCTACGAGGTACCCCGGGGATCGTTGGGATCAATTGTTATCGGCCATGCAGGTCGACAAGAAAGCCCGCGGCAGTGTTCTTCGCTTCGTCATCTTGAACGGTTTGCAGAATCCGGTGTTCTGGGAAGGGCCCGACCCAGCGCTCCTGCACGCCGCATATGGCGCTGTGACCGCGTAGGCTTGTTGTCATGTCCGATGGTCAGCATCGCGTGTGGGTGCTCAACGGCCCGAACCTGAATCGTCTGGGAACGCGCGAGCCGGACATCTATGGCGATACGAACTACGAGAGCGTCGTCGAGGGAATCGAGCACGAGGCATCTAACCTGGGTTTCACTGCGGTTGTCCGACAAACCAACGATGAAGCCGAATTGATCGCTTGGTTGCACGATGCAGCAGACCAATCGGTTCCGGTGATCATTAATCCGGCGGCCTTCACCCACTACTCCTATGCGGTGCGCGACGCCTGCGCCCTACTGACGGCACCCTTGATCGAAGTGCACCTGAGCAACCCACTCGCCCGGGAGGAATTTCGGCACACCTCGGTCGTCGGCGGTGTTGCCAACGGAACGATCTCCGGTTTCGGGCTGGACTCATACCGGCTGGCGCTTCGCGCACTCGCCGGTCTGCAGTCCTCATCGTGACGGTTCACCACCAGCGACGCTCTCGACTACGGGACGCGTTGTCGGCAGATTCTGGGGGCGTCTTCGTTACCCGGGACCTGGCGTCTGTTCGCTACTTGACCGGCTTCTCCGGAAGCAACGCCACCGTGGTCATCGGCACCGATGAGGTGCATCTGGTTACCGATGGCCGGTACCGCGAGCAGGCAGCTCACGAAAGTCCGGATGTAGTCGCCATCATCGATCGCGACGTTGTTGGTGCGATGCGTGGCCTGTGTACGGGCTGCGAAATCGACCTCGATGACAGAACGCCGGTCGGGATCGCGCAGCAATTGACCGAGGCCGGCCTGACAGTGCGCGCCGTTGCCGACCCGGTCGCGCCGTTGCGGATGGTCAAGGACGCACAGGAGCTAGACGCGCTGTCGCGCGCCGGTCACATCACCGCCCGGGCCCTCGAGCAGGTTGCCGACACCATCACCGTTGGTGACCGCGAGGCGGACGTTGCTCGTCGGCTCGAGGCTGCTTTTGCCGAATGGGGGGCGGAGGATCGAGCGTTTGCCACCATCGTCGCTGGTGGGGAGAATTCCGCGCTGCCGCATCACCGCGCCGGTGACCGCCAGCTCGCCGTGGGAGATCTTCTTGTGATCGACTGCGGCGCGAAGGTCGAGGGCTATCACGCAGACATGACGCGCACATTTATCGTCGGGGCCGCGCCGGACGAGTGGCAACACGAGATCCACTCGCTGGTGCTCCGAGCGCAGGAAGCCGCGCGCGACGCACTTGCGCCGGAGGTGATCGCGGGCGACATTGACGCAGCCGCGCGAGAGCTCATCACCCAGGCGGGCTTTGGTGAAGCGTTCGCGCACGGGACCGGCCATGGCGTTGGTTTGGACATCCATGAGCAACCGATGCTGTCTGCTCGCAGCTCAGCAGTGCTGCCTGAGCACGCGGTCGTCACGGTGGAACCGGGGATCTACCTGCCCGGCAGGGGAGGAGTGCGCATCGAGGACACTGTCGTGGTCGCTCATGCGCCGCAGGTCTTGACTGATCTGGAGCGCGGACTGACTAGAGTCGGCTAACTGCAGGGGTGTCCGACTGTGGTGGCAGCGCGTGAATGTTCGAACGCGAGATGGACGAGCGCGGCAATGTAGATACGTGAGAGTGGAGAGCGTGGCGTGGCGACGACAAATGATCTGAAGAACGGGTTGGTCTTGAACCTTGATGGCCAACTGTGGTCCATAGTGGAGTTCCAACACGTCAAGCCCGGTAAGGGCGGAGCTTTCGTTCGCACGAAGCTCAAGAACGTCATGTCCGGCAAGGTGGTGGACAAGACGTTCAATGCCGGAGTGAAGGTAGAGACAGCCACGGTGGACCGTCGCGACATGCAGTACCTGTACCGCGACGGAGATGACTTCGTCTTCATGGACAGCTCCACCTACGAGCAGTTACCCGTCCCCTCCGCCGTCGTTGGCGAGGCCGAGAAGTACCTACTGGAGAACAACAGTGCCAACGTTTCGGTACACGACGGTAGTCCGATCATCGTGGAGTTGCCGGCGTCGGTCGAGTTGATGCTCACGTACACCGAGCCGGGAGTCCAAGGCGATCGCTCCACCGGTGGCACCAAGCCTGCGACACTCGAGACGGGCGCAGAGATTCAAGTACCGCTGTTCATCGAATCTGATACCAAGGTCAAGGTGGATACCCGCGATGGTTCGTACCTCGGCCGCGTGAACGACTAAGTGGCGGCACGCGGCAAGGCCCGTAAGCGGGCCTTGGACATCCTGTTCGAGGCCGATGCTCGCTCGGTCCCCGTCGGAACCGTGCTTGCCGAGCAGGTGCGCCGCCGTGAGACTGCGGGCGAGGATCCGCTCAATGAATACACGGTCACGGTCGTGGAGGGCGTACGCGCACACCAGGCGGCGATCGATGCAACTCTCGTCGCGTCGGCCCACGGTTGGACATTGGAGCGGATGCCCCTTGTGGATCGGGCCATCCTGCAAGTGGCCGTGTTCGAGATCTCGTTCGCAGACGATGTGCCCAACGCGGTAGCTATCTCGGAGGCTGTTCGCCTGGCCACGGATCTGTCGACGGATGAATCACCACAGTTCGTCAACGGAGTTCTGGCTGCTGTCGCGTCCTCGTCCCGTCAGTCGAAGTAAACGTGCCCCGGGTGGGATTCGAACCCACACTGGACGGTGTTTGAGACCGCTTCCTCTACCGGTTGGGATACCGGGGCGACGGCCACACAGTAGTGCCGCGCATTGTGCGTTGCGCCGAAGACCCGCGAGGTGCGCCGGGCAGAGATCATCTCCCGCTGGGTGCGTAGTGTGGCACCGTGAGCGACGTGGCCACCCGGGTGATTGTTGCGGAGGATGAGGCCGTCATCCGCATGGACTTGGTGGAGATGCTGAAGGAACTCGGTTACGACGTCGTCGCCGAAGCCTTCAATGGAGAGCGCGCAGTTGAACTGGTTCGAGAGCACCGACCGGATCTTGCATTTTTGGATATTGCGATGCCGGTGCGTGACGGGCTGTCAGCAGCCGAGGAAATCTCGCGGGACAACCTGTGCGCGGTCGTCATGGTGACCGCCTTCAGTCAGCGAGACGTCGCGATGAAGGCTGCGGAAGCTGGAGCGGTCGGATACGTGGTGAAGCCCTTCACGATGGCGGATCTCGAACCGAGCATCGCCTTGGCGCTGGCTCGATGGCGCCAGATCCAAGATTTGCAGGGGCAGGTGGAGGCCTTGGGGGACCGAGCGAAGGTTCGGGAGGAAGTCGAGCGCGCCAAGGCGGTCCTCCAGGAGCGATTCGGTTTGTCTGAACCAGAAGCCTTCTCGTGGCTGCGCAAGGCGGCGATGGATCGCCGTGTCACCTTGTCGGAGGCCGCGACAGCGCTTCTTTCGGGCCAGGTCACGCCCTAAGCGCCACCACGAGGCCTAACGGGAGGCCTCGTACACCTGCTCAACGACGCTGGTGGGGTCCGCGGGCGGGGGACGCGCTTGGGGGACGCGCTTGGGGGTATTGGCACGATGCAGGAGGGGAGGGGAATCCCTCTCTAGGTCACATTCCGGTCACGAATGGGCTAAGGACGGGGCCTCGGTTACCACTCCGAAACACCCCACGCCTACTGTTGTCCCACTGCGACGGCGATCGCCGTTGTTTCGTATGTCCAAGGAGAACTGCATGAAGCGCACTATGGCCCTCAAGGCCGTCGCTGTGCTCGGCGCTGCCTCCCTCGCACTCGCTGCTTGCAGCAGCGGTGACGACGAGGCTGCTCCGGCAGAGACGACTGCTGAAGAGACTGCAGCCGAGGAACCCACGGAGGAAGAGGCTCCTGAAGAGGAGGCTGCCGAGGAGACCGCGGCTGAGGAAGTAGAAGAAGAAGCCACTTGCCAGACCGACACCCTGATCGTTGGATCGATGTTGCCGGCTACCGGTGACCTTGCGTTCCTCGGGCCGCCCGAGTTCGCTGGTGTTGAGAAGGCCATCGCGGAGGTCGACGCTGGAGGCGGAGTCCTCGGTAACCCGATCACCTACATCGAGGGTGACTCTGGCGACACCACCACGGATATCGCCAGCCAGACCGTCGACTCGCACCTGTCCCAGGGCGTTCAGGCGATCATCGGCGCGGCATCCTCGGGTGTTTCGCTGACCGTCATCGACAAGATCACCTCCAACGGTGTGGTCCACTTCTCGCCGGCCAACACGGCGCCTGCTTTGACCACGTACCCGGACAACGGCCTGTACTTCCGTGTTGCGCCGTCTGACGTCCTCCAGGGTGCGGTCATCGCAGCTGACGCGATCAACAACGGCGTGGAGTCCATGGCCGTCATCGCCCGTCAGGATCCGTACGGTGAAGGACTGAAGGACGCTGTGGTCAAGGACTTCAGCGATGCTGGTGGAACCGTCACCGCTGATCTGCTGTACGACCCCGCTGCTCCGTCCTTCGAGGCTGAGGTAGCCGAGATTGTGGCGAGCGGACCGCAGGCAGTTACCGTGATCGGCTTCGAAGAGTCGGTCAAGCTCCTGCAGGAGATGATCAAGCAGGGCGCTGGCCCGCAGGACATCCAGATCTACCTGGTGGATGGCAACATCTCGACCACCGCGTACGAGGATTTCCCGGCTGGCACCATGAACGGAACTCGGGCGACCGTGCCTTCGGGCGAGGCCGACCTGACTGCGTTCAACCAGAGCCTGCTTGAGGTCGATCCCGACCTCACGGACTTCGCCTACGGCGCACAGTCCTACGACGCCGCCATGCTCATCGCCCTGGCCGCTGAGGCTGCAGGATGTGCCGACGGCGCGTCCATCGCAACCGCGCTGCCTGAGGTTGCCGGTAACGGTGGCGAGGCGTGTGACAACTGGGCGGACTGCAAGGCACTGCTCGACGCCGGTACTGATATCGACTTCCAGGGTGTAACTGGCCCGGTCGACTTCAACGAGTACGGCGATCTCGCGCAGGGCACCATTGAGGTGAACGAGTACACCTCGAACACTGAGTTCGAGTCACTGGGCAAGATCACCGCTGACGTGCCGCTGCCGTAGCAGCAAGTCACCACGTGTGTGGGCCCCGTCTCCTCCGGGAGGCGGGGCCCACCGCTTTCTACGCGAACCTGCTCCCCGGGACCGCGAAATTGCTACCTGACAGGGCGATACCGCGCTCTGATCACGTGCCCCAGAGGCCTCGCTCCAGGTCCACAGGTCGTTTCCAGGCACTCGTTGGGGGGTGTCCCCGCAACGACGCTGCACACTAGCCCCCGGCCATCGGTGGACAACCCGTCAGTGCTCTTGTCGCGGAAGGGCCTGCTCAGACCTTGGTGGTGGGAGTTCGGACGGATGCGGTGGCCCTAGGTCCGCTTAACGTCTGCTCCGAGCGCTCCGCTGTGTGTGGAATGTCGTGTTCGGGCAGCGCTTGCTGGCGGTCAGGCTTGGGCAAGCGTGCCGAGGTACAGCTCGATGACCTTCGGGTCGTTGGCGAGATTCTTGCCGCTACCGGTATACGCGTTCTTGCCCTGGTCGAGGACGTAACCCCGATCGACGATCTGCAAACATCGGCGTGCGTTCTGCTCCACGATGATGATCGTGACGCCTGTCTTGTTGATCTCGCGCACCCGGACGAAGACCTCATCCTGCAAGGCGGGGGATAGGCCGGCGCTGGGTTCATCGAGCAACAGCACGCTCGGCTCCATCATGAGCGCGCGTCCCATGGCAACCATTTGACGCTCGCCGCCTGAGAGTGACCCTGCGCGTTGCTTCCGCCGCTCGCCCAACGTGGGAAATAGGTCCACCACCGTGTCGAACCGCGCCGAGAAACTCTTGGGGTCTTGGAAGGCGCCCATCTCCATGTTTTCCTCAATGGTGAGCGAGGGGAACACGTTGTTGGTTTGCGGCACGAAGCCCACGCCTCGTCGCACGAGCTGATCGGCCCTGAGATTCGTGATGTCCTCGTCACGCAGCAGCACAGCGCCGGTGTTGATGTGGACGAGGCCGAAGATCGCCTTCAGAAGGGTTGACTTGCCCGCTCCATTGGGTCCGATGATGCCGACGAGTTCCCCGTCCTTGGCGTACAGATCGGAGCTGTTAAGGATGTTGACCCCGGGGAAGTAGCCGGCGTACAGGCCGTCGGCCCGCACCAGCGCCCCGACCGCCTCTGACTTGTGCACCTGCTCCATCGTCGCCGCGTGGGGTGTGGCGAGTTGTTCGGCATTCGTATCCAGTTCGCTCTCGAAGACGTGCGCGTTATCTGGGTCGTCGGGCCCGGCGAGATCGGCTGGCTCGGTGTAGTTCATGCGCTGTCTCCGTCCGAGGATTCGGTGAGTGATTCCCCAGTCTCGGTCAACTGGGCCTCGTGGTGGGCTCCCAGGTAAGCGTCGATCACCGCCTGATCCTTCATCACGGCATCCGGAGGACCCTCGGCGATGACCTCACCCTGGGCCATGACGATGACCCAGTCACTGATGTCGTGCACCATGTCCATGTCGTGCTCAACGAAGAGCACGGTGGTGCCCTCTTCTCGCATGGTCTTGATGTGGCCAAGGAGGCTCTGCTTCAAGGCCGGGTTCACGCCCGCCATTGGCTCGTCCAGCATGATGAGTTCTGGATCCGCCATGAGAGCGCGAGCCATCTCGAGCAGTTTGCGCTGGCCACCGGAGAGCGACCCGGCGAAATCGCCGATCTTCTCGTGCAGGTTGAACCGTTCGAGCAGCCCCATAGCCTTCTCGCCAACTGACTTTTCCTGGGAATTCCACAGGAAGGGAAATATGGCCGCGAAGAAGCGCTCACCCGTCTGGTGCTTGGCGCCGAGTCGCATATTGTCGATCACGGTCATGCGGCTGAGGGCCTTGGTCAGCTGGAAGGTGCGCACCATGCCGATTCGAGCGAGCTTGTACGGTGCCGTCCCGTCCACCTGGCGGTCGTTGAATGTCCAGGTGCCCTCGTTGGCATTGTCGAATCCGGTGATCAGGTTGAAGAACGTCGTCTTCCCCGCACCGTTGGGCCCGATGAGGGCGGTGATCGCCCCACGCTGAATCTCGACGTGTTCCACGTTCACCGCTGTGAGGCCGCCAAAGGACCGGCGAACGTGGTCGGCGACCATGATCGGGTCGGGCTTGGGTACGCCGGGGCGGGGTTCCACGGTGGCCAGCGCTGCCTGGGCGGACGCAGCTCTGGAGCCAGAGACTGCTTGGTCATTTGGCATCGAGCGCCAACTCCCTTCTGTCTCCGAAGATGCCTTGAGGCCGGAAGACCATCAAGGCGATCAGTCCCGAGCCCATGAGAACGAAGCGAATATTGCCGACGTCGGTTGGCTGCAGGAAGTCGATCCAGCCTGCCTGGATGGCCTGTCCGAGGAACTCGCCCGTGCCGGCCAGGATCATCCAGAACAAGATGGCGCCGACGATGGGGCCGAACACCCGCGCCGCCCCACCGAGCAGCAGAATCGTGTAAGCGAAGAAGGTGAACTCCGGTCGGAATGTGTCCGGCTGCACCGACTGTTTGGCGACGGCCCAGACGATGCCGCCGAAGGCTCCGATCACGCCTCCGAGCATCAGAGCCTGCAGTTTGTAGGCGAACACGTTCTTGCCAAGAGAGACCACGGCGGCTTCGTCCTCGCGGATGCCACGGACGATCCGGCCCCACGGCGAACGCACTAGGAGCCACACCAGGAGCGTGAACAAGGCCACCAGGATCCAGCCGACGATGACCACCCACAGGTCCTGCCGCGTCCAACTCAACACAGGCAAACTCTGGAAATCAGCCGGCAGGGGGTTGGTGTCGTGGAAGTCCTGGCCAAGCTTTCCGTTGAGGCCCTGCGCGCCCCCAAGAACATCCTTGAAGGCGATCGAGCGCACGGTGAGACGGACCAACTCACTGAAGGCGATGGTCACGATGGCGAGGTAATCGGCCCTTAAGCGTAGGGTCGGAATACCCAGAATCAGCGCGATCACGAGGGCGACGATCACGCCCACCACGATGGCCAGCCACAGGCTCAGGTCGAAGGTAAGAACGATTACGCCAACCGCATACGAGCCCGCGGCGACGAACGCCACCTGACCGAAGTTCAGTAGCCCGGTGTACCCGAACTGGACGTTGAGGCCGATTGCTGCGAGGCAGTAGATGATGGCCTGAATACCGATGGCCTGCGTGAGGGTCTGGGTGAGGACAAAACTCCAATCCATGTCAGCCCACTCTCTCGCGTCTGCCGAGGATGCCCTGCGGGCGAATCATCAGGATCACGATCATGACAAACAGGGCGCCGACGGTCTTCATCTCTGTTGGAATCACCAGACTGGTGAGCTGGATGAAAACCCCGACGACGAGGGCGCCGATGATCGCGCCGTAGACGGTGCCCAGACCGCCGAGGATGACCGACGCAAAGATGATCAGGAGGACTCGCTGCCCCATGTTCCAGATGTTGTCCTGGGTCAAGCCGAGGTAGATGCCGCTGAAGGCGGCCAGCCCAGCGGCGAGTGTCCACACGACCGCGATCACTTTCTCCACATCGATGCCCGTTGCCGATGCCAGGGCGGGGTTGTCCGAGACCGCGCGGGTGGCCTTACCGATCCGTGAGCGTTGCACCCAGATGACCGTGAGGATCAGCGCGATGGTCGCGAGCCCCGCGAGGATGAGTGCCTTGGGGGTAGTGCTGACCGGGCCGATCTCGATGCCCGCTTGGCCGGCGTACTGGTTGAAGTTTCGCGGCGCGCCACCGAAGAACAGGGCTACGCCATATCGGATCACGATGGCCAGACCGATGGTGATAATCATCATGGCGATCAGTCCGGTCTTGCGACGGCGCAGGGGACGCCACAGGACTTTGTTCTGGCCCCAGCCGAAGAGCACCGCCGCGATGACGATGGCGATCGGGGCGGCGATGATGATGTGCAGACCCGCCTCGTTCAGGATCAGTGCCGTAAATGCACCGAGGGTCAGCAGGTCGCCATGGGAGAAGTTGGTGAGGCCCGTGGTGCCGAAAACGAGGTTCAGTCCGAGCGCCCCGAGAGCAATCATGATGCCGAATAAGACGCCGTCGAAAAGCAGTTGCAGGACTTGATCACCGGAGACGTCCAGGAAGCCACCGTCGTTCCCGCCACCGCCCTCACCCTCGACGAGTTTGGTGATGATCTTCTTTTCCCCACCGAGGACCAGGAGGGATCGGCTTGCATCCTCAGGAGTCGCCAGTGCAATGCCGTCGGGCAGCGTCGTCACGTCGATTTCGATGGCGTAGGTGCCGCCTCCTGGTAGCGGAATCGCAAAGTCGCCGTTCGCGTCGGATGTTGCCGTATCGCTGAACCCGGCATCGTCGCTCACCGTGATGGATACGTCCGGGATGCCCGACCCGTCCGGAGCGGTGAAGTTCCCGACGAGCGTGGTATCCACGGCGTGGGCCGCTGACGCGCCGAGAATGGTCACACCCAGGAGGGACAGAACCGCCAGCACCAGCGCCGAGACTGCGGCGCGGACTGCGATCAGCACGAAGCCAACCTCCCGAGGTCGCCTGACGGCGTTGCTCGCCGATCAGAGAATCCGCGCCACACTAGCGGCCCAACCGGCGATTTGGGACCCGGTCGCCCCAATTGCCATATTTCGTTACTACTTCGCTACCGGCCGTACGAGGCAGGTCAAGCGAGCGGTGCAGACAGGACGGTCGGCATCGTCGACGATCCGGATTTCCATGCAAATGACGGTGCGCCCGGCCGAGAGGACCAGGGACTCACCGCGCACGTGGCCGGACGTCACTGATCGGTGGTGGGTGCAATTCAGGTCGATCCCGACCACCACGCTTTCGGGTGCGACGAGCAGGGTGCCGTGGATGGAGCCGAGTGACTCGGCGAGCACGGCACTGGCCCCTCCATGAAGGAGCCCCAAGGGTTGGGTGTTGCCTTCGACGGGCATTGTCGCGACAACGCGCTCGCGATCCGCCGAGATGAACTCAATGCCCAGCTTCTCGCCGAGTGCCCCCACGCCCCATTGAGTCAATGTGTCGAGAACATCATCGTGCACCGCGTCATCTCCCATACCGACAGCGTAGGTCCCGCGGCGCCATCGCGTAGTTGCAACAGGGATGGGCGAACGTCCGGAGTAAGCGTCCGGAGCAAGCCGTCAGAAAAGCCTAGGATCGGAGTATGGCTGATCCTGAACGCTTATTAGTGCTCGACGGACATTCGTTGGCCTACCGAGCGTTCTACGCCTTGCCGGTGGAGAACTTCAGTACGAGCACAGGTCAACCGACTAACGCCGTGTACGGGTTCACGTCCATGTTGGTCAATCTGCTGCGTGATGAGGAGCCGAGTCACGTCGCGGTGGCCTTCGACGTCTCACGCCGCAGTTTTCGAACCGAGAAGTTCCCGGACTACAAAGCCACGCGGTCGGCGTCACCGGAAGGATTCAAGGGCCAGATCGAACTGATCAAAGAGGTGGTGCGCGCTTTCGGGGTGAATTGGCTCGAATTAGAGGGGTTCGAGGCCGACGACATCATCGCCACGCTGGCTACCCAGGCAGCCGCCCGCGGCCTGACCGTCGGCATCGTGAGCGGTGACCGTGACACCTTCCAGTTGGTCGACGAACGGACCACTGTGCTCTACCCACGCAAGGGAGTATCCGATCTCGCTCGGATGACACCCGAAGCCATCGTCGAGAAGTACGGATTGAATCCCGGGCAGTACGCCGACTTCGCGGCCCTACGCGGCGACCCGAGCGACAATCTTCCCGGCATTCCCGGCGTAGGGGAGAAGACCGCAGTCAAGTGGCTGAACGCCTACAGCGACCTTGCGGGGTTGATCGATCATGTGGACGAGGTGGGCGGGAAGGTTGGTGACGCTTTGCGCGGTGCCGTGCCGCAGGTGCTCGTCAACCGTGAACTCACTGAGTTGGTCCGAGACGTACCCGTGGCGCTTGATCTCGACTCCCTGCAATGGCGCGAGTGGTCCAGGACTTCTGTCGGCGAGTTGTTCGACAGCTTGCAGTTCGCGGCGTTGCGGTCACGGGTCGAGTCCCTTCCACACGGCACGGGGGGTGACGATTCGTACGACAACCGTGGCCATGACGAGCCACCCGCCATGGACATTGAGATACGCGAGGCGGGCGCCGTGCCGCAGGTGCTGGCGGGCGTCACCGTTGGTGCCATGGCGTTTCGTGGAACCTGGGCAGCGGGGCGCGGCGTGATCGACGCGGTTGCCGTCTGCGACGGCACGTCGGTGGTCGTGATGCCCCTCGGCGGTGACGAGGATCGGGACGCGCTCCACGCGTGGCTGATGGATTCGTCCGTCGACAAGCGCATTCACGATGTGAAAGGGCCCGACCTTGCCCTGCTGACACACACCGGCGGTGACGCGGTGATCGAGGGGGTATCGGTGGATACGGCGCTGGCGGCCTACCTCGACAGCCCCGGGGCTCGTTCCTACGCGCTCGAGGACGTCGCGACACGGCTTCTCGGTCGCACGTTGGACGACCAACACGATTCCGGGCAGTTGGCCTTTGATGGCGGAGGTGAGGAGGAACTCCACGGACTCGGAACCCAAGCTCGGGCAGTACATGACATCGCGGAGGTCGTTCAGGAACGCTTGAAAGACGAGAACATCTACTCGCTGCTCGCTGAGATGGAGATTCCTCTGGCGGGGCTCTTGGCGCGCATGGAGTACGCAGGCATCGCTGTGGATCGCGCCGGATTGCAAGGCCTGTCCGAGGAGTTTGGCGCCACCATGCGGGAGGCGGAGAACGCGGCCCACCAAATCGTTGGCCGCACCTTCAATCTGGGATCACCTAAGCAGTTGCAGGAGGTCTTATTCGTCGATCGTGGGTTGCCGAAGACCAAGAAGATTAAAACGGGGTACACCACCGACGCCGAGGCACTGCAGAACCTGTTCGCCACAACCCAGGACCCTGTCCTGGAGCAGTTGCTGGCGTGGCGGGATGTGTCGAAGTTGCGCCAGACGGTGGAGGGGCTGCTGCCCTTGGTCGATGATCACGGACGAACCCACACCACGTTCCGCCAGACGGCCGCAGCCACCGGTCGGCTTTCGTCGTCCGACCCCAATCTGCAGAACATCCCCATCCGAACAGAAGCCGGACGCAGAATCCGCGGTTGCTTCATCGTGGGTGACGGGTTCGAGTCATTGATGACGGCGGACTACAGCCAGATCGAGATGCGCATCATGGCGGACGCGTCGGGCGATGACGGTCTGATCGAGGCGTTCCTAGACGGCGAAGATCTCCATAATTTCGTCGCGGCCAGAGTGTTCGGGGTTGATGAATCCGACGTCGATCCTGAGATGCGGCGCCGCATCAAGGCGATGAGTTACGGCCTGGCCTACGGACTGTCCGCATTCGGGCTAGCGCAGCAATTGCGGATATCGCCGAACGAGGCGCAGGATCTGATGGACGAGTACTTCACTCGATTCGGTGGCGTGCGCGATTACCTCGCCGGGGTCGTGGACGAGGCTCGCAAACGCGGCTACACCGAGACGATGTTCGGGCGCCGGCGGTACCTGCCAGATCTCAATCATGACAATCGTCAACGTCGGGAAATGGCAGAGCGGATGGCTCTCAATGCCCCCATACAGGGGACCGCTGCGGACATCGTCAAGGTGGCGATGCTGAACGTTGACCGGGCCTTGACCGAGCGCAGCCTCGGCTCCCGCATGTTGCTGCAGGTGCACGACGAACTGGTCATTGAGGTGGCTCCGGGCGAAGCACAGGAGGTCGAGGAACTCGTCCGCTCGCAGATGGGCGCGGCCGCGCAGTTGCGGGTACCACTGGATGTGTCGGTGGGGCGGGGGTCGAACTGGCAGGCCGCGGGCCATTAGAGCCCGACCAAGGGCCGGATGGGGGCCCGCCACCGCGTGGGTGGCGGATACGTGCGGCCGCGGGGGCTGTCGAGCACCCCTGACCCCCTGCCGTAGCCTTGGGGGGCCCAGCGACCGCTGGATCCTTCGATGTAACGGATCTCCCCTTCTATGAATGCTCCTACGACCTCCACGTCCACTCCTATTCAAGTAGCCGTGAATGACATCGGCTCCGCAGACGATTTTCTGGCCGCGATCGACGCGACCATCAAATACTTCGACGACGGTGACATCGTCGAAGGCACCATCGTCAAGGTCGACCGAGACGAAGTACTTCTCGATATCGGCTACAAGACCGAGGGTGTGATCCCCTCCCGTGAGCTGTCCATCAAGCACGACGTCGATCCGAACGAGGTCGTCGGGGTGGGGGACTCGGTGGAGGCTCTCGTCCTGCAAAAGGAGGACAAAGAAGGCCGGCTGATCCTGTCCAAGAAGAGGGCGCAGTACGAGCGCGCCTGGGGCACGATCGAGAAGGTCAAGGAAGAAGACGGCGTCGTCGAAGGCCAGGTCATCGAGGTGGTCAAGGGTGGACTCATCCTCGATATCGGGCTGCGCGGATTCCTCCCCGCTTCCCTCGTCGAGATGCGCCGAGTGAGGGATTTGCTGCCGTACGTCGGCAAGACCCTGGAAGCCAAGATCATCGAGTTGGACAAAAACCGGAACAACGTGGTGCTGTCCCGGCGGGCGTGGCTCGAGCAGACGCAGTCGGAGGTTCGACAGACCTTCCTGACGCAACTGCAAAAGGGACAGATCCGGTCCGGCGTGGTGTCGAGCATCGTGAACTTCGGAGCTTTCGTCGACCTTGGCGGCGTCGATGGTCTTGTCCACGTCTCAGAGTTGTCGTGGAAGCACATCGATCATCCGTCCGAGGTGGTCGAGGTAGGCACCGAGGTGACCGTTGAGGTTCTCGACGTCGATATGGATCGAGAGCGGGTCTCGCTGTCGCTCAAGGCGACCCAAGAGGACCCGTGGCAGCACTTCGCGCGGACCCATCAGTTGAACCAGGTGGTGCCCGGCAAGGTGACGAAGCTGGTTCCCTTCGGCGCATTTATTCGCGTCGACGAGGGAATCGAGGGTCTGGTGCACATCTCCGAACTCGCCGAGCGGCACATCGAACTGCCCGAGCAAATTGTTCAGGTGGGGGACGAGCTCTTCGTCAAGGTCATTGATATTGACCTCGAGCGTCGACGGATTTCGCTGTCCTTGAAGCAGGCGAACGATTCGGCAGACACCCAGGCCTCAGAAGAGTTTGACCCGTATCTGTACGGCATGGCTCCGGCGTTCGACGAGGCCGGGAAGTACATCGGGCCCGAGGGCTTCGATCCAGAGACCGGTGAATGGAAGACCGATTTCGAGGAGCAGCGGGCGGCTTGGGAGCAGGAGTACGCCGACGCGCACGCACGATGGGAGGCGCATCGCAAGCAGATGAGCGAAGCCCAAGAGGCCGATCAAGCCGCCGCCGTGGAAAGTGGGGACGCGACCTCCTACTCGTCCGAGGGTGAGGACACCGACGGCTCGCTTGCGTCCGACGAGGCCCTGCAGGCGCTGCGCGACAAGCTCACGAACGACTAGCGAGAAACCGGCCAGGTGCGTGTCGGTCTCACCGGGGGAATCGGCTCCGGGAAATCCACGGTGGTCGACGTGCTCGCCGACATGGGCGCCGCGGTCGTCGATGCGGACGAGATTGCTCGCCGCGTGGTCGCACCGGGCTCTTCAGTGCTCGGGCGTTTAGCGGAGAAGTTCGGTTCGGACATCCTGCTCGAGGATGGTTCGTTGGACAGGGCGCTTCTTGCCCAGCGTGCCTTCGCCGATGAACGGGGAACTCGACGTTTGAACGAGATCACGCACCCGGCCATTCGTGAGCAGGCCGAACGCGATATCTCTCGCGCGGAGGAAACTTCAGAGATCGTCGTGTATGAAATGCCGCTGCTCGTGGAGAGTGGACAGGTGTCTGTCGTTGATGTGGTCGTCGTCGTGGACGTGCCCGAGTCGATGCAAATCGACAGAGCTGTGCAGCGAGGTATGGACGAGGCGGATGTGCGCCAGCGAATGTTGCGACAAGTGTCCCGAGAGCAGCGGCTGGAAGCCGCGGACGCCGTGATCGACAACAGCGGCTCATACGAGGCGACGCGCGCACAAGTTGACGCGTTATGGGCGGAGTGGGAAGGGCGACCCGCATGACCAGGCCCGTGACAGATCTCCAGCGAACGGTCGCGCCGTTCGAGGTTGTCTCGGACTATGTGCCCGCGGGGGACCAGCCGCAGGCCATCAAGGAGATTGCCCGACGCATCGATGGTGGTGACAGCGACGTAGTGCTGCTCGGCGCAACCGGAACAGGTAAGTCGGCAACAACAGCATGGCTCGTGGAGCGGTTGCAACGGCCGACATTGGTGATGGCACCCAACAAGACGTTGGCCGCACAGTTGGCGACAGAGTTCCGAGAGCTACTGCCCAATAACGCCGTCGAGTACTTCGTGTCGTACTACGACTACTACCAACCTGAGGCCTATGTGCCGCAGACCGATACCTTCATTGAAAAGGACTCCTCCATCAATGAGGAGGTAGAACGATTGCGCCACTCCGCGACGAATTCATTGTTGACGCGCCGGGATGTGCTCGTTGTCGCATCGGTTTCGGCCATCTACGGATTGGGCACTCCGCAGGAGTACGTCGATCGGATGGTGCGGCTACGCGTAGGCGAGGAGCGCGAGAGAGATGTTCTTTTGCGAATGCTGGTCGACATCCAGTACACCCGTAACGACATCGCCTTCGAGCGGGGGACCTTTCGGGTTCGCGGGGACACTGTTGAGATTTTTCCGATGTATGAAGAACATCCGGTTCGCATCGAGATGTTCGGAGATGACATCGAGCGATTGATGACGCTGCACCCGGTCACGGGAGAAATCCTGACCGAAGACCAAGAGATGCACATCTTCCCTGCGACCCATTACGTGGCCGGGCCAGAACGCATGGAGCGCGCCATCGGCGACATCGAGGCGGAGTTGCAGGAGCGACTCGCAGAGCTAGAGGCCCAGGGCAAGCAACTTGAGGCTCAGCGGCTACGAATGAGGACCAGTTATGACGTCGAGATGATGCGACAGGTGGGCACCTGCTCCGGTATCGAGAACTACTCGCGCCACATCGACGGTCGGCCGCCCGGCTCCGCACCGCATTGCCTGCTCGACTATTTCCCGGAGGACTTCCTGCTGGTGATCGACGAATCCCACGTCACGGTGCCGCAGATCGGTGCGATGTACGAAGGGGACACCGCGCGAAAGCGAACACTCGTTGAGCACGGCTTCCGCCTCCCCTCGGCGCTGGACAACCGGCCTTTGACGTGGGCGGAATTCGTGGAGCGCATCAAGCAAACGGTGTATCTCTCAGCAACCCCGGGCGCGTACGAACTGGGTCGTGTCGAAGGAGATGTGGTTGAACAGGTAATCCGACCGACAGGATTGGTTGATCCCGAAATTCTGGTGAAGCCGACCGAGGGGCAGATTGATGACCTGATGCACGAGGTGCGCGTGCGTGCCGACCGGGGCGAGCGCGCCCTCGTGACCACGCTTACCAAGCGAATGGCCGAAGATCTGACCGATTACCTGGGAGAACACGGCATCCGAGTGCAGTATCTGCATTCAGAAGTCGACACGTTGCGACGAGTTGAACTCCTGCGTGAACTACGCGCCGGTGTCTTTGATGTGCTTGTCGGCATCAACCTGCTTCGTGAGGGCCTGGACCTGCCCGAGGTCTCGCTGGTCGCGATCTTGGACGCGGACAAGGAAGGCTTCCTGAGGTCCGAAACGTCACTCATTCAGACCATCGGCCGCGCTGCCCGAAATGTGTCCGGTGAGGTGCACATGTACGCAGATGCCGTCACACCATCGATGCGCCAGGCGATCGACGAGACGAACCGTCGTCGAGCCAAGCAAGTCAGGTACAACACCGAGCACGGAATCGATCCGCAGCCCCTTCGAAAGCGGATAGCCGACATCACGGACCTTCTCGTGCGAGAAGAGGCTGACACTGAGGCATTAATCGGCAGTCCATCGGGTGGGACCCCCATGCCGGCCCGTCGAACCGCGTCCATGGCCGAAAGCGAGTTGGTCTCACTCGTCGAGCAACTCACCGCCCAGATGCATCAGGCCGCAGCAGATTTGCAATTCGAACTAGCGGCGCGGCTACGAGACGAAGTGTCTGATTTGAAGACAGAGCTACGCGGGATGCGGGAAGCCACGGGCTAGGCTCACGCCAACCAAACGCACTCTCGGACGGAAGAAGAGTCTCGAACATGGACACGTCGCTGCTCGTGTGGTCGGTCACGATCGGCGCCATCGTTCTCCTGATCTTGATCGACTTCTTCACGGTCACCCGCAAGCCTCATGAAGTGATGTTCCGCGAGGGCATGCTGTGGAGCATCTTCTATATCGGGGTCGCGATCGCTTTCGGGATCATTGTGTGGAATTGGGCCGGAGCGGACTTCGGCACGCAATACTTCACTGCCTACCTGGTCGAAAAGTCCTTGAGCGTGGACAACTTGTTCGTCTTCATCATCATCCTCACCCAGTTCCGAACACCGGCCAACTTGCATCAACGTGTGCTCCTCGTGGGAGTGGTCCTTGCGCTCGTGATGCGCGCCATCTTCATTGCCATCGGCGCGGCGGCGATCTCCCTATTCGCCTTCACATTCGTGCTTTTCGGCGCGTTGCTCCTGTGGACAGGGTTTCAGCTCATGCGTCACCGCAATGAGGATCCGGACCCGATGGACAACATCATCATTCGCAACGTTCGTAAGCGTTACCGGTTCGCCGATGACTACGACGGGACCAAGCTCTTCACCATCATCGATGGCATCAAGGTCGCCACTCCGTTGTTGCTCGTGATGGTCGCGATCGGCGGCACCGACCTTCTTTTCGCACTCGACTCAATCCCAGCGACCTTCGGAGTGACGCAGGAGCCGTATCTGGTGTTCGCGGCCAATGCCTTTGCCCTGCTCGGGTTACGTGCCTTGTACTTCGTGCTCAAAGGTCTGCTCGAAAAACTCGTCTATCTGTCGACCGGCCTAGCGGTCATTTTGATGTTCATCGGTGTGAAACTCGTCCTTACCTACTTCCACGAGGTATTCCCGGAAACAGTGCCAAAAATCGAGACGTCGTGGTCATTGGCTTTCATCGGGGTGGTGCTTGTTGTCGTGACGATCGCTTCCTGGATCAAGACGCGTCGGGATCCGGACGCTATTGCCCATGCGGGTCGCCTGACGGCTACTCCGGAAGAGAAGGCCGGTGAGCAGGCGTAGCGGGACTTGCAGGGGGAGCGGAATCCGTCTGGGACGGCTGCGTTGTGCCGCTGACACCCGCGTCGAGTAGGGCTTGCCGTAGTGCGGCAATTTCGGTGCGCAGTGCTTCGAGATCTTTTTTGACCTCCGACTGTCCCTCCTGGGCCCGTCCGCCGATGCGGGTGACCACCGCCGAGGCAACGGACGCTCCCACCAGGCCTAGAAGCGAGATGCCCACGACCATGAGCCCGACGGCGACAATTCGGCCGTTCGCGGTGACCGGCACGTAATCGCCGTAACCCACGGTGGCCATGGTTACAAGTGACCACCACACAGCATCGCCAAAGGATTTGATATCTGCGCCCTGGGCCCCGCGTTCAGCGTTGAGCACAGCGAGCGAGCTGAGATACGTCAAGAATGCCACCGCGAAGACCACAGCCGTCGCGGTCCGCCCGAAGCGCAACCGGCTGCCCCGGCTGATGAGCCACTGACCGGCGGTGAGCACCCGCAGGACGCGCAGCACTCGGAAGGCAGGAACCGCAACCGCGATGACATCGAGCGGATGGTGAACCAGGTACGCGATGTGCTTGGGGGCCAGGACGGTGCGAAGGGTGAGATCGGCAATGAAGACCACCCAAATAACGTTCATTGCGGTGTCGAGTCGGTCTAGCCCCTGAGAGGTGAGGCCCTCGTCGAGAACATAGAACGAATACAGGACGAGATAGCCAACGGCTAAGAGCACCATGGCGAGGGCGGTGCGGTGCTCGTACGCGTCCAGCCGGCCCTGTGCTCGAACTTGTCGAGGGTTTCCTGGATCTGGCTTGTTATCGGTGATGTGCGCCCAGACCCGATCCATGCGCGAGGCGTCCAACGGTGCAGTAGTTGAGGCCGCCGCCGATTCTTTGGGTTGCGCCGATGCCACCAGGGCAGCCTACGAGGTGTCTGTCTGTGTGCGTGACGTGCGACGAACAGATGGCGGTTGTCTGCGATGTCGGGTGGAATCCCCGATCACCAGCCCCGTTCCCGCCACTCATCCAATGAGGGTCGCTCGCGGCCCAGCGTCGTGTCGTCACCGTGGCCGGGGTAGATCCAGGTGTCGTCGTCAAAACGGTCAAAGATCTTTTCGACCACTCCGCGGTACAGGGTGTCAAAATCTTCCGGCGACCAGGTGCGACCCACGCCACCGGGGAATAGGCAGTCACCGGTGAACAGATGGGTGTGTCCGTGTGGATCATCGAAAGTGATGACCAGCGACCCGGGGGTGTGGCCGACCAGGTGGATCACTCCCAGGGTGACGTCGCCCACGGTGATGGAGTCCTCGTCGCGCAGTCGATGTCGCGTGGGCACATCGATCGCGTCGGCGTCCGCATCATGGGCGTAGGTTGGCGCATGCGTCGCGCGGGCCACGTCGGCTAATGCGCCCCAATGATCGTGATGGCGATGCGTGGTCACGACGCCGCTGAGTCTGTCGCCTCCCACGAGATCGAGGATCCGATTCGGCTCGTCTGCGGCATCGATCAGGAGTTGCTCGCCAGTAGCGGTGCAGCGCAGCAGATAGACGTTGTTGTCCATGGGGCCAACCGCTAGCTTGCGGATGACCACCGTCGACAGTTCGCGGTTGAGTGCGGGAGCGCCTACGCTTGTCGAGCCGAAGTACACGTTCGGCACCCTAGCGACAGGCGCGAACAGAGATGATGCCGAGAGAGGGGCCCTGGTGATTGGCGAGAGCCTCATCGTCCGTGGCGCACGGGAACACAATCTGAAGGACGTATCTCTCGACCTTCCTCGCGATGCGCTGATCGTCTTCACGGGGCTGTCCGGATCCGGGAAGTCCTCGTTGGCGTTCGACACCATCTTTGCCGAGGGGCAACGTCGCTACGTGGAAAGTCTTTCGGCGTATGCGCGTCAGTTTCTCGGACAGATGGACAAGCCGGATGTCGATTTCATCGAAGGGCTCTCACCGGCGGTATCGATCGATCAGAAGTCAACCTCTCGCAATCCGCGCTCGACGGTGGGAACGATCACGGAGGTCTACGACTACCTGCGCCTGCTCTACGCGCGGATAGGAAGACCGCACTGCCCCGAGTGCAGGGATCCGATCAGCCGACAGACACCGCAGCAGATCGTCGACCAGGTTCTTGACCTGCCAGCAAAGACCCGATTCCAGGTGTTGGCACCTCTGGTTCGCGACCGCAAGGGGGAATACGGCGAGCTTTTTCAACAGTTGCAAACACAGGGGTACTCCAGGGCCCGGGTCGACGGAGTCGTGTACGGACTAGACGAAGTCCCCAAGCTCAAAAAGCAGGAGCGCCACAGCGTCGAGGTCGTTGTGGACCGATTGACCGTGAACAAGGAATCCAGACGTCGGCTTACCGACAGTGTGGAGACGGCCCTTGGCCTAGGGCACGGTTACGTGGTCCTGGACTTTGTCGATCGTAAGGAAAGTGATGCCGACAGGGAGCGGATTTACTCCGAGCACCTGGCCTGCCCGAAGGACGGCCTGTCTTTCGAGGAACTCGAGCCGAGGTCCTTCTCGTTCAACTCTCCTTTTGGGGCGTGCCCTGAATGTTCGGGACTTGGAACTACTCGAGAGGTGGACATCGAACTGGTCGTCCCGGATGTGGATCGGTCGCTGAGCGACGGGGCAATCGCGCCGTGGTCCCGCGGCACGGTCTCGGGGTACTTCTCCCGACTACTCGAGGCCATCGCCGATGAACTCGGTGTCGAAATCGAAACGCCCTGGAAGAAGATTCCGGCGCGGGCAAAGAAATCGATACTCGAGGGCTACGCCGAGCCCATTCACGTGCAGTACCGCAATCGCTACGGACGGCGCCGTTCGTACTACACCGAATACGAGGGGGTCGTTCCGTATGTGAAGCGCAGGCACGCGGAAGCCGAAACCGATGCGTCCAGGGAGCGGTTCGAGGGGTACATGCGGGAAGTGCCCTGCAGTGCCTGTGCTGGGAGCCGACTTAAGCCACTCACGCTCGCAGTCACGATCGAAGGCAAGTCGATCGCCGACATCGCCTCGCTACCGATCGGTGAGGCCGTTGAGGTGTTGAGCAGGCTTGCCCTCAGCGATCGAGAAAGCGTCATCGCGTCGCGTGTGTTGAAGGAAGTCAACGAGCGCCTGCAATTCTTGGTGGACGTCGGTCTGCACTACCTGTCTATGGATCGTGCTGCCGGCACTCTGGCGGGGGGTGAGGCGCAGCGGATCCGCTTAGCGACCCAGATCGGATCAGGCCTCGTGGGTGTCCTGTACGTCCTTGATGAGCCGAGCATCGGGCTGCATCAGCGCGACAACCACCGTCTGATCGAGACGCTCGTTCGCCTACGAGACCTGGGGAACACCCTGATCGTGGTCGAGCACGATGAAGACACGATTCGCGCAGCCGACTGGGTTGTCGACATTGGACCTGGAGCCGGGGAGCACGGTGGGCAGATCGTCGTCAGTGGAACAGTGCAAGAACTCGTCACGAATGCGGAATCTGTCACTGGTCAGTACCTGTCGGGGAGTCGAGGTATCGGCGTGCCGGCGCTGCGGCGACCGCAGGAGCGTGGATGGATCACCATTAAGGGAGCACGTGAACACAATCTGCAGAATGTGTCTGCGCGATTCCCCCTAGGCAATTTCGTGTGCGTGACCGGGGTGAGCGGATCAGGCAAGTCGACCCTGGTCAACGACATTCTGTACAACGTCCTGGCTCGAGACTTGAACGGCGCCCGGCTCGTGCCTGGAAAGCACAAGAGCATCTCCGGTACCGATCAGATCGACAAGGTTGTGCACGTCGATCAAAGTCCCATCGGGCGTACGCCACGGAGCAACCCGGCGACGTATACGGGCGTTTTCGATCACATTCGCAAGCTTTTTGCCGCGACCGCAGAGGCCAAGGTACGGGGCTATCAGCCGGGCAGGTTCTCTTTCAATGTGAAGGGCGGACGCTGCGAGGCATGTAGTGGTGACGGCACGATACGGATCGAAATGAACTTCCTTCCCGATGTCTATGTTCCCTGCGAGGTTTGCCACGGTGATCGGTACAACCGAGAGACGTTGGAGGTCCATTACAAGGGCAAGACCATCGCCGAGGTGCTGGATCTTCCGATAGAAGACGCCCTGTCCTTTTTCGAGGCGGTGCCGGCTATCGCTCGACATCTGTCCACGTTGGTCGACGTCGGGCTTGGATACGTTCGCATGGGTCAGTCTGCGCCGACACTGTCCGGGGGAGAGGCGCAGCGTGTGAAGCTCGCGAGCGAACTGCAAAAGCGCTCAACGGGTCGCACCGTCTACGTTCTCGATGAGCCCACCACCGGCTTGCACTTCGAAGACATCCGCAAACTCCTCGGCGTCCTTCAATCTTTGGTGGACAAGGGCAATACGGTCATCGTCATCGAGCACAACCTGGATGTCATCAAGTCCGCCGACTGGATCGTGGATCTCGGGCCGGAGGGGGGATCCGGCGGAGGAACGGTTGTCGCGAAGGGAACACCGGAGTCGATCGCGGCTGTAGACGCCAGCCATACAGGGCGCTTTCTGCACCCCCTGCTGTGAACGCGCCCCAGTCGCGCCAGTCACGTACCATGTTGTTATGGCACCTGTTCTTCGACGACGTGACGTTATTGCCGGGGGCGGACTCGTAGCTGTCGGCGGCATCCTGGTGGCGTGCGGCGGTGGTGAAAGCGCTTCGGGGGACACGGCGGCTTCCGCGGAGGCGGCACCATCCCCATCAGCAAAGGAGGACTCTTCGACGCCCGAGGCTGCACCGAGCTCGGCCGAGGAGACAGGAGTCGAGGACGTTGAAGGGGCTGAAGAGGCCGCTGCGCAAGAGGCAGTCGATGGTCTCGCATCCGTTGACGAGATTCCGGTCGAAGGAGGTGTGGTTATCTCCGATCCACCCGTCGTGCTCGTGCAGCCGACGTCCGGGGACGTTAAGGGGTTCAGTGCAGTGTGCCCGCACCAGGGTTGCTTGGTGTCGTCGGTGGAGTCCAACGAGATCGTGTGCCCGTGCCACGGATCGCTGTTTTCTGCCACGGACGGCAGCGTGATCGCTGGACCTGCAGCCGAAGGCCTGCCTGCGGTTCCCGTGGAGGTGCAGGGAAACTCGGTCGTCCTCGCCTAGGGCATCGACGATGGCCGATCCCAGCGAATACCGGCCGGCCTCTGGATCCATTCCGCAGGCGCCCGGCGTCTACCGTTTCCGGGACGCCCACGGGCGCGTTGTGTATGTGGGGAAGGCGCGGTCGCTGCGCTCCCGGCTGAACTCCTACTTCGCGGACTTCACCGCCCTGCATCCGCGAACGCAATCGATGCTGACAACGGCCAACAGCGTCGACTGGGTCGTGGTGGCGAATGAAGTCGAGGCACTTGCCTTGGAGTTTACGTGGATCAAGGAGTACGACCCACGTTTCAACGTCAAGTACCGCGACGACAAGTCCTACCCGTACCTCGCTTTGACTGTCTCCGAAACGTTCCCACGCGCGGCGGTGGTCCGCGAACCTCGACGAAAAGGCACTCGTTACTTCGGTCCCTACGCCCATGCGTGGGCGATTCGAGAAACCCTTGATGAACTATCGAAGGTGTTCGGAGTGCGAACGTGTCGAGATGGCGTCTTCAAGCGGGCCGCGCAGCTGGGGCGGCCGTGCCTTCTTGGCTACATAGATAAGTGCTCCGCGCCATGCGTGGGCCGGATAGACGAGGAGCACTATCGGCAACGCGTGGACGACATGAGCCGTTTCCTCGGAGGGCAAACCGACGCGTTCATCAAGGACATGCGTGCGTCGATGGAGCAGGCGTCGGAGCGCCGTGACTACGAGGAAGCGGGTCGGTGGCGGGATCGGATGGGCGCGCTGATGCGAGCGATGGAGCGCAACGCTGTGGTCCTTGGAGATAGCACCGACGCCGACGTCGTTGCCCTCCACGACGACCCGCTGGAGGTAGGCGTCCAGGTCTTCCACGTTCGCGCCGGTCGATTAATTGGTGAGCGCAGTTTCATCGTCGAGAAGGCGGAGGATCTGTCCGTCGGTGGCTATGGGGAACGCGTTCTGCAGCGCTTGTATGCCGCGCGTGAAGGTGTGGAGATCGACAGCGCGGTTCCACCGCGAGAGATCCTTCTGTCACATACCCCGACCGACGCCGACGCGCTCGCGCAATGGCTGAGTTCACGCCGAGGATCCACGGTAGACATCCGGGTGCCCCAGCGTGGGGACAAGCGCGCCTTGATGGAAACGGCAACCACCAATGCGGCCGAAGCCTTGATGCGACACCGAATGCGACGCTCGAGCGATTTGACATCGCGGAGCGAGGCGATTGCGGAGCTGCAGACGTACCTAGATCTCGCCGAAGCGCCGTTGCGCATCGAATGCGTCGATGTGTCGACATTGCAGGGAACGGACACGGTCGCATCACTGGTTGTGTTCGAGGACGGTCTTCCGCGCAAACGTGATTATCGAACCTTCATCATTCGCACCGAGGGAGCAGACGATCTTGCATCGGTTCGCGAAGTTGTGGAGCGTCGCTTTGCGCGCGTGAAGCCAGTGGGGCCGGATGTCGACGACGTTGCCGATGTGCAGGGCGACAGTGATGTTGAGCGTGAGGGTGGCGGCCGGCAGCATTTCGCGTATCCACCGGGGTTGCTGGTGATCGACGGGGGTGCCCCACAGGTCGCCGCCGCGCAACAGGCATTGACCGAGAGCGGTGTCGGTGACATCCCCGTTGTCGGGTTGGCGAAGAGACTCGAAGAGGTGTGGACGCCGGAGTCGATCGATCCCGTCATCCTCCCGCGCACCAGCGAAGCGCTTTATCTGTTGCAAAGAATTCGGGACGAGGCGCACCGGACCGCAATCGCCTTGCACCGAAAGCGCCGCACGGCACGGCAACGGCGAAGCGCACTCGATGATATTCCCGGCCTTGGCCCCAAGAAGGCCGCGGCTCTCCTCGCCCATTTCGGCTCGGTCCGTTCGATCCGCGCCGCCACGACAGATGAACTACAGAAGGTTCCCGGAATCGGCCCTACAGTCGCCACCACGGTGCACCAGGCGCTAGCGTCGGTTTCATGACGAGGTCACCATGACGCAGGAGGCTTTCGATGTTCTCCTCGTCACGGGTATGTCCGGAGCCGGTCGATCGACCGCGGCTCGGGCTCTCGAGGACGCCGGATGGTTCGTCATCGACAACATCCCGCCCATGTTGATCGGCGCAGTTGTCGACGTCGCCGTCGAGAACCCCGATGTGCATCGAGTCGCTGTGGTGGTCGATGCACGCGGCGGATCCTTCTTCCCGCAGTTGACCGAGGCTATGGCCAGCCTTCGTCGGGACGGTGTCAACCTTCAGGTTCTCTTCCTCGAGGCTTCCGAGGAATCACTCGTTCGACGATTCGAGTCGTCGCGAAGGCCGCACCCGCTGCAGGAGGGAAACAGAATTCTGGACGGCCTCAGGCGGGAACGGCTGGTTCTCGGCGATCTGCGATCGACCGCGGATCTGGTCATTGACACCACGCAGTTGAACATGCACGAACTACGGCGCGCCATCGATGGCGCGTTCGCCGAACCGGACGAGCGTTTGCGGGTGACGATTATGTCCTTCGGCTTCAAGCACGGCATACCCGTGGACGCCGACATGGTCGCCGATGCCCGATTCCTGCCCAACCCGTTTTGGGATGAGTCGCTACGGGATCTGACCGGGCTTGACGCCGCGGTCGCCGACGCCGTCCTGGCAGGAGACGGGGCGGATGCGTTTTTGGAACATCTGGCTGCCTTGGTACGAACAACGCGGGACGGCTACTTGCGGGAAGGGAAGCGATTCGTCACCGTCGCCGTGGGTTGCACGGGCGGCAAGCATCGCAGCGTGGCCCTCACCGAAGCCTTATCCGCAATGTTGGAATCACCGTACGCCGTCGTCGGGGTCGAGCATCGAGATCTCGGCAAGGAGTAGGGCATGGGTGAGGCGGACACCACCCACTCTGGCCAGCCCTTGGTAGCGGCCCTCGGCGGGGGACACGGATTAGCGGTGAGTCTGCCGGCGATCCAGCAGTTGACCGATCGCGTGACGGCGATCGTGGGAGTCGCCGACGACGGAGGCTCTAGTGGCCGGTTGCGCCAGGAGCGAGGGATTCTGCCCCCCGGAGACCTTCGGATCGCGCTCGCCGCCCTGTGTGACGACGACGCCCAGACACGGCCGTGGGTGGATGTCCTGCAGTTTCGATTCTCCGACGGTGGCGAGCTATCCGGGCATGCTCTCGGAAACCTGCTGCTGTCCGGGTTGTGGGAGAAGACGTCCGACCCAGTCGCGGGACTCGATGAGCTCGTCCGCCTGCTGGGTTGTAGTGGTCGGGTTCTGCCCTGCTGCGTTGACCCACTGGATATTGTGGCGGCCATTCGAGGTCACGACGGGCAGCGTCTGGCGGAGGTCAGCGAGGTTCGTGGGCAAGTGGAGGTCGCGACGACTCGGGGGCGGGTGCTGCGGGTGTGGGTGGAGCCGCCCCAGGCCAAGGCGTGCCCACAGGCCGTCGCGGCAATCGAGGCGGCAGACGTCATTACGCTGGGGCCGGGCTCGTGGTTCACCTCCGTGATGCCGCACCTGGTGGTACGGGAGATTGGCGATGCCGTCGCGGACTCGTCGGCCACTCGAGTGCTCGTGTTAAATCTCGTGGAGCAAGAGGGAGAGACCGGTGGATTCACTCCGGAGGAGCACTTGGAGGCGCTAAAGCGTCATGCTCCGCAGGTGACGTTTGATCATGTGATCGCCGATTCGACCCATATTCGTGGGGGCCCAGGCAGAGACAACTTGGTGTCCGCCTGTGCATCGTGGGGGAGTGAGGTCACGTTCGCCGATGTCTCGGCAACCGCAGATCGGCACGACCCGGGGAAGTTGGCGCGTGTTTTCGATACGGTTCTCTCTCGATGACGGGAGGAAGCGCGACGATGGCAATGACGGCGGCGGTCAAGGATGAGCTCAGCCGCGTCGAAGTGACCAAGACGTGCTGCCGGAAAGCAGAAGTGTCATCGCTGCTGCGCTTTGGTGGGGCCCTGCACATCGTTAGTGGCGCGATTGTCGTCGAAGTCGAAGTCGACGCCGGCGCAACGGCTCGACGCCTCCGCAAGGACATCTTCGATATCTACGGTCACGACAGCGAAGTGTCGATGGTTCAGGCCAGCGGCATTCGCAAGGGAACTCGATATGTAGTCCGGGTATCGCAGGGTGGTGAGGCGCTGGCGAAGCAGACCGGGATTGTGGATGGCAGTGGGCGTCCGGTACGCGGCCTGCCACCGGCCATCGTCGCCGGTGGGCTCTGCGACTGCGAAGCAGCCTGGCGGGGCGCCTTTCTCACGCATGGCTCCCTCACCGAACCGGGCAGGTCGAGTTCCCTGGAAGTCACCGCACCTGGACCCGAAGCCGCGCTTGCGCTGGTGGGCGCGGCTCGCCGACTTGGGATCGGTGCGAAGTCCCGTGAGGTTCGCGGAGTGGACCGCGTCGTGATTCGCGACGGCGACGCCATCGGGGCGCTGCTAACCCGGATGGGTGCCCATGAATCGGTGCTCGCGTGGGAGGAACGCCGGATGCGTCGGGAGGTGCGCGCAACGGCGAACCGTCTGGCCAATTTCGACGACGCCAACCTGCGACGGTCGGCTCGAGCAGCGGTCGCTGCGAGCGCCCGGGTAGGGCGGGCGTTGGAAATCCTCGGGGACGATGTCCCCGACCATCTCGTCGTGGCTGGTCGATTACGGATGGATAACCAGCAAGCCAGCCTGGAGGAACTCGGCGCGCTCGCGGACCCGCCGATGACCAAAGACGCCATCGCGGGCCGAATCCGTCGGTTGCTGGCCCTGGCGGACAAGCGCGCCGCCGAGCTTGGAATCTCCGATACCGAAGCCGCCTTGGCCGACGCAGATCTTGCAGACGACTAGCCCGCCGAAGGGTTCAAATTCCGATTCGCCCCGAGCGGTCCCGGCGTCACATAAACGTAACCTGCGTCACTAAGATGTAAGCGTTATCTGGCCCTGGGATGCATATGAGGGATCGCCGATGGTGGACATCGGGCCTCGTGGAGCAGACCAGCCGGCACAACCATCACGGCAATACGAGGAGACTGTGTGACCATCAAGGTCGGTATCAATGGATTCGGTCGAATAGGCCGCAACTTTTTCCGCGCTCTACTCAGCAGCGGTGCGGACGTCGAGATTGTGGGCATCAACGACCTCACGGACACAACCACACTTGCGCATCTACTGAAATACGACTCAGTTCTCGGCCGCATCGATGTGCCGGTGCAAGCAGCAGAGAACGCGATCGTGGTGGACGGCACATCGATCCCTGTTTTCGCTGAGCGAGATCCGGCGAATCTGCCGTGGGCGTCGGTCGGTGCCGCCGTTGTCGTGGAGTCCACGGGAATTTTCACGTCTGCCGACGACGCCCGCAAGCACGTCGATGCGGGAGCGTCGAAGGTAATCATCTCCGCACCCGCCAAGGGCGAGGACATCACCATCGTCATGGGGGTCAACGACGGGGACTACAACCCCGCCAAGGATGTGATCATTTCCAACGCCTCCTGCACCACCAACTGTTTGGCTCCGATGGCCAAGGCCATCGATGATGCATTTGGCATCGAGCGCGGCCTCATGACGACCATTCATGCCTACACCAACGATCAGCGAATCCTGGATTTCCCGCACAGTGATCTGCGCCGGGCTCGGGCTGCCGCGATAAACATGATTCCGACCAGCACCGGAGCCGCGAAGGCGATCGCCCTCGTCCTCCCGCACTTGAAGGGCAAGCTTGACGGGTATGCCATGCGCGTTCCGGTTCCGACCGGCTCGGCTACCGACCTGACCGTCGAGCTGAAGACAGCAGCCTCCAAGGAGGAGATCAACGCTGTAGTCAAGCAAGCAGCGGACGGACCGATGAAGGGGATTCTCCAATACACTGAGGATCCGATCGTGTCGACGGACATCGTGACCGATCCGGCATCGTGCATCTTCGATGCGGGGATGACGAACACCAACGGCAACATGGCCAAGGTGCTCGGCTGGTACGACAACGAGTGGGGTTACAGCAACCGCCTGGTCGATCTCGTCGGGTTGGTCGGCGCCACACCGTGAGCATGCCGAGCCTGGATGATCTCCAGGTCGCCGGCCATGTCGTCATCGTTCGGGTGGACTTCAACGTCCCCCTGGCCGACGACGGCGCTGGCGGCCGAGTCATCACCGACACGGGCCGCATCCACGCGGCATTGCCTACCATCGAGTACCTGCGGGAACACCGAGCACGCATCCTGCTGCTCGCCCACCTCGGGCGACCCAAAGGTGTCGTGACCCCGGAAGCGAGCCTGGAACCGGTAGCGCAGGAACTGTCTCGTGTGTTGTCCATCGACGTCCCCCTGGCGGCCGATCTGCCTCAGGCGCGAGACGAACTCAACCGAGCATCGGACGGCGGTGTGGTCGTCTTGGAGAACATCCGATTCGATGCTCGTGAAACGAGTAAGGACCCAGCCGAGCGAGCCGCGCTCGCCCGTGAGTTGGCCGACCTCGGGGACTTCTTCGTCTCCGATGGTTTCGGTGTCGTGCACCGAGAGCAGGCCTCGGTAACCGAGCTCGCTGCGTTCCTGCCGCATGCGGCTGGTCGGCTGGTGGAGCGCGAGTCGGCAGTCTTCTCGCAGTTGCTGGCTCAACCTCACCGGCCGTACGTGGTCATCCTGGGCGGGTCAAAGGTCAGCGACAAACTCGCAGTCATCGGCAATCTGATTCCCCACGTCGATCGACTCCTGATCGGCGGCGGAATGGCCTTCACATTCTTGGCGGCCCAAGGGTTCTCGGTGGGCGATTCTCTTCTGGAAGCCGATCAACTAGCGACGGTTGAGGCGTACCTGGAACAGGCCAGTCGGCGTGGCATCGAGGTGGTTCTTCCCGTCGATGTAGTGGTCGCCGATCGTTTCGCTGCGGATGCGAACATCAAGGTGGTGGCGGCGGACGAGATCCCGAACGGCTGGATGGGTGTGGATATCGGCCCGAAAACCGTGGAGGAGTTTGCTCGGTACATCGCCGCTGCAGGCACAATCGTGTGGAACGGGCCGATGGGTGTGTTCGAGATGGAGCCGTTCGCGGCGGGGACCAGGGCGGTCGCCGACACCATGGCGCAAGCCCCTGGGATGACGGTTGTCGGCGGTGGTGACTCGGCGGCAGCAATTCGGATCCTGGGAGTCGACGAGAAGCGCTTCGATCACATCAGCACCGGTGGGGGAGCGAGCTTGGAGTTCCTCGAAGGCAAAGAGTTACCCGGGTTGGCGGTCTTGGCAGCGGCCAGCACAGACATGGATGAGACCAAGGAGAACGAATGACCGAGCGCAAGCCCTTGATGGCTGGCAACTGGAAGATGAACATCAACCACTTCGAGGCGATCGCCCTCGTTCAGAAGCTGGCCTTCGGGTTGAACGAGAAGGACCTCGAGGCCGTTGAGGTCGCGGTTCTCCCGCCATTCACCGATGTTCGCAGCGTGCAGACCCTCATCGAAGGAGACCACTACGACATCGCGTACGGCGGTCAGGATCTGTCCGTTCATGCATCCGGTGCGTTCACCGGTGAAGTCTCCGGATCCATGCTGGCGAAACTGGGATGCACCTTCGTTGTCGTGGGGCACAGCGAGCGGCGAGAAAACCACCGCGAGGATGATGCGCTCGTCAACGCGAAGGCCAAGGCGGCACTGGCGAACAATCTGGTGCCCATCGTGTGCGTCGGTGAGGGTCTGGCCGTTCGTCAATCGGGCGGACATGTCGACTTCGTGCTGGACCAGATTCGAGGGTCGCTCGATGGTCTCAGCGCGGACCAGGTCGGTGGGCTCGTCATTGCCTACGAGCCGGTCTGGGCGATCGGCACCGGTGAGGTCGCGACCGGCGACGACGCCCAAGAAGTGTGCGCGGCGATCAGGAGAGACATCGAGCAGCGCCTGGGAGCCTCATGCGCGGAGTCCGTCCGCATTTTGTACGGCGGATCGGTGAAAGCGGCGAATGCGGCGGGAATCATGAGCCAGCCGGACGTCGATGGATGCTTGGTCGGCGGAGCAAGCCTCGACCCGGACGAATTCATCGGCATAGTCCGGTACCGGCTACACCCCGAGATGTTGGCCTAAACCTCGCAGGTATCGTTTTCCCCGATGATCACCGTTCTCACCATCGTTCTCGCAGTGCTCCTGGCAATCACCAGTTCGCTGCTCGTCGTCCTGATCCTGCTGCACCGCGGCAAGGGCGGGGGACTGTCCGACCTCTTTGGTGGCGGCGTAACCTCGTCGGTCGGAGGCTCGTCGGTGGCGGAGAAGAATCTTGACCGGCTCACGGTGGGCATCGGGCTCGTGTGGGCTGCGAGCATCGTGGCCGTCGGCTTAATCATCAGCACCTAGTTCGTCGAGGCAATCACACGTCATTTCAGCAAGCGGCGTCGAACACCAGGAGGAAATTCATGGCCGGAGGCAGTGCGATTCGAGGCAGCCGTGTCGGGGCAGGCCCGATGGGTGAAGCCGAGCGAGGAGAAGCAGCCCCGCGAATCTACGTGTCTTTCTGGTGCGCGAACGGGCACGAGTCGCGTCCGAGCTTCGCCACCGATGCCGAAGTTCCGGAGGAATGGGACTGCGCTCGCTGCGGTCTGCCCGCCGGATCGGATAAGGAGAATCCTCCGGCGCCACCGAAGAACGAGCCGTACAAGACCCATTTGGCTTACGTAAAGGAGCGACGCTCAGACAAAGATGGAGCGGCGATCTTGCAAGAAGCGCTGGATCGACTGCACGGAAAGTAGACACAGCCCCCACCGCTGCCGGGGCTACGCCTGTAGCGCGCGCTCCACTGTAGTTCGTAGTGATTCCCACGACGAGACGAATGCCGCCTCACCGGCGGCCTCCAGTTCTGTGCATATTTCCTGAAAGTCGATTCCCACCGCGGCGAGATCTTCCAGAACCGATTGGGCGGCCTCCTGGCCACCGGAGACCGTGTCGCCGCCGAACCGGCCTTTGGTCACCACTGCTTCGAGCGTCGACTCAGGAACCGTATTGACGCACCCGGGCGCTGCGAGTTGCATGACGTACCGGGTTGGGTCGTAGTCGGGGTGCTTGACGCCGGTACTGGCCCACAGCGGGCGTTGCGGGCGGGCTCCCGCGGCCGCGAGTCGACGCCAGTCATCGGACGCGGTGTGAATCTCGTACGCGTGCCACGCGAGGTGGGCGTTGGCGATGGCAGCGCGTCCCCGGAGTCCGTCGGCGAGCGCCGAAGTGCTCTCCGATAGCTGAGCGTCGACGGCGGTGTCCACGCGGCTGACAAAGAACGACGCGACGGACTCAATGCCGGACACGTCCACGCCAGAATCGTGCGCGCGCCCTATCCCGGCGGTGTGAGCAGCCATCACCTCGCGGTACCGGTCGATCGAAAAGATCAGCGTGACGTTCACGCTGATACCTTCGGCGAGAGTCCGAGTGATGGCGGGCAGCCCGGCAGTGGTGGCGGGAATCTTGATCATGGCGTTGGGGCGATCCACCAGCGTCCAGAGCTCGCGCGCTTGGTTAACGGAGGCCTCTGTGTCATGCGCCAGCCGCGGGTCGACTTCGATGGATACCCGCCCGTCGAGACCACCAGTGCTCGCGTAGACGGGCGCAAGGATGTCGCACGCGGCGCGAACGTCGTCGGTGGTGAGTGTGCGGATCGCGGAGTCCACGTCGACGCCCGTCACTCGGAGATCCTGCAACTGCGCCGCGTAATCATTCCCGCCGCCGGCGATTGCTTTCTGGAAAATCGTCGGGTTGGTCGTGACGCCGGATATTGCCCGCTCTTGCACGAGGCGTTGCAGGTCGCCGTCCAAACGGGCACGACTCAGGTCGTCCAACCACAGGCTCACTCCCGCCGCCGTGAGCTCCGTGAGGACCGAGGGGGTCATGAGTTCAGCGCAGCCAGAACTCGTCGAGTGGCGTCGGCAACGGCATCCGCTGTCACACCGAATTCGGAGAACAACCGGGATGCGTCACCACTGGCACCGAAGTGATCCAAGCCGACGATGGCGCCGTTGTCGCCGACGTACCGATGCCAGCCGATGGTCGATCCGGCCTCGACGGCGACTCGGGCAGGGACATCGGGGCGAATCACCGCGTCCCGATACGACCGTTCTTGTTGGTCAAACCATTCCAGGCACGGCAAGCTCGCCACGTTCACCTCGATGCCCTCACCGGCTAGGTGCTCTGCGGCCTGGACGGCAAGGTGCACCTCCGATCCGGTGGCCATGATCGTTGCGCGAGGTTCGGGCGCGTGCCGGACCAGGTAGCCACCGGCGTGCACGCCATCGAGAACCGATGTCGGTTCGGTGTCGAGAACCGGGAGGCCCTGCCTGCTGAGGACGATTCCGATCGGTTCCCGACGGCGGAGAATGGCGAGCCAAGCGGCGGACGTCTCGCGTGCGTCCGCAGGCCTACACACGGCGAATCCGGGTATGGCGCGAAGGGACCACAAGTGCTCGATCGGTTGGTGAGTCGGCCCATCCTCACCCAGGCCGATGGAATCATGCGTCCACACGAAGGTGCTCGGTGCCTGCATCAACGCGGCAAGTCGTACGGCGCCGCGCATGTAATCGCTGAAAACCAGAAAAGTACCGCAGAAGGGCCGCGTGAGGCCATCCACCGCAATTCCGTTGACGATGGCTCCCATGGCATGCTCGCGAATGCCAAAGTGAATGACCCGACCGAACGGCGAAGACGTTGCGGTTTCCTCCGGTAGAAAACTCTTGGCGCCCGCGATCGAGGTGTTGTTCGACTCAGCCAGGTCCGCCGAGCCTCCCCACAGCTCGGGCAAGACAGTCGCTAGCGCACTGATGGTGTCCCCAGATGCTTTCCTGGTCGCTATCGCAGCGCCGGATTCGAAAGACGGCAGGACGGATTCCACGTCGTCGGGCAAGTCGTGGGCGGTGAGGCGGTCCAGCAGTGCGGCTCGTGAGGGTTGCGAGGTTCTCCATGCATCAATGGCCGCGGCCCACGTGGCTCGATGAGCTGCCCCACGGATCGCTCTTTCGGAACGGATTCGCTCGAGAAGCGCCTGATCGAAGACGAAAGCCTGACCCGGATCCAGGCCCAACTGACTCTTCGTGGCGCCCACTTCATCATCACCCAGCGCGGACCCGTGCGACTTAGACGTGCCACGCGCGTGCGGAGCAGGCCACGCGATGGTCGTGCGCACGCGAATGAAGCTCGGAGCCGTGGTGCAGGCTGACGACGCTCGAAGCGCTGCGTCGATGGCCGCGATGTCGACATCACCGTTGTCGAGCATGTCGACTTCGTGCACGTCCCAGCCGTAGGACCGGTAACGGCCAACGACGTCCTCGTCGAACGCGAGGGCCGTATCGCCCTCGATGGAGATGCGGTTGTCGTCCCACAGGACACAGAGGTTGGCTAACTGCTGGCGACCGGCCAAGGAACTCGCTTCCGCGGAGATGCCTTCTTCCAGGTCACCGTCGGAGGCCATCACCCAGACCCGGTAGTCGAAAGGACTGTTAGGTGAGTCCGGGTCAAAAAGACCCCGCTCGAAACGGGCCGCCATCGCCATTCCCACGGCCGTGGCCACGCCCTGGCCCAGCGGCCCCGTGGTCGTCTCGACGCCCGGGGTGTGCCCGAACTCCGGGTGCCCGGGGGTTAGTGATCCCCAGCGCCGGAAGGAGCGTAGATCGTCCATGTCCACGCCGATTCCCGAGAGGAACAGTTGGCCGTAGAGCGTCAAGCTCGAGTGTCCGGCGCTTAGGACGAATCGATCGCGTCCCGGCCAGGAGGGATCAGATGGGTCGTGTCGGACGTAGTCTCGAAAAAGCAGGTAGGCGATCGGCGCAAGCGACATCGCTGTTCCCGGGTGACCGTTGCCGATGGACTGCACCGCATCCATAGCCAGAGCGCGAAGGTAGGTAACCGCCTGGCGGTCGTCGGAATCCCAGGCGAATGGGGTCGATTGTTCGTGGGCCGGTTCGCTCGAAGACATGACGCAACCCTACGGGAGGGCTAGGGCAGCAGATGACTTGTACGCTGTCACTACTAGTGAGTTCTGGCGGTGATCCGGCAGTGCTCGATGTGGTCGCCGCACACTAGGTCACGACGAACTGGCTTACGAATCGTTCAGAGGGGAGCTGTGCATGGCCACCACGATCGCCGCTCGTCGCCGCGTTGGTGAGAGAGTGCGAGCGCACGTTGCTCTCACGAAACCGCGGATCATCGAACTTCTCCTAGTCACAGCCGTGCCAACGATGTTTCTGGCGGCTCAGGGTTTGCCCACCGTGCGAGCAACAATCGCGGTCTTGGTTGGCGGAGCCCTCGCCGCCGGAGCCGCGAACACCTTCAACTGCGTCTACGACCGAGACATCGACGCAGTTATGCACCGCACCACCAGCCGCCCGGCAGCCACGGGCCAAGTCTCCGTGCGAGCAGGCTTCATCCAGGGATTGATTCTGTCGGCGCTGAGCGTCACGGTGCTCACGGTCTTGGCGAATGCCCTGTCCGGGCTCCTCGCGCTGCTAGCGATCGTCGGCTATGCCGTCGGCTACACGATGATTCTGAAGCGTCGAACGGACCAGAACATCGTGTGGGGCGGTGCCGCTGGCTGCATGCCGGTCTTGATCGCGTGGAGCGCGATTACCGGATCCCTCACGTGGACTCCAGTGGTGCTGTTCGCGGTGATCTTCTTCTGGACCCCACCGCACTACTGGCCGTTGGCCATCAAGTACCGGCAGGACTACCAGGCGGCGCGCATCCCGATGCTGCCCGCTGTGCGGGGGCCGCTGAGTGTCGCCCGACACATCGTCGCCTACACCTGGCTCATGGTCGCTGCGACCATGGCCTTGATCGTCGTCGCGCCGATGGGCTGGATCTACTCCGTCGGCGCCGTGGTCCTTGGCTTGACGTTTGCCGTCCAGGCGTATCGGCTCTGGGCGGGGATTCGATCCGATCGCCGGGATCCGAACCTGGCCGACGACGATTACTCAGACGGGACTCTGAAGCGGGCCATGCAGTTGTTCCACGCTTCGATTTCCTACCTGGCGGTGATCTTTTTGCTGGTCGGACTGGACCCGTTCGTCGTGTAGGCAGGGGTTCTTCGCTGGTTCGCCTATTCAGGTGTTCGAGGGACAGAGCTGACGAGATCCTCGACACGAGCATCGGTGTTGCCGCGAGTCCGCAGCGTTGGCGGAAGAAACCAGACCGCGATCCACACGGCGATGGCACCGAGAACGTGAATAACGACCAGTAGCTCGGGAAGACCTGCGAAGTACTGCGTGTACCCGACCAGGCCCTGGACCAGAGCGATACCCAGAACAAGACAGGTGCGCCGCAGGAGCGCGGAAGGCGCCCGGCTGACCGAGGCGGCCGCGAGAAGGCCGACAGTCAACCCCAGAAACAAAAAGACAGTGTCGGCGTGCAGCCAGGCGACGGTGCGTGGATCGAACAAGAACCGCGCCTCCACCTCCGCGTCACCGGAATGGGGTCCACTGCCCGTGGTGATGACCCCCAGAAAGACGACGACGGCGGTCGCCGCCACTAAGCCCCAGGTAAGGAGTCGGACGGCCGAATGGACGGTGCGCACCACGGGCGTGTCGCCCACCTCGCCGGACCGCACCACGAGCAGGACGCAGACCGCGACGAGAGCCATTGACACTAGAAAGTGCGCGGCGACGGTGGCCGGGTTCAAACCCGTGAGAACGGTTATTCCCCCGAGCACCGCCTGCACGACGGTGCCGGCGAGGGGAACGCAGGCCAAGACAGTGAGGGCGGTGCGTCGTTCCAAACCGCTGGTGCGCCGGCGATGTCGGTCAACTAGCGCTGCCACGATGGCCGCTATCGCGGCCGCCGCTAACACGAACGTCAGGAGGCGGTTACCGAACTCCACGTACTTGTGCCAGGACTCAGACTGCCGATTTGTGGGTACGTAAGAACCGTCGACGCACTCGGGCCACGTCGGGCATCCAAGACCGCTGCCGGTGATGCGCACGATGGCGCCGGTCAGGATGATTCCCGACTGCGCGACAAGATTTGCGATGTAGACCCCGCGGACCCAGCGCGGTGCCTTGCCCGGATGGCGAGTGCGCCCCCCGTCGGCCGGACCCGGGTTCTGAGCAGGGCTGGGTGAGGAGTCAAGCGTCGTGGTCACCTAGAGAGCGTAATCACGAGAAGCCGAGGACACGACTCGGCGGATCGCCGCCGACGACCCCGGATTTGCGAGCCAGGCGAATTACGACACAATGTTGTTATGAAATTCCCCACCGAGGCGGCGGAACGGCTAGCCCGGAGCCTGGCCGAAAACGGCCCGAGCACAGCCGCGGCCCTCGCCGAGGAGTTGGGAACATCTGCGACAGCGGTCCGACGGCCCCTCGCAGCTTTGCAGAACGCGGATCTGGTCGAGTCATCGGACAGAGCCCCGTACGGCCCGGATCCGGGACCGCGACGCGGGCGCCCGAGCCGGGTCTTCTCGCTCACGGCTGCGGGTCGGGCTGCCTGTGAGCAGGCGTACGACGCCCTGGCGTTGGAGGCTCTACGGTTCTTAGCCGAGCGGGATGGACGCACAGCGGTCGCAGAGTTCGCTGCCGACCGTGCTGATCGTCTCTTGGCCGGAGTGGGATCGTCCACAACGGTCGTCGCCACTGTTCACGAGGTTGCTGAACGGCTGACCGAGCAGGGTTTCGCGGCGTCCGTTGAACCACTTGCTCGCGACGGCGCGCAGTTATGTCAGCACCACTGTCCCGTTGTCGATGCGGCGGGAGAGTTTTCTGAACTCTGCGATGCCGAAACACATGCTCTCGGGCGCCTGCTGGGTCGTCACGTCACCCGTTTGGCGACCCTCGCGCAAGGAGACGGAGTGTGCACGACGCTCATCCCGGCGCGGTCCGCAGATTCCCAAGATTCCGTTTCGCATGCCGATAACGAGGCCTCCAACAATTCACAGACCGACGCACCAGCAATGCACCGACAAAGGGAGAGGGTGGCGCCATGAGCACCACGGCCGACGAGCAAGCGGCAACGATCGCCGAGCTCAGCAACTACGAGTACGGCTGGAGGGATACCGATTCCGCCGGCCAGGGCGCGCGACGTGGGCTCAATGAGGATGTGGTGCGTGACATTTCGGCGCTGAAGGGCGAGCCGGAGTGGATGTTGGATCTCCGCTTGAAGGGGCTGCGTCTGTTCGGCAAGAAGCCGATGCCTGCGTGGGGGTCTGACCTCACCGGCATCGATTTCGACAACATCAAGTACTTTGTTCGGTCGACGGAGAAGCAGGCCGCTAGCTGGGAAGATCTTCCTGAGGACATTAAGAACACCTACGACAGGCTCGGCATTCCCGAAGCCGAGAAGCAGAGGCTGGTCGCCGGTGTCGCGGCGCAGTACGAGTCCGAGGTCGTCTACCACCAGATTCGCGAGGATCTTGAGGAGCAGGGAGTCCTCTTCCTCGACACCGATAGCGGTTTGCGCGAGTACGAGGACATGTACCGCAAATACTTCGGGTCTGTGATTCCAGTGGGCGACAACAAGTTCGCGGCGCTGAATACAGCCGTCTGGTCCGGTGGTTCGTTCATCTACGTTCCCAAGGGCGTGCACGTCGATATTCCCTTGCAGGCCTATTTCCGCATCAACACCGAGAACATGGGCCAGTTCGAGCGGACGCTGATCATCGTGGACGAGGACGCCTACGTTCACTACGTCGAGGGGTGCACCGCGCCCATCTACTCATCCGACTCCTTGCACTCCGCGGTTGTCGAGATCGTTGTGAAGAAGGGCGCCCGCTGCCGCTACACCACGATCCAGAACTGGTCGACCAACGTGTACAACCTTGTTACGAAGCGCGCGATCGCCCACGAGGGCGCCACGATGGAATGGGTTGATGGCAACCTCGGGTCGAAGGTGACCATGAAGTACCCAGCGGTGTGGATGACGGGTCCGCACGCACGAGGTGAGACGTTGTCGATTGCCTTCGCGGGGGAGAAGCAACATCAAGACGCCGGGGCCAAAATGGTGCACGCCGCGCCACACACGTCGTCGTCGATCATCTCGAAGTCGGTCGCACGTGGAGGTGGTCGCACTTCATACCGCGGCCTGGTGCAGGTGCACGAGGGCGCACACCACTCCAAGAGCACGGTGAAGTGCGACGCGCTACTCGTGGACGACATTTCCCGGTCCGACACCTATCCCTACGTCGACGTTCGGGAAGACGATGTCTCTATGGGGCATGAGGCCACCGTGTCGAAGGTCAGTGAGGATCAACTGTTCTATCTGATGTCGCGAGGTCTCGACGAGGACGAGGCGATGGCGATGATCGTTCGAGGCTTCGTGGAGCCCATCGCTCGCGAGTTGCCCATGGAGTACGCACTGGAGCTCAACCGGCTGATCGAATTGCAGATGGAAGGGGCTGTTGGTTGAGCACCGTTCAGGCACCCCCTTCAGACCTCGCGCCCCGCATACTGTCGAACGATCCTGGAGATCACGAGACGCCACACGGGCGCGAGGAGGAGTGGCGGTTCACGCCGGTTGCCAAACTCAGTGATTTTTTCGAGTCTGGGCAACGCGGATTGGTGACGGCCGTCGAATCTGAATTCGTCACGATGACCCCGGCGGAAAGGAACTCGTCGACGGTCGAGAAGGCCGCCCACTGGGTGGCGTCAGATCTGCCGTCGGCCCTCGTGCGGACCCACGCCCCCTCGGTCGTGTCGGTGGCGATTCCGGCCGAAAGAAAGGTCGACGAAATCGTCGTGGTGGATCTGGCCGGAGGTGAAGGGTTGAGCTACGGACGGATCGAAATTTGCGCCGGAGCCTTCTCCAAAGCCACGATCGTACTGAGGCTCGACATGACCACCGACGTGAGTGGAATTGTAGTTACCGACGTTGCAGACCAAGCAGATCTCACCGTGCTAGCGCTATACGACGGTCCGCGGACCAGTCGTCATGTCTGGCAATGGGCGACGACGGTGGGGCGGGACGCGTCCTTCCTCGGGCTGGCGATCGCGCTCGGTGGTTCGATCATCCGACTCCGGCAAAACGTTCGCTACGCCGGCCCCGGAGGCTCAGCCGAGCTGCTCGGGGCGTTCCTCGCGTCGGACGAGCAATTTCAAGAGTTTCGTATCTTTGTTGACCATAGCGAGCCGCACTGCGTCAGCAACGTCGTTTTCAAGGGCGCACTCTCGGGCGCGAATGCCCACACCGTGTGGATCGGCGATGTCGTTGTTCGGCGCGAGGCGGTAGGGATTGAGACATACGAACTCAATCGGAATCTGCTCCTCAATGACGGTCCGCGCGCCGATTCGGTGCCGAACCTGGAGTTGGAAACAGGTGACGTTGTCAGCGCTGGACACGCGAGCGCCACGGGGCGGTTCGATGACGAGCAGTTGTTCTACCTGCAGTCGCGAGGCATCAGCGAAGAGCTTGCCCGGCAACTGGTGGTCCGGGGCTTCTTCGTTGAAGTTCTTGACAAAGTCAAGGATGCCGATCTGCGCCGGGACGTGATCCGGAGGATCGAAGAGCGCATCGGTATGGATGCGATCGAGCAGCAGTTGACGGGGGTGGACGCATGAGTACGGGCAATATGGTGGACGTTGCTCGAGCGGGAGACCTCGCCCCAAACAGGGCCCTGAAGATCGAGGTTGAGAGTCAAGACATTGCCTTGGTCCGGTGTGACGAAGGAGTCTTCGCTATCGGCAATCAATGCTCGCACGCAGATGTTGACCTCTCCGAAGGCGAGGTCGAGGGATGCGCTATCGAGTGTTGGTTGCACGGATCGCAATTTGATCTGCGGACCGGTGAGCCACTGTCTTTGCCGGCCCTGCAACCGGTTCCCACCTACCGCGTAGACGTTGTTGGTGACGGTGACGATGCGCGCGTTTGGATAGATCCATCCCCCCAACTGCACAGTTCGAGCGAGTAGTGAGAAACGAGACCTAAGGACAAGACATGAGCACACTTCAGATCACGGACCTGCACGCGAGCGTCATCACGGATGCAGGGGAGACCGCCATCCTCAAGGGTGTCGACCTGACGGTGGAGTCCGGACGCACTCAGGCGGTGATGGGCCCCAATGGTTCAGGAAAGTCGACGCTGGCCTACGTCATCGCTGGCCATCCCAAGTACACCGTGACGCAAGGATCCATCGTCCTCGACGGTGAAGACGTATTGGACATGAGCGTGGACGAGCGAGCCCGCGCGGGCCTGTTCCTCGCGATGCAGTACCCCGTCGAGGTGCCGGGTGTGTCCGTATCCAACTTCCTTCGCACATCTGCCACGTCCATTCGAGGCGAGGCGCCAAAGCTTCGTACCTGGATTGCCGAGATGAAGGAGGCGATGGCCGGCTTGCAGATGGATAGCGCCTTCGCGGAGCGCAACGTCAACGAAGGCTTTTCCGGCGGTGAGAAGAAGCGGCACGAGATCTTGCAAATGTCGCTGTTGAAGCCCAAGATCGCAATTCTCGACGAGACCGACTCCGGCCTCGATGTCGATGCGCTGCGCGTCGTGTCAGAGGGTGTCAACCAATTCCGTGAGGATTCCGGCGCGGGGGTTCTCTTGATCACCCACTACACCCGGATTCTCCGTTACATCACACCCGATGTCGTCAACGTGTTCGCCGGTGGTCGGATCGTGGAGACGGGTGGCCCTGAACTTGCCGAGGTGCTGGAGGCCGACGGTTACGAACGCTTTGCGGATCTTTCGACGGCCTGATGATGTCAACCGCGTTGGACGTTTCCCGACTCCGCAAGGACTTTCCCATTCTGGAAAGGACTGTGCGTGGGGGTCGTGCGTTGGTGTACCTCGATAGTGCCGCTACCAGCCAGAAGCCCTATGCGGTACTCGATGCAGAGCGGGCCTTCTACGAGACGTCCAACGCGGCGGTTCACCGGGGAGCCCACCAACTGGCAGAAGAAGCAACCGATGCGTACGAAAGTGCCCGAGCAGCAATCGCCGGTTTCGTCGGTGCGCGCGCGGAGGACATCGTGTTCACCAAAAACGCGACGGAAAGCCTCAACCTCGCCGCGTACGCCTTCAGCAACGCTACGGCGAAGGCTGCGCAAGGGGGGGTGGTCGATCCGCGTCTGGTGCTCACACCGGAGAGCTCGGTCGTGGTTACCGAGATGGAGCACCACGCGAATCTCATTCCGTGGCAGGAACTCTGCGCGAAGACAGGGGCGCAACTGCGCTGGATCGGCCTGACCGAGGACGGTCGTTTGGACATGGATCAGTTGTCCGTCATCGACCACACCACGGCGGCCGTCTCCATCGTGCATCAATCGAACATCCTGGGAACCATCAACCCGGTCCGCTCGATCATGGACCGGGCGCGAGAAGTGGGAGCCCTGGGGATCGTGGACGCCTGTCAATCCATTCCTCATATGCGCGTGAATGTGGAGGACCTTGGCGCCGACCTGTTGACCTGGAGTGGTCACAAGATGCTCGGACCGACTGGGATCGGGTTGCTGTGGGGACGTAGCGACGTCCTGAACAGTCTTCCCCCGTTCCTGACGGGGGGATCGATGATCGAATCCGTCACCATGGAGGGCAGCACCTTCGCCCCAGCTCCTCAGCGCTTCGAGGCCGGTGTGCCGATGGTTGCGCAGGCTGTCGGCCTGGAAGCGGCGGTGCGCTATCTCGACGGCGTGGGCATCGAGGCGATCGAACAACACGAACACGAGCTGACCGCCCACGCATTGGCGACGCTGACCCAGATGCCGGGCGTTCGCGTGATCGGGCCGGAATCCACCGTCGATCGCGGCAGCGCCATTTCGTTCGTGGTCGACGGATTGCATCCCCACGATGTCGGCCAGGTGCTGGACGATCGAGGCGTGGCGGTGCGAGTGGGTCACCACTGTGCGTGGCCGACGTGTCGGAGATACGGGGTTCCGGCGACGACTCGGCTGTCGACGTACCTGTACAACGACCTCGACGACATTGACGCGGCCGCCGCCGGTGTGCGCGCTGCCCAAGAGTTCTTCGGAGTGGTATGAGCGACAACGTCGAAGCCTTGTATCAGGAGATCATCCTCGACCACTACAAGCATCCGCGTGGCGCGGGCTTGCTCGACCACGCGTCGGGGGAGAGCTTCCAGGTCAATCCGACCTGCGGCGACGAGGTGACCGTTGGTGTTCGGTTAGACGACGACGATCATCTGCACGTCGGGTACGAAGGTCAGGGTTGCTCCATCTCGCAGGCGAGTGCAAGCGTGATGACCGAGCTGCTCGAGGACGCGACCCTCGATCGAGTGGCGGACGCGGAGCGTGCCTTTCACGAGTTGATGCACTCCAAAGGTGCGGGAGAGCCGAACGAGGACGCACTTGGAGACGGCATTGCATTCGCGGGTGTCTCGAAATATCCGGCGAGGATAAAGTGCGCTCTCTTACCTTGGGTCGCGCTGCAGGATGCGCGCCTCAAGGCTGGAATTGAGATTGTCAAGCCCACGACGCCGGACGCCTGACCGAAGGAGCATGATGGACGCCATGATTGCGCAAGAGGATGACGTCTTCGAGGCGATGAAGGACGTTGTGGATCCTGAGCTCGGCATCAATGTCGTCGATCTCGGGCTGGTGTACGGGGTAAGCGTCGAAGAGGGGAACATCGCGACCATCGATATGACCCTGACATCGGCGGCCTGCCCGTTGACGGACGTCATCGAGGACCAGACGCGAGCGGCCTTGCTGGAGGTAGTCGACGACTTCCGGATCAATTGGGTGTGGATGCCGCCATGGGGTCCGGACAAGATCACCGATGATGGCCGGGAAATGCTGAGGAGTCTCGGTTTCAACGTGTAGATCGCACCGAGCGGCGTCCCAGCAGTGATCGCGGCTTCCGATATTGAATTACGGGCCGGCCCCGAATTGCTACTGACGGTTGACCAGCTGCGTGTGGGGCCCGGGGACCGGATCGGCCTCGTCGGGCGCAACGGTGCGGGCAAGACAACCCTCATGAAAGCGTTGTCGGGTGACCGCGCACCGACGTCGGGCGACGTTCGAGCGTCCGGAACGGTCGGCTACCTGCCGCAAGATCCCCGGGCCGCCAATACCGATGAATTGGCGCGTGATCGAATTCTGGACGCCCGTGGCTTGACCGACATTACGGCCCGTCTTCGCCGCGTGACCGAGGCGATGGCGGACGTGCCCGAAGGAACAGACGCCTGGGACAAGGCGGCCGGGCGATACGAGCGGGCCGAAGCGGAGTTTTTGGCGCTTGGAGGGTACGCCGCCGAATCGGAAGCGGCAACGATCGCCGCATCTGTGGGCCTTCCCTCCCGCATTTTGGACGCGACACTCGGAACCCTTTCCGGCGGCCAGCGTCGACGTGTGGAATTGGCACGAATTTTGTTCAGCGGTGCAGACGTTCTCTTGCTTGATGAGCCCACCAACCATCTCGACGCTGACTCGATTCGATGGTTGCGTGAATTCCTGCGGTCCTATGCGGGTGGGTTCATCGTGATAAGCCATGACGCGGAATTGTTGGCGGACACCGTCAACAAGATTTGGCACCTCGATGCGCAGCGGCAGGAAATCGACCAGTACGGCATGGGGTGGGCCAAGTACCTCGAGGCTCGAGAGGTGGACGAGAGGCGGCGCCGTCGCGAACGGCGAAATGCCGAGCAGCAGGCGACGGTTTTGCGCGATCAAGCCGAGCGCATGCGAGCTAAGGCGACCAAAGCGCGCGCAGCTCAGAGCATGTTCCGTCGCGCGGACAAGCTGCTCGCCGAAACCGAGGGAGATCGCAAACAAGATCGTGTGGCCTCACTGCGGTTCCCCGACCCGGCGCCGTGCGGGAAGGTGCCCCTGACCGGAGAGGGTCTCTCACGCTCCTATGGAAGCCTTGAGGTCTTCACCGATGTCGATTTGGCTATCGACAAGGGCTCGCGGGTCATGATCTTGGGTTTGAACGGTGCGGGGAAGACGACCTTGCTGCGGATTCTCGCGGGAGTGGATGCACCGGACACCGGGTCGGTGGACACCGGCCACGGGGCTGTTATCGGTTACTACGCCCAGGAGCACGAAACGCTGGATCCCACCGCCACAGTGGAGCAAACACTCGCCCACGCGGCCCCAGACCTCGATGACTCCCGTCGCCGGACGATCCTTGGGTCTTTCCTGTTCTCGGGGGAGAGTGTCCGCAAACCCACCGGTGTCCTGTCCGGGGGTGAGAAGACGCGACTCTCACTGGCATGCCTGGTGGTGTCGGGCGCCAACGTGCTGCTGCTGGACGAGCCGACGAATAACCTTGACCCCGCATCACGGTTGGAAGTTCTCCACGCGATACGGCGGTACGGGGGAGCGGTAGTCCTGGTGAGCCATGATCCGGGCGCTGTGCAGGCACTTGAACCCGAGCGAGTAGTGCTCTTGCCGGACGGTGACGAAGACCTGTGGAGCGACGAGTACATCGATTTGGTCGAATTGGCCTGAAGGAGGACCCCATGGATGCGAGTTCGGAGCAATCCACCCACATCGCAGTCACCGTTGACGGTGATTGCGCGACAGTGAGCCTGACACGACCACAAGTGCGCAACGCACAGACTCCCGAGATGTGGAATCAACTTGCCGATATCGGTAGATCGATGCCCGATGATGTTCGGTTCGTAATTCTGCGGGGCGAGGGGGATGATTTTTCCTCCGGACTGGACCGGAATGCATTGGCCGGACCGATGATCGAGCAGCTCCGCGACGACCCCAATCCCTTCATCTCCGCTGCGCAGGCCGGCTTCGCGGTGTGGAGCAACATTCCGCAGGTAGTGATCGCCCAAGTTCAGGGCAACGCCATCGGTGCTGGATTCCAGCTAGCGCTCGCCAGCGACGTCATCGTTGCGGCGCCCAACTCTCGCTTTGCCATGCGAGAAACCTCTCTTGGGCTCATACCCGATCTTGGCGGTACTGGGGCGCTGGTCGACGCACTCGGGTATCGACGAACCTTCGCCCTGTGCGCAACCGGTGACTTCCTCAGCGCCGACGAGGCCCAACGATGGGGAGTGGTACACCGCGTCGCCGACGACGCATCCGCGGCTGTAGCGGTTCTCATCGAGCAGTTGCGGGGGTTGGACATCGGAGCGCTGCGAGACCTGAAAGCGGTATTGCGGACTGTCGCCCGTGATCAACAGTCATGGGAGGCCGAACGCGATGTGCAGCTACGTCGACTTGCAGCACTATTCGGTCCGTCATCCACGTGAGCATGAGTACCGTCTGGCAGACGTACCAGTCGATGACACGGGATCGATCGGTCACCGGACAAAAAGTCGCGCGAGGAACTATCAGACGCATCCTGGGGTATGCGCGTCCGTATCGGCCGCTCATTGTTCTGTTTCTTGGCACCTTGGTCGTTACATCGTTACTGAGCGTGGCGCAGCCGCTCCTTTTCAGGAGAATCGTCGACGACGGCATCAGCGTGGGCAACGCGTCACTGGTGACGTGGACCGCACTTGCTATTGCGGGCCTCGCGATTGCGGACGCGGCATTCGGGATCGTGAGTCGCTGGTACTCGGCACGCATTGGGGAGGGATTGATTTTCGACCTCCGTAGCCAGGTGTACGACCACGTGCAGCATCAGTCGATTGCCTTCTTTACTCGGGCGCAGACCGGCGCGTTGATCTCACGACTCAACAGTGACGTGATCGGCGCGAGCTCGGACGAGCG
>ERZ802830.120-NODE-120-length-75241-cov-15.9944_pt1 | contig 75241 bp, 89 predicted proteins | sample MGYA00345654_ERZ802830 | MGnify/ENA primary metagenome ERZ802830 (study PRJEB30503, sample SAMEA104212375) | marine metagenome | biome: Westerlies Biome; feature: [SRF] surface water layer (ENVO:00010504) within the epipelagic zone...; material: water...
GAAAAGTCAGCACCATCTTCTTTAGAAAATTGTACCATAGGTCCACTCCAGATATCTGAGGATGAAGTATCACCCACTATTTCATCGTCTTCAGAAGAACATGAAAATGAGATTAGTATTAGAATTGATGATAAAAGTATTAGTAATTTTTTCATAGTAAATAGATTTGGTTATGTCTAATTTAAGGATTTTAGAATATAATATTTAAACATTTCTGAGTTAAACATAATCATAACAAAAAATAATTAAATTTGGGTATGAATAAACACCTATTACTATCGTTACTAGTTTTATTTGGTTGTAATAAAGACTCTATGGAGTCTGCTTCTTCAGGAAATAAAATTATTGGCAATTACCAATTAGTTCATAAAACATCTGTTGAACAGGCAGAATTCTCTGTTTGGGAAGCTTTGTCATCAACAAATGTAACAGGAAGAACTAATGTAACAGGAAAAGTGATTTTTTCCTCCGATTCAACAGGTTATTTTGACATAATAGTTGATGGTAGTAAAAATATAATAGTAAATTTTGATTGGTCATATAAAGGAAGAAATTGGTATGTGATTGATGAAAATTCTGAACAATGGGTAATTAATAATTCTGACAGGTGTGTAATTAATACTTCTTATTGCAATGGTCAACCAAATACAAGTGCTTTATATTTAATGGAAAAAAGAAGGGGTTATGGAACTGGTGATTTTCGTTATTATAAATTAGTATTTTAAAAAATCTCTAAATTATTTTCGTTGCTGCAGGCTCTTTTAGTTATTAGCTTAAAATAAAAAAGCCCTTCAATAGGGCTTTTTAAATTGGCAATTAATTTACTAATTACCTGAATGAAGTTCATAGTATTTTACATTTGCAGTCTCTGATAGGATATCTACATCCCACATTACAAAGTTCATAGCCCCATTACTTACATCATCGATGAAATAAAATTTTATTAAAGAACCTTCTCTCCTCCAGCTTCCACTTAATGGAGATGATAAAAGAGTTCCATCATTCAAGATTGTTCTTGCTTGACCATTTAAAGTTCCACTTGTTTTAGAAGTATCACCTGAGGAAAGTTTCATTGAAGCAAAAACTTTTCCATAACCAGTAATATCTCCTTTAAAGCTCATCTTAGAATAACCATCACCTGGTGTAATTGACTCAATATTAAGAGTTCCTCCACCTTGTGGTGAAGATAAATCTTGAGAATAAGATACATGTGATCCTATCAATGCAATTGATAGAGCTAATATTAATTTTTTCATTTTTTTGATTTAAAGTTATTCATCTAATTTAAAATATATATTTATATATTAAATTTGATATCTAAAAAATTATTAAAAGAAATGGAAAAGATCAATAAGCTATTATTACTATCGTTACTATTCTTATTTGGTTGTAGTAAAGACATAATAGTGCCTGCTAATTCAGGAGATCAAATTATTGGAAATCATCAACTAATTCTTCAAACATCTTCAGATCAAGAAGAATTCTCTTATTGGGACACTCGAAAAGAACCACCAACGTCTGCGTTTGATGTAGGAGAAACATCAAGTTTTTTAACTACAGAGTTAACAGGATTATTAAGCTTTACTTCTGATTTTAAAGGTTATTTTGATATTATAGTTGAAGATGAAAATATGAAAGTATATTTTGATTGGTCTTATGATGGATCAAAATGGTATCTGACTGATAGTAATTTTGACGATTGGATAATCACAAATTCTAACAGGTGTACTAATAACGACATGATTTATTGTGATGGTCAATCAAATACAAGTGGTGTATATATTATGACAAAAGTAGGTGGTTACAGATCTGGTGATTGGCGTTATTATAAATTAGTATTTTAAAAACAAAAAGTTAAACAAGAATGATAAAAACGTTAATACGATTAAGAAATTATCTTATTTCGGGTCTTCTTTTCTGGATACCCCTTATTTTAAGTATTATAGTAATTAAATTCTTCTTAGAGTTTATTAATAATCTGGTTCCTCAGAGATACCTTCCAGAAGCTATATTTAATTTAGATACTACTATTCCAGGATCAGGAATCATTTTGGTGCTTTTAATGCTATTAGTTACAGGATTATTAGTCACTAACATATTAGGTCGAAGGTTAGTAGCTATATGGGAAAGGCTGCTTAATAAAATTCCAGGTTTTCGAAATATATACAATGTATTAAAAAAAGTTTCTGATACTGTATTAAACACTTCAACTGAAAGTTTCAGAAAGGCATATTTAATTCAATATCCAAGTAAGGGGATTTGGGTAATCGCATTTCAGTCTGGTGATTATAAAGGCGAGGCTGAGTCTATTATTGGTGAGGAAACTATAAATCTTTTTGTTCCAACCACCCCTAATCCAACTTCAGGCTTTTTTATTTTGATACCGAAAAAAAATGCATTTGAACTTGATATTAGTGTTGAAGACGCATTCAAGCTAGTTATCTCTGCTGGGGTTGTAACTCCTAGTACAGTTAAAATTAAAAAAGAGAAACCAGGTAAAAGGAAGTAAACTTATTTTTTAAATTATATGAATGAAAATATTTTAGTATTTATTAGAGTATTGTGCATATTACTCGTTGTTTTTGGCAGCCTATACAACCTCTTCGCAGCAGAAGAATATGCTAAAAAGAAACTTCGAATAATTCCAAAAATAGTTAGATATATAGCATATGCTATTGGAATAGTTTGTTCAGGCTATGTAGTGAATCTTATTGTTAATGATTTTCCAATAAACTAAATAAATTTAAAAATTTAAAGTTCCATATATAGCTCTATTTAGGGCTATTATGTACTCGTCAGTATCAGGGACTTTTTGCGTCATTATAATTCCTATAAGTCTCTCTATAGGGTCTATAAAAAAATATGTTTTAAAGTATCCCCCTCCATATAATTGACCTGTATTTGCTAGGCTAGGATCATTTTCTGTATTATAAAGAACCCCAAAACCAAGTCCAAATCCTCTACTTGGTCCTATAAAATCTCCAATATGATTTTTTGTCATTAGCTCAACAGTTTCCTCATTTAATATACGCTCACCGTCTAAAGTTCCTTTATTTAAAATCATTTGACAGAATTTTAAAAAATCTTCAGTAGAAGAAAATAAACCATGGGTTCCTCCATAAACTGTGTTACCTGTTGGAGGAACTTGCACAGGACTATTAATAATACTTCCGTCTGCTATATTAAAGTGTACCTGCATTATCCTTTGTTGTTGATCTATATCAACATTATAGCCTGTATCATTCATTGATAGAGGATCAAATATATTTTTTCTAAGGTATGAGTTGATTGATTGACCAGTAATCTTTTGCAAAATTAAGGCTAAAATATCCGGTGCAGCACTATAATACCATTGTTCTCCAGGCTGGCTAACCAACGGAACCTGCATTAGTTTATCAACTCGTTCCTCAAGGGCGTCATATTCAGCTGGATCAAAGAGATCGTTGTACATCAACTTAAAAAGCTGTTGATCAAACAGATTTTCTTCTAATCCATGAGAAAGACCTGACGTATGGGTAAGTAATTGCTTTATTTTTATAGGCTTATTTAAAGCAACTGTAGGTCCATTAATTCCTGTTGATAAATCTTTAATTACCCTAATGTTTGCTAAGGCAGGATAATAATTTGCAGCATTATCTTCTAAACTCAATTTTCCCTGCTCTACCAATTGCATAATAGCTACACTCATTATTGGCTTTGTCATTGATTGAATATAGTATATGCTATTTTTTTGGAGGATGCGATTATCTTTTAAGCTGTTGTATCCAAAAGCTTTATGCCAAATATTTTTTCCTTTATGATTTATTAAAACTTCAATTCCTGCTGCCCTTTGTGAAACAATCTCTTCCTTAAGATAAGTTTCAAAATCCTGAAGTTGGTAAAGATTAGTATCTGTTTGTGCAATGCAAATTGAACAAAAAGTGAATAATAAATATTTACCTAAATAAACAAACCAAGATCTTATAGAATATTTCAAGAGATTATTTTTTAAAGGATTTAGTATGAGAATACAATATCTGCATTAGAACTTACCTCAATTAATTGCTTAGGATAACTCCAATTAATATCATTAATTCCAATTAAAAGTTCATCTGAGTTCTCTTGATTAACTCCATAAGTAAGAAATGAACCCTCTGAAACGTGGATAATACCTCCGTTTTCAGAAAATTCAGTTAAAAGTTTTTCAGCCATTTTACTTAAATTGTTTGTGTTACCACCATGTGATGTTACAGTATGCAAATTCCTTATTATATCTTTCATAACAATTTGCACTCCATCCCCTGCTGCAAAATAAACGACATTATGACCCTGTTTTAGAGCCTCTGAGGCTGTATTGATTGACATCATTGCAGCTGAAGGATTAGACATAGGGTCAGAAGTTAAAAGAACGAAATAATCTTTATTTTTCTTTAAATCTGGTAGTTCAACATTACTCAATACTTCCTGAGCTTTTCCTAAAAGTTTTTCTAAATCACTTTTAGAATCATCTTGAGCAAAAGTAAATTGGCTAATCAATAGTATACATAGTAATAGGATTTTTTTCATACATACAATGTATAAAAAACCTCACTTAAATAAAAAACTATTATTTCTAATTTATTCCACCAACATATGACTTAATCACAGGATTCATAGGTTGGATTTTTTCCTTAAATGCTTCATTTATATCTCCAAGAACAGTAAGTTTTTCAATTTTAAATAATTCCCTAAATCTAATGTTTATAGGAGATCCAAGAACTTTATTTCCTAGTTCCTCCCATACATCAGAGTTTTTGAATATCTCAATTAAAGTTGCAGTATTTTCAGATTCATTTAAAAACCACTCAAATCTAATAATACCATCATCGTTTAAGCTATAAAAAAGAGGACATTGCTCTTCTCTAATATAGTGTTTAATTACATCTATGCTTTCTGTAAACGAAACGTCAATAACCACTGTTACGATACTACTTTGATTATTTAAATACTTTTTCATATCATTTGATTTATAGTTATAATTTAAATATAGATAAAAAAAGTCCTAATTAAAAAGCATCATTTTTGAATTAACTTATGAACCTGTATAAGGTGTTATTATATTTCTACTTTTTAGAAGTAAAAAGATCACCAAGAATCTTCATTGCTTTAGCTTTTTTATGATAAGGAACGAAAATATGGTCATGATGATAACCTGCTAAAACATTGCAGCTAATTCCTGCTTCTGTTAATTCTTTAGAGAATGCTGAAGTTAGACCTATTGAGTCAAGAGATGAATTTATTTCTAAGGTAATCCAAGCCGAAACAAAGTAAAAGTGTAAACTATTTTTAATTGCTTCTTCTTTTGATATTATGATTGAGTATCCTTCAGATTCTTTAAATGAACTAACAATATCAATCATATTAATATCATTTATATCTTTTATAGAACAAAAAACATATTCTCCTTTATTAAGCGTAATTGTTTTCTGATCCATAACTATTAAATTGTAGACTCTCCATTTAGATTTGTGGTAAGAATTTCTGACATGTAATCAAAAAACGGTCTTATAGATATAAAATAATTAACTATTTTTTTTTGAAAGTCTGAATCAAGAATTTCCTTTTCTTCTAATTTTTTAATAAAGATGAACTGTTTTTTTTTAATCATATCAATGTGATGATGATCTTTAACAAATCCTTTTGGAGATGTCTTCACCTCATTGCCTTGAATATCTCCCCATAACTCTTTAATTTTCTTTTCATTTATTATTCTTTTAAATTCTTGCCCATCTAATTCTATCTCTTTTCTAATTCTGAGTAAATCTTCTTTATTTGGATTCCAAAAACCTGCAGCAATAAAACTTTCCTTTGCAGATATCTCAATGTAATATCCTCCTCTATACTCAGGCTTCTTTCTGTGAAAAGCCATTCCAATATTTATTTTATAGGGGGTTTTATCTTTAGAGAACCTCAAATCTCTATGTATTCTAAATATCTTTAAATTATCTATATTATCGGAAAGGTTAAGAGTGTCTTTAACCTCGTTAGCAAATTTCTTAACATCAATTTGAATGGATTGAAATTCTTGTTTATTTTCATTAAACCAGTCTCTGTTATTATTTAAATTTAGTTGCTTTAAAAAATTAATTGTGTTATTTGGTATTACTTGCATATTATAAAATTAAAATAAATAATAAACTAATTCTTACTTTAGAGTTGTGAAAAAGATTCTCTTTTTAAAGCTAACTGTATTACTTATTTCTTTTAGCTCATGTTCAATTCCTTCGAATAAATTAAACATAATGTCGTACAACATTCGTCTAGATGTTGAATCTGACGGTGTAAATCAGTGGGATAATAGAAAAGAAGGTCTTGTTTCTTTAATTAAAGATGAAAAACCTGATGTTTTAGGAATTCAAGAAGGACTTCCTCACCAAATTAAGTATTTATCAAATCAATTAGATGAATATTCTATGATTGGCCAAGGAAGAGATGGGGGAAACAACGGAGAATATTCTGCTATTTACTATAAGAATAAAAAACTCACAGCGTTAACTTTTGAAACTTTTTGGTTATCAGAAACTCCGAATATACCTTCAATTGGATGGGACGCTGCTTTAAATCGAATTGCAACAGTCGGTGTTTTCAGAGTCATAAGTTCAAAAAAGAAACTAGTAGTCTATAATTCTCATTTTGATCATATCGGAATTCAGGCAAGAGAGAAGTCAGCTAATCTTATATTAAATCATATTAAAGACAATAATTTTAATAAGAATGCAATTATTGTAATGGGAGATTTAAATGCAGAGCCTGGTGACGCTCCAATTGAATTATTAGCTGCAAATCTTGAAGATTCATTTAATTTTTTTCCAACCGAGAAACCCTTTGGAACATTTAGTGGATTTGACTTAAACAGTAAACTATTAAATAGAATAGACTATATTTTTACAAAAAACATAGAAGTTTTAGACTACAAGCATATTCAAAAAAAACTACCAAATAAATTATGGCCTTCAGACCATCTACCAATTTTCATCTCCATAAATTAATTTTCAAATAATTAATGTGCTTAAGAGGGTGAAATTTCTTTGATAGCCTTTGCAGTTTCTAAAAGTGTTTTTTCAAACGGAATAGGTTTCCAATCGAATACTTCCATTGTTTTAGAGTTATCTGCACTTAGATTCATATTTAGCATGGATAACATTCCTTTAGCTTCTCGGTCAAAAATGGCTAAAAGTTTTAACATAAAATTTGGTGCCAGTCTAGTGCTCGGGCCATCATAACCACTATCTATAAGATATTGACATATCCACTGAAAACTTCTTCCTACTTTTTCAGTTGCTATAAAACGCTGATTAGCTGCTTTCAGTTCTGTTAATGCTGCAACATGTAAATATGCAATATCACGAACATCAACCATTGGAAAAGATGTGTCTGGAATCATAGGTGTTTTTCCTCCTAAAATTTTATCAATCATTGACATTGATGCACCAGTAATATTTTTACCAAGGGGAGGACCAAAAACACCGCCAGGATTAATACTAACCAATTCTAAAATATTATCACCTGATTGGTTATTAATAAAATCCCATGCAGCTTGCTCTGCTAACGTTTTACTTTTAAAATAAGTACTTATATTTTTTGAATCTAAGTCAGTCCAGTCTTCAGGGGTGAGTATTCCTGTTTTTTTACCTCCCATTATAGCTACCATAGAGCTTGTTAAAACAACTCGTTTTACTCCATTTTTTTTTGCAGCTTTTAGTACCCTTAATGTTCCATCTACTGCAGGACCTAGCATTTCCATTTCATTTTTTGGATTTTCAACTTTAAAAGGAGAGGCGACGTGCATAACATAATCACAGTTAGATAATGCTGAACCCCATCCATCATCAGAATTTAAGTCTAAATAAACAAAAGAAAGATTTTTAATAGAAACTGAGGCAGAATTAAGGGTAGACTTTACTTCATTTTCTTTATCTGCAGTTCGCACACTTCCAATCACATTATATCCATTTTCTAAAAGAGTTTTTGCACAATGCAAACCAATATAACCAGACACACCTGTTAACAATACTTTTTTATTCATTTGATAAATTTTTACAGTTTTATTTTAAATGGAACTTTGAGATTTTCCCAATGAAGGAATGCAACAACAGAGTTGTCAGTAATATTTCCAAAGCCATAGGTAAGAAATTCTTCAAAATCAGACTCAATTGGTGTAACTGTGACTCTTAGAGCGTCTGCAGATTCATCATAACTAAAGCTTCCCCATTGGTTATTATTCTTATTAAAAATTATAATCCAGTCTGTTTCTGAAGGAATCATATGGATACTATATTTTCCAGATTGTATAGAAAACCCTTCTATTTCAACTTCATTATTTAATTCTATGGTTGTATTTTCGTTTGCACCAGCTCTCCACGGAAATGATTTGCCTTTAGAGTATTTATCAGGTGAAGCTAATCCATAAGGAACCACCTCACCCCAAATTACCCTACCCTTAACAGCAGGACGACTGTAGTTTATAGTTATTTGAGTGTTAGCTCCAACATATTGTGTAATACTAGATTTCTGACTCTGCCTTATCTGATCAACTTGTCCAAAAGAGTTGATTGATGATAGAAGCATCATCAAAGAAAAGAATAAACTATATAAATTTTTTTTCATTTTATTTAAATATATATGTACCAAATTTAGAAAATACATAACTAAATAACACTCTTTAATTGCATTATTATACTTTATTCTAATCTATTGAAATTGCTTTAGTAACTTTATGTTAAATTTTCCTCTGATGAAGCAAAAATCCAGTAATGGTAAATAGTAGTCAGAGGATTATTATTTAAATTAGAGATTAGAGAAAAATGACAATAGAATTATTAATTGAGATACTGATAGTTTGCGTTGTAGGAGTTGGCACCTATCAAATCAATAAATGGATTCAATTTAAGTATACTGGTAAAAATAAATTTCCATCCAAATTTAAATATATATGGAATAGCATCGTTTTTGTATTTTGTCTTGCAATGTATGGATTAATATTGTGGTATGTTTTTGACTCATAATCTAGGTCTAATTTACCTTATAAGGTATTTTTTTAGGAACTTAATAAGCCAGCCAAATTTATAATATATCATTTTCATGGAATAGAACATGTATGTTTTAGAATAAAATAATTTTTGAAGTATTTTATTTCGACTGACTAAATATGATAAACGGTTTAATATTTTCATAAACAGTTGTAATTTATGATAAAGTTTATTTTTAAATATATAAAGTGTATTATTTAACCTTTTTTTTTAATGATTTAGTTTTTTATTTAATTTGCATTTAATGGAAAAAAATATATTTGGTGAAGAATTACAAATCTGCTGTTCAAATCCAATGACAGGGTATTTCAGAGATGGCTCTTGTAGAACAATAAATGAAGATACTGGCACTCATACAGTTTGTGCAATAATGACTGATGAATTTTTAAATTTTTCTGCTTCAAGGGGAAATAACTTAATTAATCCAATGCCTTATTATCAATTCCCAGGTTTAAAAGCGGGTGATAAATGGTGTCTTTGTGTTTCGAGATGGATAGAGGCTGAAAAAGAAGGAAAAGCCCCAAAACTAATTTTAGAGGCTACTCATGAAAAAACATTAGAATACACTTCTTTAGATACTCTGGTAAAACATGCATTCATCAAGTAAAAAAATTCTCTTATTAAAGTTTTTTGATTTTTATGTTCCTGAGCCATAAATCATCTCCATAATCCTGAAAACCTATATACCCAGTCCTCGATTCCCCATAATCCTTATCATTTTGAAACATTCCTAGATTTTTCCTTTCATACCATTCATCTGACCATGGAGTAAATGATAAAACTTTTTTTCCGTTCAACCAATACTCAACTTGTTTCTCTGTAAATATTATTCGTGAACTATTCCATTCTCCTGCTGGATTAAAAATTTTCATTTCAGAATTCGCTTCATACATACCATAGGCAGAGGCTGTTTGTTGAAGTGGATGTAATTGTGTAGGGTTTTCAAAACCAACACTCTTGTTGTATGGAGCAAGATCATGAATCGAAGCATAATTTATATCATCAATAAGTTGATACTCTGGAGATCCTCCACTATTTTCTTGTACATGATAAAAAATACCACTATTTCCTCCTACAGGTATTTTCCACTCTACATAAAGTTCAAAATTATCAAACATTTCTGACCCATAGATAATATCTGTTTTAACATAGTCATCTGCACCTTTTTTATTAAGAGTTAACACACTGTCTATTATTTTCCATCCAGAATGTAAATCAGAACCACTTCGTGTTATCCAACCATCTGTAGATGAACCATCAAATAAGTAAATCCAATCATTTTTAGACTCAACAAAAGAATTACATGAGGTTAATAGTAAAAAAAATGATAGAGCAATAAATGTAAATAATGGTTTTTTCACTACTACAATATAAAAAATCCATTTTAATTATAGAAAACTAAATTCTGATTACTGATTCGATAATTTACCAGCAACAAACCCACTACTCCATGCTGCTTGAAAATTATACCCTCCCGTAATTGCATCTACATCAATTACCTCACCTGCAAAATAAATATTTTTTGCTATTTTACTCTGCATAGTTTTAAGATCAATCTCATTTAAGTCTATTCCACCACAAGTGACAAACTCTTCTTTAAAAGTTGTTTTACCTGAGACCTTAAAAGTGTCTTGGGTTAGTATATTAACCAATTGCCTAAATTTCTTTTTTCCAACCTCATTCCATTTTTTTTCTGATGAAATTTCAATTTTTGTTAATAAAAAATTCCATAATCGGTTTGGAAGTAAAAACGCTTTCTGCCAGCCAATAGACTTTTGTGGATAAAGTTGACTAAAATCTTGTAATTTATTAAATAGTATTTCCGTATTAGTTTCGTTAACCCAATTGACCTGAATTTCGAATTTATAGTCACACTTACTCAACTCTCTAGCACCAAAAGCAGATGCCTTTAAAATAGCCGGACCACTCATTCCCCAGTGGGTTATTAGCAATGGACCCTGTGTGATTATTTTAGTATTATTAATTTTTATACGAGCATTTTCAACGACCAAACCCATAAGTTTTTTTATTGTCTCCTGAGGCATATTAAAAGTAAATAGTGATGGAACTGGAGATATAATGTTGTGACCTAAGTTCTTTAACCAATTAAAGCCATTAATTTTTGGACTTCCCCCAGTGGCAACTATAACAAAATCAAAATTTTGAGATGGTTGATCTTTAAAATTTAGCTTCCATTCTTTTTCATCTTGTTCTATATTTTTAATTGTCTGACCAAATTTTAAGGTTACATTTAGATGTTTTATTTCACTTTCTAGACAATCGATTATACTTTGAGAGTTATCGGTAATAGGAAACATCCTTCCATCTGTTTCAGTTTTTAATGGGATTCCACGAGTTTTAAACCAATCTACAGTATCATTTATATTAAATTGATAAAAAATAGATTTTAGTTTTTTACCACCGCGAGGATATGCATCACAAAGAGTAGGAATGTCTGAACAGTCATGAGTAACATTACAACGTCCTCCTCCAGAAATTCTTACTTTAGATAGGACTTTAGATGTTTTTTCAAAAAGTATTACCTGATGACTTGGGTGATTTTCTTTTACTGATATTGCAGCAAAAAAACCAGCTGCGCCTCCTCCAATTACAGCAACCTTTTTAAATTCCAATTTCTAAGTTATTTATTCTTTTTACTTGCTTCCATATGTAATAGACCTGTAACCCCCCATAATCCTAATCCATAAATTCCAATTTGGAAATATTCAATTTCTAAATATAAAAGGAAACCTATGATACCAATTGCAGCACATATTGGGTTTAAGTATGCATAGAATGTATGCTTTTCTTCGTATTTCATTTTAAAAGTTTATTAATGTTGTCTATTGTAATTTTCAGAACTATTTTATGCACAGAGTCAATAGGGTTCTGTATTTCAAGATTTAACCTCTCTAGTAATTCTGCAATAGTATTCTCTTTTGTCATATTATTATTAAAATTAAACTATTGACCACCTGTTCTTCCAGAGTCAATTTTGTTTAAATCTACACCTGTTTTTTTAAAAAAGTCTTTTTTAAACTTATCATTCCTCCTTTTTCTATCCATTAAATATTTGATAAATTTTTTAATCATAAATATTAATTCTCTAAATTATTTAAAAAAATATTTTCTAATCACAAAATAGATTCCTACAAGTAGTATAATCGCTCCCATTGGATAACCATCAAATCTAAAATCATTTTTGAAATAGTCATAAGAAATAAGTATCAACCCTAAAATAATACCTAAAAAACCTTCATTATTTTTTATAAAATTGTTCATAGATTTTATTATGAAAATATCAAGAAATAAATAAAATGAGGGTTAATAAAAGTTTTTTCATATTCAAATGTAACTAAAAAGCAGTAAAATTTGATTGAATTTAATGTAAGTTACTTACATATGTCGCATATATTTATTACTTTAAAAAAACTATGAAAAATAAGTTAATCATAATTTTATTTTTGGTTTTTTCGTCAATTCTTTTTTCATGTAATCAAGATTCCAAAGAAATTATTTCTTTGTTTAATGGTGATGATTTATATGGATGGACAACTTATGGTACAGAAAAATGGTATGTTGAAAATGGAGATTTAGTTTGTGAAAATGGTCCCGACAATGAATATGGATATTTATCAACTAATGAGTATTATGATAATTTTATATTGACTCTTGAATTTAAGCAAGAATCCAACGGAAATAGTGGTGTGTTTTTTAGATCAACTGTAGAAGGAGTAATAATTGATGGATGGCAAGTTGAAATTTCTCCCCCTGGCATGAATACAGGCGGTATTTATGAATCATATGGAAGAGAATGGCTAATAAAACCTGATCCTAAAAAAGAAAATCTGAATTATGGAGATTGGAATTCAATGAAAATTATGGTTAATGGAGATAATGTAAAAACCTGGTTAAATGGTATTGAGATGATTACTCTAAATGATGAAATAATAGGTCAAGGCAAAGGATCTATTGCTTTACAAATACATGCCGGTGATGATGTTAAAGTTCGTTGGAGAAATATTAATCTAGAAAAATTATGAAAAAAAGAGATTTTTTAAAATCCTCAGCAGCTATAGCCTCACTAGCTATTATTCCGTCCCCTCTTTGGTCAATGAAAAAAAGTAAAGTTCGAATAGCTCAAATTGGTGTTGGAGGTATGGGTGTTCAGGATTTAAACTTTATGTCTTCTCATAATTCAGCAGATGTAGTTGCGTTATGTGATGTAGATTCGATAGCCTTAAATAATGCCAAAAAGATTCATCCTAAAGCTAAATTATATAAAGATTACAGGATAATGTTAGATGAAATGAAAAATGAAATTGATGCTGTTTTAGTATCTACTCCAGATCATACTCATGCTCCAGCATCAATTATGGCAATGAATTTAGATAAACATGTTTATTGTCAAAAACCATTAACTCATAATGTGAATGAAGCCAGATCCATGATGAATATTTCTCAAGAAAAAAACTTGATTACTCAAATGGGAATTCAAGTTCATTCTTTCTATGATTATAAACTTGCAACTATTTTAATTCAAGGAGGAATAATAGGTAAAGTTGATACAGTAAGAGCTTGGACTGATAGAAACAATGGTTATGATGGTCCCGAACCAAGTGGAGAGGATCCAGTTCCAGAATCACTTGATTGGAATTTATGGTTGGGAACATCACCTGAAAGAGCTTATAAGAAAGATTATTACCATCCAGGAAATTGGCGAAGAATAATTGATTATGGATGTGGAACCCTAGGTGATATGGGTGTACATATTTTTGATACTCCATATAATTCTTTGGAATTAGATGCTCCTCTTACAATTAAAAATGAATGTAAGAAGTCGAATGGATATGGGTTTCCTACCCAAAATACAGTGACCTATACCTTTGCTGAAACACCTTATACAACCAAAAAGCTAACCTGGGTTTGGTCTGATGGAAGGTATCCCTTAATTGAAGAAAATTTAAAATTACCTAATGAAGATGAACTTCCAATGCAGGGTTCTATGTTTATTGGAGAAAAAGGAAGACTTCTACTACCTCATTTTATGGAAGAACCAAGACTTATTGTTGATGGTAGATACCAAAAAATTGATTTATCTAAATACCCTAAAGCTCAAAAATTGGGAGATCCAATTAGAGAATATAATATAGAAGGTAAACATCATTATCATGAATTTGTAGATGCTTGTCTTGAAAAAGGTCAATGTTCAGCTCCATTTTCTTATTCTTCAAGGTTAACTGAAACGATTCTTTTAGGTGTAGTTGCTGGTCGATTCCCAAATAAAGAACTTAATTGGGATAGTAAAAAGGGAATGTTTAAAGAATTAGAAGCTAACCAATTCCTAAAATCTAATTATAGAGATTTTTAAACATAAAAACTCTAGCTTTGAATTGTAATCTGCTAATCTACTCTTTTATAATACTCAGCAAAACCGCTTCCTAATGAGTCAAGTCTACTTAATTTAGATAAATGGTTATTACCTAGATCTATTTTAAATTCCACCTCTAGGTAATCTTTATCAGTGTCTTTCCATCTATTAATTACATCATCTAACCATCCTGTAGCATAAAAGACTTGTTTCTTTAAAATATTACCATCAAAGATATATCTACCTGCCTCAGAGACACCTTTATCAGTGTCTAATCCAGATATTGAATCAATATTAGTTTCATTTATTAACAATGAGTATGAGCTTTTTGAATATACTTCAAAGTATATTCCATCAAAGTTTACTGTATCAATTGGTTTACCATTTTTATATTCAATTGTACCCTGTCTAATCCATGAGCCCTCAATAGAGTTTGTTGTGTTATGGGAGCAAGAAGTTATTTGTAAAAAGAAAATTATTATTATTTTTTTCATATGCGTTATTTATTGTTGAATTATATATTCTAAAGCATCTAAAGCCATTAGACTTCCACTGTGCCCAACATCTGGGACTTCAATCTTTTCCCAGTTAAAATTACTATTTAATGATTCCGCTTTTATTAGCGATCTTTGAAAAAAAAATTTACCTCTATCGAATCTATTTAGTCCTTGTAAATCAACAACGTCATTATGCCTTAGTCCTGATGCATCTGGATTAATATCATTTTCCCCTAAATGTATATAGAGTTTTTTCGAAAAAGCATTTACTAATGTTGAATCTTCTAATTGACTGTTTAGAATACCATAAGGAAAATCAAATTCATTATCTGGAACAGTATACCATCCAGAGTTCGATATAACTCCAGTATTTAATTTACTATTTGGAAGATATAATATAAAGCGATGAAGAAATTGGGCACCTGCAGAATGTCCCCAGGCATTATAATTTACCTGATTACCCTCTACCTCAGCTACTATAAAGTCAAATAATTGATCTATAATAGAAAAAGACCATAAATCAGAAGGGTTATATGATTCTATACTAGGATTATCACCATCTTCAAAAATATTAGCTAAATTATACTTATCTCCACCCTCAAAATTAATATCATCAAATTTTGGAGCAAACACCATAAAGTTATTATTGTTAGCCATTTCTATCCAATAATTTCTGTAGCTAGATGCATTTCTAGTACCTCCATGAAAAGAAAATAAAATCGGAAGATTTTTCAAATCTCCACCAGGAATATGATAAAAAACGTCTATCGGCTTATTACTCAAAGCACCTGAAGGAGTAAAAATAAATGAATTAGTTGAGTTGTTAGTTAATAAATCCTCTTGAACCGTGACAACTTGCTCTACGACAACATCTTCAACAACAGTCTCATTTATTTCTTGATTTACAACAACATCTTCTTCTGAGGAACAACCATATAGAAACAAATAAAATAATGTAATAAATAAAAAATTAAAGTTTGAATTCATTATTCCTTATACTAATTAATTATGAAATATATTTTTAATACTTCAAGTTATTTTAAATTTGAAAAGACCGTAGGAGTAAGAAAAACTTGCTCTATCTCCTTAACTATAGGGCCATTTAATCTACTAGTCTCAAAAACTTCTATCCATTCTGGATCATTAATAAAATTATCCCATGATGCATCTCTTGATTCCATATTCTTAAATGAGACAATATACACTAATGCATCCCTTCCATTATTTTGAAAAACAAATTTATCTGCAAAAGATGTTGAGTCTCTTTTTGTAGTTGTCCAGTAGCCAACATTGGTAAAACCATGTTTTTCAAATAAATGAATAGTGTGATTTTCAAATCTTGAAATAATATCATTAAACTTACCGTCAAATGTGTAGTATACTCTCATTTCATAAACTTCTTTACTAGAAGTAAATTGATTACTCTCCGGAGGATTACTACATGAAGCAAAAAGTATTATGAATAAGAGGTAAATAAGTTGAATTCTTTTCATTGTAATTTTTTTAATTGATTTATAAAAATAAATTTAACTAAATATCTGAAATATCTAATCTTATAAGAGTTTTTAAAATCATATTGCAATAAATTAAAAGTAATCATCATTATTTTCTAACTTAACAAAAACTTTTAATGAAAAAACTATTAATATTATATTTGTCGATTAACATTTTCTATGGTTGCTCTAATATGAATATATCACCGCCTATAGCCCTTAAAAAAGAGAAAAAACTTACGATCCATGATGATACTAGGATTGATAATTACTACTGGTTAAATGAAAGAGAAAATCCTGAGGTAATAGCTTACCTTGATCAAGAAAATAAATACAAAGAAGCTTTATTGAAATCCACAAAAAAACTTCAAAATAATCTATTTAACGAGATGAAAAGTAGAATCAAAAAAGACGACAACTCAGTCCCTTATTTTTTAAATGATTATTGGTATATAACTAAATATAAAAAAGGAAAAGAATATCCTATTTACACAAGAAAATATTTAACTCTTGAATCAAAAGAAGAAATATTGTTAGACGTTAATGAGTTAGCTAAGAATTATGAATATTATCAAGTATCAGGCTTAAGTATTAGCCCTGATAATAATAAGCTTGCATATGGAGTAGATACTCTATCTAGAAGAATCTATACTATAAAAGTCAAGAATTTGGAATCTGGAGAGATGTATTCAGATCAAATTGATGGTGTTAATTCATATACAACATGGGCAGCTGATAGTCAAACTATGTTTTATACTGGAAAAGATAAGCAAACCCTTAGATCAAATAAAATATTTAGACATCAATTAGGACAAAGTCAAGGAGAAGATAAATTAGTTTATGAGGAGGTTGATGAAACCTTTTCAACTTTTGTTTATCCATCTAAATCAAGAGATTATATTATGATTGGGTCTAGTAGTACAATGTCTAATGAATACAGATTTTTATCCTCTAAAACCCCTTTTAAATCATTTAGCTTAATACAAGAAAGAGAGAGAGGTCTAGAATATAGCCCATCTCATGTTGGAGATATGTTTTATATATCGACCAATGTAGATCAAAGTACAAACTTTAAACTTGTTAAAGCTCCAATATCGTCTCCTAATAAAGCTAACTGGAAGGATGTTATATTACACAGAAAAAATGTATTAATTGAGGATGTCGATTTCTTTAATGATTTTATGGTTATAGCAGAGCGTTCAAATGGTTTAATGAAATTGAGAATCAAAACGTGGGATGGATCAGAAGACTATTATTTGGATTTAAGCAGTCAATTTGACTTTGAAAACGAGACATATTCTACTTCATTGGGTTATAATCCTAGTTTTAATACAAGTTTATTGAGATATAATTATTCTTCATTGATAACACCTAGCAGTGTAATAGATTTTAACGTAGTTACAAAAGAAGAAAATATTAAAAAACAACAAGAAATATTGGGCGGATTATTTAATTCAAAAAATTATACCTCTGATAGATATTTTGCAACAGCTCATGATGGTGCCCAAATACCAATTTCTTTAGTTAGGCATGTTGATACTAAATTATCTCAAGACACACCAATTCTTCAATATGGATATGGTTCATATGGATATACTAGAGATGCTTCCTTTTCATCTATTAGATTAAGTCTATTAGATAGAGGTTTTGTATTTGCAATAGCACATGTTAGAGGTGGAGAATATCTTGGTCGTCAATGGTATGAAAATGGCAGAATGCTTTCCAAGAAAAATACATTTAAGGACTTTATTAGTTGCTCTAAATTTTTAGTTGAAAACAATTATACATCTAGCAAACACCTATATGCAGAGGGAGGTTCAGCTGGAGGTTTATTGATGGGTGCTATTATGAATATGGCTCCTGAACTGTATAATGGAGTAATTGCTGCAGTTCCATTTGTTGATGTTGTAACTACTATGTTAGATGATACAATTCCTCTTACATCAGGAGAATGGGATGAATGGGGTAATCCAAATGATAAAGAATATTATGAGTATATGAAATCATATTCACCATATGATAATTTAAAAAATGTTGAATATCCTAATACACTTGTTACAACTGGATTACATGACTCACAAGTACAATATTGGGAGCCTGCAAAATGGGTAGCAAAATTGAGACAATATCATAAAGGTGAAAATTTAATTTTATTACACACAAATATGGACACTGGACATAGTGGTTCATCCGGAAGATTCGAAGCACTTAAAGAAGTAGCTATGGAATACGCCTTTTTATTTATGTTAGAGAATATAGATGACTAGTTGTTATTACCAGTTTTAACAATAAGGATTTAATATTTAAGCCACTTTATTATTTCTCCGTAAGTTAATTTTTTTCCATACATCAAAATTCCAATTCTATATATTTTGGCCCCAACCCATATCATAAATACAACTGAGGAGAAAAGAATAGTTAGTGAAATTATCTGCTCGTATATAGGAACACCGTTTGGAATTCTCATTAACATTACAATTGGAGAAGTAAAAGGAATATAAGAAAATATTTGAGCTACAATACCATTTGGATCTTCTGGTACAGTTAAGATTCCAACATATAAAGCTATGATAACTAAAATTGTTATAGGCATCATAAATTGTTGAGCATCAGCCTGATTATCAATTGCTGCTCCAATTGATGCAAATATTGCAGCATATAGAAGATAGCCACCAATAAAATACATAATAAAGGCTATAAATATGTTAGCCAGAGGTAAATTCATGAAAGCAGAAATCATTTCGAGAGCGGAAGATGATAATCCACCATTATCTTCTGAACTAAGGATTACTTCACCTGCGTTGTATGATGTAGAAATACCAAAAAACATTGAAAAAAAGTAGGATAAAGCAAAAAACATAGCTCCCCAAATTAAAACTTGAGTTAAAGCTGCAAGAGAGACTCCGATTATCTTTCCAGTCATTAAATGAAAGGGTTTGACTGATGATATAATAATTTCAATAATTCTATTTGTCTTCTCTTCCATAACACTCATCATAATCATGCTTCCATATACGAAAATGAAGAAATAAAGAAGAAAACCTAGAAAGAAACCAAAGATAAGTTTAACAATTCCATCAACTCTAGTTGTCTCTTCACCATCAAAACTTTCTTGAAATAAGTTTATAAATATTGTTGATGATTGAATTTCATTTATATCAATACCTATAATCCTAAAATTCTCATTAGTTAAAATTGTTTCAAGCTCAGATTCAATTCTATTAATTAAGGTAAGAGATGGAGAATCTTCAGATATAAAAACAATAGATTCTGCAATTTGTTCAGGAGATTCAAAATTTGTTATATACAAAAGTCCATAATCTGAATTACTTTTAGAAATCTCTTTAGCTTCATCAAGAGATACATTATTAAGTAAATCATATATTATATCCTCAGACGAATCTAATTCTTTATATATATATCCAGTGTTGTCAACAACAGAAATAGTTTTGGCAGAATCATTATTTATTGAGGAAAGAAAGCCAAGGAGAAATGTTATACCTGCTATAAAAAGTGGTAATAACAATGTCATTAGAATAAAAGATTTATTACCTATTTTATTTAGATATTCTCTTGTTGTAATAATTGAAAAATTTTCCATGTTAATCGTTTTCAACTGAATTAATAAATATATCGTTTGCACTAGGAATAACTTCCTTAAAATGAATCACTTTAGAGTTTTGGTTTATAATCTTCAAAAGATCCTCTGAATTTTGGTTTTTCTTAAGTTTTATATTTAATCTAAGATTATCTCCAATAGTTTTAAATGACGGTTTTACTAATTGATATAGTGATCCTAATTCTTTTTTAAGCAATTTAGGATTATCTGAATCAACACCAATCTCAAAAGTATTTGATTTAAACTTTCTTTTAATATCATCTAATTTACCATCTAAAATTTTGTTGGATTTATTTATCAATGCAATATCCTCACATAACTCTTCAACTGATTCCATTCTGTGAGTAGAAAAAATAATTGTAGCACCACTTTCTCGAAGTTTAAGAATTTCATCTTTTATTAAATTTGCATTTATTGGATCAAATCCTGAAAAAGGTTCATCAAATATTAGGAGTTTAGGTTTATGAAGTACAGTTACAATGAATTGAACTTTTTGAGCCATTCCTTTTGAAAGCTCAGTTACTTTTTTGTCCCACCAATCATCAATTCCAAATTTTTCAAACCATTTATTAAGCTCAGATTTTGCAGTATTTTTATCAAGACCCTTTAGTTGAGCTAGATAAACAGCCTGTTCACCAATCTTCATTTTAGGATACAAACCTCTTTCTTCCGGAAGATAACCAATGTCTCTTATGTGTTTTAGATTAAGTGGTGAATTATTAAACAAAATTTTACCTGAGTCAGGGTTAGTTATTTGATTTATAATTCTAATTAAAGTAGTCTTACCAGCTCCATTAGGTCCAAGAAGACCAAAAATTGAGCCTTCTCTAATTTTAACTGAAACATTATTTAGTGCTGTAAAGTTTCCATAGTGCTTAGAGACAGAATCAATTGAAAGGATATTGTTCATTATTGGGATGGTTTAAGTTATCATACTAAAGTAACTGTTGTTTGTCATTAAATAAAATAAGTTTTAATAATTTTTTAAAGGTTTCTAAAATACATACAACAATCTACTGCCAGTCTATTTTAGAATTTATATCATCTCTTAATTTTGGAGATTCTTTATGATGATAAACTCCCATGAAGAAAAAACCTAATGAGGACTCGTTTTCTTCTAAATTAACCAAATCACCATATTCTTTAAGAAAAGCTGGGGTACTCCAATATGAGCCTATATTGTTTACATAACAAGTTAACCACATATTCTGGACAGACATAGAAACAGCAGCTATTTCCTCCCACTTTGGTAACCTTTCTTTTTTATCTCTGTTTAAAAAAACAGATATTATCACATTTGATTCATTTATTTTTTGAATGAATTTATTGAGTTTTATTTTTGATAGTTTAGAATCATCAATTTTTCTTACTATATCTACTAATTTTTGTTTTGATTGATTTTTATAAATCTTAAAAAACCATGGTTGAGTTAAGCGATGAGTTGGAGCGTGGTTTGCATTTATTAGTATTTCTTTAATAAGACTGTCTGGAATATCTTCTTTTAAATAGTCTTTTGGATAAATTGATTTTCTATTTCTAATAACAGTATTAATTGTTTCTTTTTTCATATCACTGTTTATTGACCTGTTTCTTGTTTCCATAATTTATATTCTAACATAAGCTTTTCACTTTTCATATTGATTATATCTTGATCTGTAAATCCTAGATCTATAATTTTCTTTTGCGCCTCTAGAGCTTCTCTCATTGTAATATCTTTTAAAGTAGGATGAGATTCACTATAATTCTCTAAAGAAAGCAAATACTCAAACATAAAGCCTTTTGGTATTTTCATTAGTTCATCCATTTATTACTTAAAAAAAGAAAAGAAGCTCCGCCTAACAACCAAATTATACCACTCCAATCAGAAGTTATTAAAGCAAATAATCCATATAAAATAGAGCCTACAAGAATAATTTGTAAAAATCGCATCAAGTATATAAAATTAATTATTAATTAAATACTTAAAAAATATTTTTTCAAATTCATCTTGATTTTCCATATGAGGAAGATGTCCAGAATTGCTGATAAAAAATTCGCTTCTACTAGGAAGGACCTTGTTTAGTCTATCCTTGAATTCATCATAAATTACAACATTATCAAATTCTCCCCAGAATGTATAAACAGGAATATCTAAGGAGTCAATTTTAAGATGAACATCATCTAGAGTAACTAAGTTTTTAGTAGTTGAAATTAGAGCTCTTGCAAAACCTTTATAAGTTTGAAGTTCTTTGTATTTATTAATCCAATTAGGATATTTGTCTTGGTCAAAAAAATCATTACCCTGACTCTCAGCCATTTCAGGGTATTTTAAAATCATATTATTTATCTCTTCTTGATATACATTTTTATCTTCTAATTCATCATATGAATAAAAACCAGAAGATGCTATATAGAAAAGATCCTTAATTAAGTCTGGTTCAATATCTGCAATTTTTGAAATTATTCTACCACCATTAGACAATCCAACTACAGAAGCTTTTTTTATACCTCTTCTCTTTATCAGCTCTATAACTTGCAAAGCTCTTAACTCATCAGTCTGTGGAAGATCAGGGTTGTCAGAAAATCCTCTACCATATAAATCCATCATAATCACTCTAAAACCTCTTTCTTTAATTGAGTTAAAAGTTGTCTTCATTATGTACGATGGAACAGAGAACCCGTGAACTAAAACCACATTTCCAATTTTTGAACTATTATTAGCTTCTTCAAAATATGTATAACCGTTGGTAAGAGAAATGTATTCACCAGGATTATTATTTAAAACATTATTTCTAAATGTGTCATCCTTTACAACATATTCATATTGAATTGATGACTGATTACAGGATAATAATGTAAATATTATAACAACTAAAGATTTTTTCATCTAGAATAATGACTATGTTTTATCAAGTGCTATCCATTTTTCATATCTGGTATAAAGATCTTCATCTTTTGCAATTTCATGTATATCTTTTTCACCAAATCCAAGATCAGCAATTTCTTTTGTAATTTCAAAAATTTTCTTTAATGTAAACTCTTTGTCCTCTTTACTTTCAGCCTCTATATGGTTATCCAAAGCTAAAAGATATTCTAATTTTAATTTTTCAGGAATTTCCATTTAATAATTTAAATTAAGAATTAATTCTTGTTAAAGATATGATTTTCGTTTACTCTCTGGAATGTTTAGAAAAAAATTCCCATAGCAAAGTACTTGTTTTAAGATCATTATCTAAACTATAATTCCACCAATGACCACCACTTAGCATTTTATAATGCACAATACTAGGACCATTTAAATCTGATTCATAAGTGTATTTCTCAAAATCAACAGGACCCATATAGTTAGCCCATGAACTACTAATCATACTATTAAAAATATACGAATCATTAGAGTTATTATTTAATTTCCAAAATTCTACAACCTCATTCACAGTTTTAAAACCTTGTTGATCAAAACCATCGTATGCTACAACATTGTCAGATGTTCCATGAATTTTTAAAAGTGGAGTTGGTGAAGAAGGATCACAGCTATCATATGTATCTGAAAGCATAGTTCCAGCTACATCCCCTATTGCTGCAAAAATCTTATCGGTATTACATGCTAAAAAATGAGAAAACATTCCTCCATTTGAGTAACCGATTGCATAAATTCTTTTTAAATCAATTATATTATTTTGGTTAACCTCATCTAATAATAGATTAAAGAATCCTAGATCATCTACATTACTTTTATTGATGAATGATTGTGAGTTACTATTACCTGGAGCTGCGTTCCAATGAGATGCACCTCCAGGTAATAATGCTCCTTGAGGATATACTAATACAACTCCATTTTCGTCAGCTATATTCACTAAATTAGTCCAATTAAAAAAATCATCTGCTTGACCTTGATATCCATGAAAATTAAAAATTACAGGAAGATTAGTTCTTGATTCAATATTTGGAGGTATATAAAGTAAATACTCTCTATTTAAACCACCATGTTGGATATTGTAACTTGAGAGACCTTCGAGGTATTCAAAATTAACAGACAATTCTTTAGATAATTTTTCATCAAGTTCAGAATCTGATTTTGTACAACCAAAAATTAAAATAATAGTTAATATAAAAAAAGCTCTCATATTAAATCACTAGAACTTAAGATGTCTAAAAGTTTCTGATTTAGTTTTCATTTTTATATAATATTTTACAAAGTTACTCATTTTATAATTCTATGTTAATTATGAAAATTAAATGTCATTTAGATTAGTAATATTTATGTTTGTTTATATGATTATATATAATGATGAAGAATTTTGGAATACTCTTACGCATTTCATTGGTCTAATAGGTTCTATTGCTGGAATCTTTTTTTTATTGTATTTCAATAGTCAATTACCATTATTAAGTTTTTTAGGTGTTCTTTTATTTGGATTTGGACTAGTAAGTGTTTACTTATCATCAACACTTTATCATTATTTTTCTGAGCCAATTCTTAAGGAAAAACTAAGAATATTTGATCACATCAGTATATATTATTTGATTGCTGGATCATATGCTCCAGTTTGCCTAATAACACTTCTTGATAAATCAGGGTTATATATTTTTATAGCTGTATGTTCAATAGCAATTTTCGGAACTTTATTTAAATTGTTTTATACTGGTAAGTTTGAAAAATTATCTCTGGCATTATACCTTCTAATGGGATGGGTAATTATAGTTGATATTCGAACTTTATATGAAATCTTAGAATTAAATGCAGTTATTTTACTAGTTCTAAGCGGACTAAGTTATACAATTGGTACTATCTTCTATTCAAGGAGAGAAAAATATGCTCATACAATATGGCATCTATTTGTTCTAAGCGGTAGTACATTTCACTACTTTTTTGTCCTTTTCTATATTATATAAACCCTCTAATATGAGGGTTTATATAAGTGTAAATTTAATCTTTAGAAAGATTCATCCATACACCTGCTATTATCATTGCAGCAAATGTAATTACAAAGACAATTGCAGCCGGTTCTGGTGAGAATGGAATAGGTAAACCGTCAGAAACTGTATATCCAATAAAATCAATCCAGTTTTGAGATAAAGAAGAGAGCTCTACACCTTGAGACTGAAGCTCAGAAAGTCTATAAGATTGAGCAAGTTGATTTGAATAGAGAAAAGAGAAAACATTATATCCAAAAAAGACTGAACACAATCCAAAAACAGTTACAAATATTTTACCTAAAATATTTGAGTTATTTTCTCTTTGAAATCTTATTAACCTGAAGGTTATAAATATTAAACCAACAAATACTAGCATATAGATAGCATTTTGAATAAAATTTAGTTGTGCGTAATTTAAAATTTCTACTTCGTTCATAATTTATTAATTGATAAATAAATAAATATAATAAATTATTAAATAAAATATTTTTTAATTTAGGTGTATAAATCAATTAATATGAAAAAAATAATAATATTACTTATCACAATTACTTTTATTGGTTGTGATCAAACTAGTCAAAATGCTGGATTTGTTCTTAATGATGATGAAAAATCTGAAATTATTACTACTCTAGCTGATTCATATCTAGCAGGAAATTTTGATCTTGCAAGAGATTACTTTACACCAGATGGTAAACACCTCTTTAATGATCTTGAATTTGATGTTGATGGAATTATTGATGGATATAATTCTCATTCTTTAATTTTTAATGATATTAGACATAACAACAGAGAAGTGTATACCGGTTATTTTAATGATGGAACAGTTGAGACTTTTCATGATTTTAACTGGTCTGCTACCTCTATCATAACAGGAAAAGAGTATAATTATCCTTGTCATTGTAGATGGATTTGGGAAGAGGATAAAATATCTAGCACTGTTTGCTATGTTGACCCTACTTCTATTTTTGAGGAAGCTGCAATATATGCAGAAAGTCAAAACTAATCTTTGTACAAGGTTTTAATAAAGCTACAAACAATTAGATTCATATTTAAACCCTCTTAAAAGAGGGTTTAAATATGAACTAATCAAGAATTAAAGTGCTATTGGAAGATCTATTTTACTAAAAGTTTGTGTTGCCCCGCAACTTCAATACCTAGTATGATTGCAGATGCATTAGTCTGATTTTTTGAAACAATTTTATAGTACCAACCCTCAAAAAAAAAATTTCTCCTACCCCACCCATGATAAACATGAGGATTCCAAATTGCATGAAGTCTATTTAATTGATTCAATTTATATATATTTAACTTAAGTTATAAAAATAAATGAATCTCAAGTCAAAAAAACCAACTCTATTACTTGTAGATATTCAAAAGGCTTTCATAGATAAAGATTATCCTGGTTTCCCAAGGAATAATCACAACGCAGAATTTATTTGTGGTAAAATTCTTAAACTATGGAGAGAAAAAAAATTTCCTATTATTCATGTAAGACATAGTTCTACAAATATTAATTCTAAATTACATGAATCAAATCCTGGATTTGAATTTAATGATTATGTTAAACCTAAGGCTGATGAGATTATACTGAAGAAAAATGTTAATAGTGCTTTTATTGGAACTGATTTAAAATCAATTTTAGACAGATCTAATACAAAGGTTGTTATTATAGTTGGTATGACGACAAATCATTGTATTTCAACAACTGTAAGAATGTCTGGTAATTTTGGGTATGAAACTTTTTTAATTTCAGATTCTACAGCATGTTACACAGCAAAAGGATTAGATGGAGAACTGATTGACTGTGAAGTGATTTACCAAACTTCTATTGCCAATCTAAAAGACGAGTTTGCAACTATTATTAATTCAGAAGAACTAATAACTTTAATTAAATAATATATCAAAAATAAATACTATATATATCTATTTGTTTTAATTCTTGCAGCAGAATCAATTTATATTCTGCCATACGTATTAGCTAGAGTTTTTAGACCAACATTTTTAGATGTATTTGATCTAACAAATCTTGAATTAGGTACACTTTTTTCAACTTATGGTATTGTAGCATTTCTATCATACCTATATGGAGGAATATTAGCAGATCGATATTCTCCAAGAAAATTACTCTCAGTTTCTCTTGTACTAACATCATTTGGAGGGGCTATCTTAATGACTTATCCATCATACATTGTAATGCAGTTATTATTTGCATATTGGGGATTTACTACTGTATTTCTATTTTGGGCGCCAATGATCAAGGCTACAAGGATTATAGGTGGTCTAAAAAGACAAGGTAAAACATTTAGCTTTCTTGATGGTGGACGAGGTTTAGTTGCATCTTCAATTGGAGTAATTGGAGTAATTATTTTTTCAATACTAATTACAACTGATATATCTGCAGCTAATATTGAGGACAAACAAAATGCATTTAAATATGTAATTGCTGTTTCATCTATAATTGTTTTTTTATGTGGTTTAATTGTTTATTTATTTTTAAAAATTGAGATTACAGATGATGAGAAAATAGGGAACTTTAAGAATATGAAAAAACTTCTTAAATCAAAATCAATATATTTAATTTCAATAATTATTTTATGTGCCTACATGGGTTATAAAATTACAGACATATATTCATTATATGCTGCAGAAGTGATGATGTTCGATCAAATTAATGCTGCAAAAGTTGGAGCATTTCAACAGTACCTTAGACCTTTAGTTTGTATTTCAGTTGGTTTATTTTCTGATAAAATTGGTAATATCAAAAATATATTTATTGGATTTATCATTATGTTAATAGGATCAATAATATTTGCAAGTGGAATTGTTAGCTCTTCTCTAAACATATTATTCATTATCTCCTTAGTTATAGTTGCTACTGGAACATATGCAATTAGAGGACTATATTTTTCTATTCTAAATGATGGTGATATACCTATTGCATTATCTGGAACTGCAATTGGTATTGTGTCAATTATAGGATACTCTCCAGATATATTTGCAACTCCACTATATGGTTATTTGTTAGATACATATCCAGGGATTCAGGGTCATCAATTTATATTTATGATTCTTGGTATATCTTCAATAATTGGAATTTTTACAACTCTAAAATTTAAGAAACTCACAAATTAGTCTTATAAACAGATATTACTAACTTTACAACTAATCTAAAAATCATATTTAAATGAAAAAAATATTAATATTATTATCAATTTTTATGATCTCATCATCTTGCGAAACACCAGAATCTTCAAAGGTAATTGGATTTAGCATTAATAATGATGGTGAAAGATCAGATATTACTCTAGAAGCTGATATTACAGATATATGGCTTGAATATATAGATGCTCACAATGATAGAGATTATGTCAAAATAGCTGAAATGAATTCTGAAGATATTCAGGTATGGGGACCAGCTGGTCAGTATATAGAAGGAAATGAAGCTCATGTTGAGTTTGTCAAAGAATGGGTTCAAGCTACTAATGTAAAGTGGACTCCTCAATGGTTCATTAATAATAGTGGAGAAAATCCTGATTCATCTGCATTAAATAATTATGTTACTTCAGGACACCAAATGACGTTTACTATAGATGGTGAAGAAACTATCTTTTATCAAGTTCATGATGCTGTTATTAGTGAAGGAAAGATTATAAACTTTAATGTGTACGAACAGCAAAGAGCTGTTTCTGAGTGATAACTGAAGACCTCTTCGGAGGTCTTTTTTTATTTTATCCTGCCAAAAAATGTTTTCCTTGATTGTTCAGAAAGAGATACACCTTTAGTTTCATTATAATTAAAAGTCACTAAAACTCTTTCTCCCTCTTCTACTGCAGTAACTTGATGAATAGACGTATTTCCTTTAAATATCATTAGATCTCCTTCAAGGCTATTTACTTTAGTTCCTTTAACCTTTTTATCTAGTATTTTTTCCACAAAATCGTAATTCTCTTTGTTGTCTTTATATCTGATGTTATTGAAAAACTCATAAACACCACCTTTAGAGCAATTTTTAACTAATAAAGTTATAGTAAAATCAGAGTTATCAAAATGCCAACCCAAAGCGTCACCTTTATCATAATAATTGATATTAATACTGGAAAGGGAATCTTCGTATGGATGTAATTCTTCTTTATTAAGTAAGTCTAAAAAAAAAGATCTAATAATTGGCGAATCATATATTTTTTGAAGAATAGAGTTTTTTGGAATTAAATCATTTGGAATACATTTTTTTGTTGTACTCATAATTCTATTTCGTGAGCTATTCTTGGGAAAATTATCATCAAACTCAGAAATGTAAACATTATATTCAGAGGAGCTTTTATATGAATCCTTTTTAAGTTCACCAGCCTCTTTTTTTAGAATTTTTAACCCAACATCACTTATAAATGAGTTAAAAATTAGTATTCCATTTTTATCTAAAAGCTCTTTATGTCTAGATCCATTTTTAAAGAATTCATCGTTATATTTAGTTCCAAAAATAGATTTTAAATCAGAATGGATCATTTAGTATATTTTTATAAATTTATAACTACAACAAATATATTTTAAATTGTTACATCAAAAGTTAATTGAAAGATCTTTATCTTACCATATTAATATTAACATCTATATCATTAAACATATTATCATTAATGATAATATCTGGTTTAGTTGAGAACTTTATTAACCCATTTATTCTTCTAGCTGTTGGGTTTCTATTATTTTTGTTTACAGTAATTAAATATTTTACAAAAAAATGAAAAATATAATATTGGTTATTTTATTGTCTTTGAACTTTAGTTCTCTTGTATCTCAAAGATATTATGATAGTAATGATTTAAAATATTATTTAGATTTTACAAATAATTCAGCTAATCTTAGATTTGAAGATTATAAGATTTCAGGGCCAATAGAGGAAATAGAATCATTCTATCGAAATAAATTTACACTTATCAAAGGAGATAGTATTCATTGGATGCTTGGTCAGAGTGATGATAATAACAACAGACATTTATCATATTTAATTATAAAAGGAGAATATAAAGATTTGAGGAAACTAGCAAGAAGAGAAGCTTCATCAAAGAAACTCAAGATTTTAAAATCTGATAAAATAAATTCAGGCTACTTTAGAGACTATTTTAATTTTGTAAGTGAAAATGAATATGAGAAAATCAATAAAGACAGACAAATTGGTCTTTATATAAATGATGCAGGTTTTACTGGAAAATATAATATAAAAATATATAGAAGTGATAATATTAATTATAAAGACTTAGATATAAAAGGTGTAATTGAAATAACTAAAAAGGATATTAATGTTAAAACAAATTTACCAACGTTAACAAGCTTTACTGGTGAATATGACTCTGAATTAAATAGCGATTTAAGTTTTATTAATAGAGGAATTATTAGTGGTAGAGGAAAAAATAATGACTTGTCAATTTTTACATTATATTTAAATCTAAATGAACTATCAGGATCTATATCCATAATCTCAGTTCAGATTTCTGATAATGAACTGAAACTTAATAAAAGAGAAACTACAACATTTGCAATTAATGAAATAAATTAAACAATGAGAGATTTTGTTAACTATAACGATACAATAGACATTAAATTTCTCATAATAACTTTGTTATTTATTGTTTTTTGGAAATTATTCATTGAGAAAAAAATAAAGAAATGAAAAAGCCAGTCAGATATTTTAGCTCAATAATCCTAATAATTCTATTTATCATGTTAATCATCAACATCTTAGCCTTTTAAGATGAATTTAATAATTCTTAGCCTTTAAATTATCATATTATCAATTAGTTTTTTTATTTGGTTTTATAATACTGGAATAAAGAAAAATTATTTAATATTGTTACCTAATTTAAATCAATTTAAAAAATGAAAAATCTATCAATATTATTACTATCAATTAGCTTTTCATTTGCATCTGCTCAATTAACAACTAGAACTATTGAGGTAAAACAAGGTCAAATGGATAAATTTATTGAAATGGCTGGTAAGAAAACAAAAAAATATAATAACGAAGAAGGATCTGCTAGGTTCTTTACTTATGAAATTCTTACTGGATCAAATGCTGGAATGATCTGGCGAATGAGAGCAGCAAATGCAGAATATATGGACAATTGGGATTCAAACTCAGAGGAATCTGAATATTGGCAAAAAAATGTTGGACCATATATAAGTAACGGAAACGTTAATGGAATGTACATGTGGAATTATGTTGGACCAATGTCACATAATGTTGACTCAGAGGATCAAAATCTTACCATGGCTTTAATATATGAATTTAAAGACTCTGGTGAAGAAGATTTCTGGAGATTTAGAGAAAGAGTTGTTGCGGCAAGATCTGCAATGGATACTCAGCCAAAAGGATCAATGCATAGTGTGTATTGTTCTTCTGGATGTAACGGTAATGTAGCTATGATATTATTTGAGTATGAAAGTTTTACTGATCAACAATTATATAATCAGGAAATGCTTCCTCAAATGATTGAAAAGTACAATGAATTATATGGAAACGATGCTTATGAACAAGATGGAAATAAAGTTGATGAGTCATTAGTTGAAAACGGAAGAGGTAGGTTATACTTAAGATATATTCCTGAAGCAAGCTCAGATTAATAACTAAAAAAATTACTATATGAAAAATTTTATTTTAATATCATTTTTAACCTTATTTGTCACGTCTATATCTGCACAGGTAGGGCAAGCAAGACTATTAAAGGTCAATGATGGTCAAATGCAAGAATTTTCTGAAGGAATTTCAGAAAAAACGCAAAAATACAATAGATCAGAAGAATCTGATCAATATTTCACATTTCGAATTCTTTCTGGTCCTAACACAAATGATTTTATCAGAGTTAGATGGATGGAATCCATTGGAGAACTAGATTCAAATTCAGCAGGGATGAAGGAGTTGAACTTTTGGAACAAAAATGTTGTTCCTTATTATACTGAAGGTACCTCAAGAATTTGGTCTAGAAATAATGGTGTTTCTTATGTTCCTGAGGATGCAACTGGAAATCTAAGAAGGGTTATTTATTATAATTACAAGGATTCTGGTGAATGGGATTTTTGGAGGTTTAGACAAAGAGTAAAAAGAGCAATGGAGGAAAGTGGATATGAATCTGCAATGAATGTTTTATGGTGCTCATCCGGATGTTCTGGTAATTGGGTACAAGTAAGATTTCATCACGATGGGTTTACCGGTCAAGCATCTGATTATGGAGAACCACTTCAAAATATGATTTCGAAATACAATGAAATTTTTGGAGAGGATGCTTATGATCAAGATAGTGCTAGTGCAGAGGATGCATTAGTTGAGGATGGAAGAAGAATCAGACACCTAATGCTCATTCCTGAGATGAGTTCGGTTTGGTAAAAATTATTTATTAGCTTAAATTAAAAAGGCCTCTTTTAGAGGTCTTTTTTTTATATTTATAGTAATGCTAAAAATTGCATTTAATCAAAGTTACATATATCCCTTGGAAGAAAATCATAGGTTTCCAATGATAAAATATGAGCTTATTCCAGAGCAGCTTATTAGAGAAAATACGTGTGTAAATGATAATTTTTTCAATCCTGGAAAAATTGATAAAAAACTTGTTTTACTTACTCATCAAGAGGAATATTTTGATAGATTCAAATCACTTAAATTATCAAAAAAGGAAATAAGAGAGATAGGATTTCCATTAAGTAAAGAGTTGGTGGAAAGAGAAATGGAAATTGCTCAAGGTACAGTAATGGGAGTAAATTATTCTCTTAAAAATGGAATCTCAATGAATATAGCAGGTGGCACTCACCATGCATTCTTTGATAGAGGAGAGGCATTCTGTATGCTAAACGATCAATCAATTGCTGCAAATTATCTTTTGAAAGAAAAATTAGTTAAAAAAATTATGATAATCGATTTAGATGTTCATCAAGGTAATGGAACTGCTTCAATTTTTAAAAGAAACAATAATGTTTTTACACTTTCGTTTCATGGAAAAAAAAATTATCCTTTTAGAAAAGAGATAAGTGATTTAGATATAGAGTTTGAGGATAATACTAATGATAATGAATATTTAGCAGTTTTAAAAAAAACTATTCCAAAAGTTATAGATGAGTTCATGCCTGACTTTATTTTTTATCTGTCTGGGGTTGATGTTCTAGAAAATGATAAATTAGGTAGACTATCCTTATCAATTAATGGATGTAAACAAAGAGATAAATTTATTCTTGATATTTGTAAAAGAAATTCAATACCTGTTCAGGTTTCTATGGGTGGGGGATATTCTATTATTTTAAAGAATATTATAGAGGCCCATTCAAATACTTTTAGATTAGCACAAGAGATATTTTTTTGATAAATTAGAAATTATAATTATGAAAAATCTTTTTGTTTTTACAGTTGTATTAATGTTTTCTTCTTGCACCAATACACTGGAAATGAAGGGATTATCAGATGAAGTTGAAGTTTTAAGAGACAACTTTGGAATAAATCATATTTATGCTAATAATCAAAAAGATCTATTCTTTATGCAAGGATATCTTGCTGCCAAAGATAGGTTGTTTCAGTTTGAAATATGGAGAAGGCAAGCAACTGGAACAACGGCTGAGATATTTGGTGAAGAGGAGCTCGAAAGAGATATAGGTACAAGATTATTCAAATTCAGAGGTAATATAGTTGATGAGCTAAATCATTATCATGAAGATGGTTTTGAAATTGTTTCATCTTTTGTATCCGGCATTAACACCTATATAGATGAAATTAATGAAGCTCCAGGTCAATTACCAATTGAATTTAAGTTATTAGGTATTATTCCAAAAAAATGGACAAATGAGGATGTTATATCCCGCCATCAAGGTCTTTTGGGGAATATAGAGGAAGAACTTAATATTGGTCGAGCAGTTTCACTAGTTGGTGAAGATAAAGTAAAAGAGTTATTGTGGTTTCATCCAAAAGAACCCAATATTGAATTAGACAAAAGTTTGACTTACCAGGATCTTAAACAAGATATTCTTAGATTATATAATGCATTTAGAGAGCCTATTGAATTTAAGATAGATTATGTTTTAGAGAATTATCAATCAAAGAATACTTTAGCATTTAAAAATGATTATCAAGTTATAGATGATATTTATTCAATTGGAAGTAATAACTGGGCAATATCTGGAGATAAATCCTTTAATGGATTTCCTCTTTTAGCTAATGACCCACATAGATCACTTTCTAACCCTTCTTTAAGATATATGGCTCATTTAGTTGCCCCAGGTTGGAATGTTATTGGTGGTGGTGAGCCTGAAATTCCTGGTATTTCAATTGGTCATAATGGAATTGGAGCATGGGGTTTGACAGTTTTTAGAACAGATGCAGAGGATTTGTATATATATGATATAAATCCAAAAAACAATAATCAATATAAACATAAAAACGAATGGATAAACTTTAAAATTATAAATGACTCAATTAAAGTAAAAAACAGTGAGGATGTTAATGTGGAGTTACTTTATACAATTCATGGACCTGTTACATTCATTGATAAAAAAAGAAATAAGGCATATGCTGTTAGAAATGGTTGGTCAGAGATTGGAGGATCACCTTATTTAGCATCATTAAGAATGGATCAAGCTAAAAATTGGGAAGAATATAGAAAAGCATGTAATTATTTTAATATTCCTGGAGAAAATATGGTTTGGGCTGACAAATATGGAGATATTGGTTGGCAAGCAGTTGGGATTGCTCCAATAAGACAGAATCATAGTGGTCTAGTTCCAGTTAAGGGTGACGGCAGATTTGAATGGCAGGATTATCTCCCAATAATTGATAAACCTAGTCTTTTTAATCCTGATAAAGGCTACATATCAACTGCTAATCAAAATGTTACTCCTGATGATTATAATATTTGGGAAGCAATCGGGTATGACTGGAGTGATCCTTATAGAGGCAATAGAATAAATAATTTTCTTGATAGTAAAGAAAAGTTTGATATGCAAGATATGATTGACCTTCAGGTAGATTACTATTCAATTCCGTCAGAACAGATAATTAAAATTGCATCAGAATTAATTATTAACAATAATAATTACTTTGAAAAACTCAAAAAATGGAATAATATATTAGATAAAAATTCTACAGAGGCTGGAATTTATATTGAATGGCAAAATCAAATACATCATAATTTTATTGAGGAATTCGTACCTGATAAGATCAGAAAATACATTGATATTCAAATATATAGAATTATAGAAATTATTACTAATATGAATGATGAGGCCAAATCTAAATTCTTAAATAAAACATTTGATTCAGCTATTAAAAACTTAATTAATAAATATGGAGAGGATGTAAATAATTGGACCTATGGTCAGGATGATTATAAACACGTTAAAATATATCATCCTCTAGAAATGGTTGTAAATGATTCAATAAGGAGTATTATTGAACTTGAAAAATACCCAAGAGGAGGTGATGGATACACTCCAGGATCAACATCTAATAGTTTAAATCAAGAATCCGGAGGAAGTTTTAGGGTAGTAATAAACACAGGAGATTGGGATAATAGCTTTGCTACAAACTCACCAGGACAATCAGGAAACCCAAATAGTAAATTTTACAAAAATCTTTATGAAGATTGGGCAAAAGATAATTTTTTCCCACTCCTTTACTCAAAAAACAAAATATTAATGAATCTTAGTAATCGCAAAGTTTATCGTCCAACTAATTAATCAGAATATATTTTTACAGTTATATTACCCTCATTATCAATATAAGCTCTATACATTCCTTTTGTATTAAATTCCATCGAAACATTCCCATTTTTATCTAAACCTATGACTCCTCCATCACCTCCTGTTAATTTTACTTTTTCTAATGATTTAATTGACGCTTCACGAATAGTTTTATTACTATACATTATTTGAGCTGCAATATCATAAGCAACAACATTTCTTATAAAATGTTCTCCCCAACCAGTCGCAGATATTCCACAACAATCATTATTAGCATATGTGCCCGCACCAATTATTGGGGCATCCCCTATTCTACCCCATTTTTTATTAGTCATACCACCAGTTGATGTTCCAGATGAAATATTTCCATTTTGATCTAAAGCTACACTTCCAACAGTTCCATATTTTGAATCATTAATAAAAGGATCATTAAATGTTAGATTGTCATTTTGTTTAGCTTTTTTAACTGATAATAGTCTTCTTTTGGTAATAAAATAGGAATTAGGTACAGTATCTAATCCCATTTTAATGGCAAAGTTATCAGCCCCATCTGATGAGAGTAAAACATGTGGTGAATCTTCCATTACAGAAATTGCAGCTGATATTGGATTTTTAATATATTTTGAACCTGCTATTGCTCCAGCATTAAGATTAGCCCCTTCCATATAAGAAGCATCTAAACTCACAGTTTCATTATTAGTTAAAACAGCGCCAATACCTGCATTAAATAATGGAGAATTTTCCATTATTTTAATCGATTCCTCAACAGCTATTTTACTAGCCCCTCCATTCTTTAAAATTTCAAAACCTGTTTTAACAGCCTCTTCAAGCTTTGCTATGTATTCAGCCTCTAGTTCTGGGGTCATATTTGCTTTTAATATGGTGCCTGCTCCTCCGTGTATTACAATTGCTATCTTTTTTTCTAAATTATTTGACTGACAAGAATAAATTATAGTTAAAATAAACACTAATATTAATTTTTTCATCATGTTATTATAGATTTAGAATACATCATAATTTACCCATATTTTATTAAAAATTTTTATGATTTTTTAAATATTTACTTATTGTTAAATTATCAACAACAAATCATGAGTGTTAGAAAAAAATTTATTTTAAAATATGAATTTTAAAAAAATTAATTATTTTTACATGTGAAAATTAAAACGATATTCTGGATTGCAAGCTTGCTACTATTTTTTCAAGTTTCACCTCTTATTGGTACAATCTTTTCAGATGAATTAAAATCGTCCTTAATTACTGATGCTCTTGGGTTAGATGTAAGTAATGATACAATTATTATGTTTGACACATTTGCTCTAGTAGTTAGTTCAACAGTAGTTGGAATAATATTTTTAATTTTAGGTTCCTTAAGAATAAGAAATCTATCTGCTTTAAGAAGGTTGTCATTTCTACTTTTTGTTGTTATGGGCTTTTTTGCACTCCCTGATTTAATTTTCTGGATAATAGGTAAACCTACTGCTCCTTTACCTGTAATCCTAGCAAATTTATTAACTATGGGTATACTTATATACGGAGCTAAACGAGGAAATATATAATTAATTATGGAAAAAAATATTACAAAAGTGAGAGCTCATGATGCAATTGTTGGCTCTACCTATTTACTTTCAGTTATAGGCGCATCTTATTTAAATGAAAATCTAATTTACATTGCAATTGGAGTTGGTATTCTACAAATAATAAGCCCTTTTACTAAATTTTGTCCAGTTTATTTTGTTTTAAATAAACTAATGCCAAAAACTGATCCAATTCAAAACGGAAAATAGTACTCATTCGGGTTTTAATTCGTCAATTTAATTAAATTTGCATCTTTATGAAACTTAATTTCTGTAAATATACTGGTGCCGGCAACGACTTTATAATAGTTGATGATAGAAAAAAAAAATTTATTAATGATTCTTCTTTAATAAAACGGCTTTGCAATAGAAATTTTGGAGTTGGAGCTGATGGTTTAATTTTAATTAGAGATACCGATAATGCAGAATTTGAGATTCTTCATTATACACCAGATGGGTATCCAGGATCATTGTGCGGTAATGGAACTCGATGTGGAATATCTTTTGCATTTAAGAATAATATCATTGACAAGAAAACAATTTTTAAAGCATATGATGGTATTCATAGTGCCGATATTTTAAAGGATAATTTAATTAAGATGAAAATGAATCTTAATTCTGAAATATTAGACAATAAATATGGCACTTGGTTAAACACAGGATCACCTCATCTAGTTATTGAAATGGATAACACAGATGAGTTAAATGTGAAAAAAGAAGGAAGTTTGATCAGGTATAATAATTATTTTAAAAATGAAGGTGTCAATGTTAATTTTGTTGAAAAAGTTTCCGATGAAATATTTAAGATAAGAACATATGAGAGAGGTGTTGAGAATGAAACTCTTGCATGTGGCACTGGTTCAACTGCTTCAGCAATATGCATGAACTATCTAGGTAGAACAAACAGAAATGTCATTACCATGAAAAGTAAGGGTGGTGACCTAAAAGTTGAATTCAATTCAAAAAATAAAAATTTTAGTGATATTAATATTATTGGTCCAGCTGAATTAGTTTTTGAAGGTTCTATAAATATTTAGAAAAGTGATTCACTTAATATTACTCCTATTAGTATTCCTTCTAACCATGTTAAAACAAGAACTTGATACTTAGAAAGATTAAACTCCTTTGAAAGCTTCCATATCATTTTATCGTGCCATTTAAAGAAATCATTCATTTTTAAATTTAATTATTTTTTGAATGCCAATAAGCAAGTAAAATAAAAAGACCCTGAAATGGAAGTCTAATTAAACTTTGATTTCTCGATACATTTAATATGGATTGAGATAGTTCACTATCAACTAATTTAATATTTGCTGGAAAAACAGAAATTAATAATATTATGAGTCCGTATGAAGCAATTTTTCTTGTCTTTTTAAAAAATAATAAAATTCCTAAAATTATTTCAGCAACACCAGTTAAGTAGACAAATTCTAAATGAAAAGAAAAATAGTTTGGCATTATTGCAAGAAAAAAATCAGGATCAATAAAATGTCTAACACCTACATATGTATAAGCTGCAGACATAAAATAAATTGTTAGAAATTTTAAGTATTTCATTATGCTTTATACTATCAAACTAATATTAGTAGAGAATAGTTTTACTGAAATTGACAAAAGAATAATTCCAAATACTCTTCTAATAATTCCAATTCCATTTTTTCCTAAAAGCTTTTCAATTCTATTTGAAGATTTTAAAATTATATATACAAACAAAGAATTAATAATTATTGCTAGAATAACATTAATTAATTCATACTCAGCTCTTAATGACAATAAAGTTGTTAAAGTTCCGGCACCTGCTATTATAGGAAAAGCAATAGGCACAATTGATGCAGTTTCAGGTTCTTCTCCTTGAAAAATTGTAACACCCAAAACCATCTCAAGGGCAATAAAGAATATTACAATTGCACCTGCAACTGCAAATGAATTTATATCAATACCTATAAGATTTAAAATTTCCTCACCTATAAAAAGGAATCCAATCATAATTATCATTGCTACTAAAGTTGCTTTTTCAGATTGAATTTTTCCAACCTTTTCTCTTAATGATATTACTATGGGTGTTGCCCCTATTATATCTATAACAGCAAAAAGAATCATACTAGCAGTAAAAATTTCTTTAAAATCCATTTTTACAAAGAAAATTAAAATATTAATATATCTGAAAATATTAAACTAATAATTAACCCTAATACCTGATTTAATTAGTTGATTTCAAATATGTCAATACCTGTATGAATAAAAATATAATTTTGAACTATTTCAGTAAATGCTGAAGCAAAATCACTTCTAGATTTATTAGTATCTCTTAAACCAGGAAAAGGGAATTCAAGTTGAATTGCATTAAAATTAAAATTTCTATCTGCTCCGTATGTATAAGTATTATAACCCCCACTAAAGTATCTCATTCCATCAGGGCCAGGACTATTCTCACTTGGTAAAGCAGTGTAAGAATTATTTTCAAACAATGAACCTAAACTATTTGGCCCTCTAAGAATATCAGACAAAGTTTCATTAGAAATATTAATCAAGCTAAAAATACTAGTGTCATTTATAGGAAAATTTTCATTAAGAAATGCATCTGAGCTATCAAGCTCTTCTCCACTTAATAAATATCCAATCCATGTTCTCATATCATAAAATCCATCTGGATTAACTCCATGACCATGAATATCAAATAAAAAGCCAGTTCCATATCTATTAATTATATCCTCTCTTGCTGAATTAATATAATAATGAAACTCATCAAATGCTCTTTCTGCATATATGTTACCTTGAGCTGCCTCAGCTTTATCTCTATTAGCGTCAAGCTTTGTTCTTTTTAAATTATTAATAATTACATATGGCCTTACATTAAAGCTTGAAAAAAAGAAATTACTTATTGCTTTGCCCAACTCAATTGTATTAGAGTCAGTTACAGATATTCCATATGACCGATTTGGAATTTCAGTAGGTGAGATGTCACCACCATGAGGAATGCTTAATATTACTGGTATATTACCAGGTGAGTATGAAATATATCTTTCTCTTCCGTAATATATATCCCCAAAAATATAGGGTCCATCAATACCCAAATCATCAAACTTGATTATTTCAACAGGATTATCCGTAGATGTCACTTCCTTTTCACATGATGATAATGAAATAAAAATTATAACTGAAAAATATGTAAATGTGCATCTCATTGATTATCAATAAATGATATCTAAAATTATGTTAAAAAAGTTACTAAATAAAAGTTAAAGGAACTTTAATTCTTTTGTTAACCAAAAAATAAAAGAACTTTTGTTGAAATTTTAAAACTCAAAATAATGATAATTAACTTACTTAAATATTCAGTGCTTAGTTTGATACTTTCAACTAACACTAACGAAATGAACATAGTAGAGACTGCTGTTTCCAATGACAACTTTTCAACATTAGTTGCTGCTGTAACTGCTGGAGAATTAGTCGAAGCACTTTCATCTGAAGGTCCTTTCACAGTATTTGCTCCAACAAATGATGCTTTTAATAAACTACCTGAGGGTACTTTAGGCACGTTATTGCAGCCTGAAAATATTGGAACATTACAATCCATACTTACATATCATGTTGTAGCTGGAAAGTTTATGGCTGAAGATGTTATAAATGCTATTAATGATAATGATGGTGAATTTACTGTAACAACACTTCAAGGAAATGATCTTACATTAAAACTATGGGAAGGAAGTGTATATGTAAAAGATACACAAGGAAATAAAGCAAAAGTTATAATTGCTGACGTAGATACATCTAATGGAGTAATTCATGCAATTGACACAGTAGTGCTTCCAGAATAATTTTTTGATTATTTTGTTTGTTGAAAGAGCTCCTTGGAGCTCTTTCTTAGTTTAAACTAAAAATGGCTCCATTTAAAAAGGGAGCCATTTTTGTATTTAGTAAATTATTTAATGATTATGGCATCATATTATCTACCCTTTCCATTAAAATAGTGCTTATACCCCACTCTCTGATAGAATTATCATAGGCTTGAGAATCAGTGTCAAATTGTTGCCAACCAAATTCATCATTATACAAGTCTTCCCATGATTGATCTTCTGTTAAATTACCCCAGTGTGGAAATTCATTAAAAGCCCTAAATGAAGCAATAGTTTGAGTATTTCCTCCTGACACAAGAGTAAAAACTCTTCTAACTGTTGATCCTGAGTATGCTTTATCCATTATAACTCCTTGTCTATACAAAGCTCTGTAGACATTAGTTTCCATACCAGGTATCATTACAACTGTAGATCTCTCTAGGTACTTTGGTGCATCAGTTGAATCATCACCAACACTGAGGGGTTCATTTAGACGCCAATGTTGAGCACCAGAGACTGAATTTGCATATTTTGAAACATTTTCTTCCCAGTAGCCATACTCTTCAGATTTATCTTGACCATAATCCTCTGAAGACTGATTAATGAGGAATCTAACATATTGACCCTGAGCAGGTCCAGTTAGTACTCGATATGTCCAGATTATATTTCCTTCCTCACTATTAAACATTTTAGTTTTTTTTGCAGCTGCAGATTCAAATTTATCAGTCATACCTGCTTTAGCTTCGTATAAAAAAGATGTTAAATATGTGTTATTAGGACTTCTCTGAGAATATCCAATTGTAGTAACAAATAATGCTACTAGTAATATAATTTTTGATTTCATAAAATTGATTTATTGATTAAGTGCTAAAAGTATTACTATATCTGGGAAATAAAAATAATTGAGACAATAAATTATCTTCTTTTTTTGAAAAGAAACCTTAAAGCTAAAATTATAAATGCTATTGTAAAAATTATACGAAGAAACTCTTTGTCATCCATCTGCTAATTTATATTTGAGCAAAATTATTGAAATTCAATTAATTATGTGTAAATTATTGTATGGAATCGTTAATTTTCTTTATTGGATTTATTGTTTTTTTTCTATTTATAACTGGAATTCTCATTTTTATCTCTAATGAAACATAACCTCTACCTTAAGCTTGTTGTATTCTAAAGATTACTGAAAACTACTGATAAAAAATTATATTAATTTTAAAAATTAAACCTTGTAATATCAATTTGTTCAGCAACTTTCCTAAAATATTTCTAATTCTGTTATCAATAAATTTAATTTATTGCGAAAACCCAGATATCTCTTCTACAAAATCTTCATTAATTGAAGTAAAAGGGCCTGATGACCCAATTTTATCTAAGTACATAAGTGTATACAGGGACTCTATTAAGTTAGGGTTAGATGAGGTAATTGGATTTTCTGATAATACATACACTAAAAATGATTTTAACAATATAAATTTTAATTCTAGTCTTGGTAATCTTATTGCTGATATAATTTTTATTCAGTCAGATTCTATTTTTAAATTAAGAGAAAATAGAAATATTGATTTTGTTCTTCAAAACCATGGAGGTTTGAGAGCATCACTTTTAAAAGGAGAAATTAAACTATCAGATGCATATAAAATTTTACCTTTTGATAATGAGATTGTAGTAGTTGAAGTTTTAGGAGAAACTGTATTTGAAATTATATCATTTTTAAAAAATGAAATAAATCCTCATCCTATTTCAGGTATAACAATCAATGAAACTCGATCTCTCATCAGAGGAAGCTTTATAGATCCTGAAAAAAAATATTCTATTGCAACTAATGATTACTTATTAAATGGAGGTGATCAAATGTTTTTTTTTGGTAATAATTTGGAAGTTTATAATCTTGGCTATTATCTTAGAGATGCATTTATTGACTTCACAAAAACAAACTTAGAATTAACATCAAAGATTGATAATAGATTTTTAAAAAATGAATAGAAGAAAATTTATATATAATTCTAGTCTAGCATCTCTATCAGTAATAGGTTTAGAATCATGCGATCTTATAAGCAATGATGTTAAAATTTCAATTCTCCATACAAATGATCTTCACAGTCAGATTGAAGCATTCCCTGCTAATCACGATAAATTTCCTGATAGAGGAGGTTTTGCTAGACGAGGAGAAATATTTAAAAGTTTAATTAAAACTAATCCTAATACATTGATATTTGATGCAGGAGATATTTTTCAAGGCACACCCTACTTCAATTTTTTTCAAGGTGAACTAGAACTTAGTTTAATGAAAAAAATGGGTTATAATGCAGCAACCATAGGAAATCATGAGTTTGATGCTGGGTTAGAGATATTAAAAAAAAATATATTAAATAATGATTTTCAATTTATTTCATCTAATTATGATTTTATAAATACAGATCTAAATGGAATAACAAGTAGATACAAAATTTATAATAGACAAGGAATAAAGATTGGAGTTTTTGGACTAGGAATAGAGTTAAAAGGGCTTGTTAACCCATTTTTATATAAAGAGACTAAATATTACAATCCAATTGAGATTTCTCAAGAAATGACAAATATTTTAAAAAAAAGAGAGAAATGTGACCTTATCATCTGCATATCACATCTAGGACATAATTATAAAACTGATAAGATATGTGATACTAAGTTAGCTAAAATGACTTCAGATATTGACTTAATAATTGGTGGACATACTCATACATTACTAAAAAAGCCTTTGGTTATTAAAAACTCAATCAATAACGATGTTATAATAAATCAAGTTGGACAAAGTGGTGTTTACATAGGAAAAATTGATTTTATTTTTTCAAATAATTATAAAACTTCTGATAATTCATTAGTTGAGGTATAATCTATAAAATACTAATAATCAATATCTTGTTATCTATAAATTATTATTGTAGTTGGAGCATATAAACCGAAGGATAAAATTGTAAAAAAGGCATCAGTTATTGAGTGTTTTACAACTATTTCATAATCTTTCTCATCGTTTAATTCAATAATCATGGGTGTTTTATTAGAAATTAAACCACCAATAAAGTTCTGCTGTTTAAAGACTTTAGTAAATCCATCTTTTGGACCATCTCCAAAAGTAAATGTATGAACACTACAGGAGGTTATAAAAACTAAAATTGTGAAGAGGAGTATTAATTTTGTTCTTCTCATATAAATATAAATTTAAGTAATTTTATAAAATGAAAACTACTTTTAAAATATCTGGTATGACATGTTCTGGATGTAAAGTAACTGTTGAAGATAAATTAAGTTCATTAGATAAAGTAGAAGATGTAGAAGTAAATTTAGAGAATGGTGAAGCAATTATTTATTCTAAATATCCAATTGAATTTTCAATATTCAAAAACATATTGCCCTCAAAGTACAAAATCATAAGTGAAAGAAGTAATAATTTAGAACTTGATAAGTCAATTATAAAGAAGGAAAATAAGATAAGAAAACTAAAGCCTTTATTCATAATTCTAGGCTACATATCTATTAGCAGTTTACTTTTAAATTATGAAAATTGGGATTCTACAAACTTTATGCTAGATTTTATGGGCCTATTCTATATCATTTTTAGCTTTTTCAAAATTCTTGACTTAAAAGGATTTACTGTGTCTTTTAAAATTTATGATCCACTTGCAAAAAAAGTTTGGTTGTATGCATGGTTTTATCCATTTATCGAAGCGTTAATAGGTTTAATGTTTCTTATGAGGGTTGAAATTCAGTTGGCTTTAGTATTAACAATTACAATTCTGGGTATTACAACTATTGGTGTAACCCAAATACTTATAAAAAAGAAATCGATTCAATGTGCATGCCTTGGAACAACATTAAAACTTCCTATGACTGAAGCAACTTTTATAGAGAATGCAATTATGATATTAATGGCTATAATATTGATTTTGTGAATAAGCACTATGAAAATTTTAAGCTATCAATAAAAAAAGCTCCCTAAGGAGCCTTTTCTAAATTGATTTATAGTTGTATAATTTAATTTAACCACATTATATCTCTTACGATAATTTGTGAAGTCCATCCATCTGGGTCATATTCATCCATTTTTGATCCTCTTGGAGGGTTGAAATCTGGATCAATATCAAGTGAGTTTAATGCATCTGCAAGTGAGGGAAATCCATCCCATGTCATAACAGTTGAAAGGTTGTTACTTCTAGGATTTAATTTTAACCCAACTCCCCATGATATTCTCCCAGTATCATTGTTCTCAAAAAATGGCTTCCATAAATTAGTGTTTTCATTTATGAAACCATTAATATTTGCAGGTCTTGCAAAATTCCAAACAGTAACTTGGCCATCTACCCTTTCAGCCGATTGTTGCATTGATGTTTTTACAACCCAATGAAAATCTGCTTGATAAGATGATAAAGATCCACTTGTAACAAGAGAAGAAGCAAGATTGTCTGATGGTCCAACACCCGGAGAAGTCATTTGCTCTGCATTTTCATAAACATTGATAAATGCATGTGTCCAAGAATTATTAGGATTTCCTCCAACTTTTTGGACTAACCCCCATGCTATTTGATTACCAGCATCAATATTTGCTTGTTTTGATTCAGCCCAATACTCAGTTTCAATATTAATAAACTCTTCTTGATTCTCTGCAGGAACATTCACATATGTAATCATATAGTGTTGAGCATTTAATGAAATGCTAAATGAAAATAATAGAATAAAAATAAATTTCTTCATGACTAATCTACCCACATTACGTCCGACACTATAACCTGAGCAGTCCAACCATCAGGATCATATTCATCCATTTTTGAAGCTCTTGAAAAACCTCCTTCATATTGATTCAAAGCCTCATATGCATCAGCCAAAGAGGGATATCTATCCCATGTCATAACAGAAGACAAATTCTGACTTCTATTATTGAGTTTTAAACCAACTCCCCAACTTATTCTTCCACCCATATCGGTTTCAAATTGTTTTCTCCACAACGTTTTATTTTCATTTATAAAACCTGCTAAATTTTCAGGTCTAGCAAAATTCCAAACTGTAACACTTTCTGCAGTTCTTTCACCGGCACTCAATGATGTTTGAACAGCCCAATTTTGGACACTAAATCCACCATCAGTTAATTTGACTGTATTTAATAATGATTGGTCAATTCCTAATACAGATGAAGGGTCCCAATTAGAAGCAGAGTTTGCAAGATCTTCTGCTGTTTCATAGACATTTACAAATGCATGAGTCCAACCAGAAGGAACATCACCAATAGCAGCAACAAGACCCCATGCTGACTGATTTCCAGCGTCAATTGCAGCTTTCGCAACTTTTGACCAATAAGTAGTCTCAATATTAGCAAATTCAGCTTGATTTTCTGGAGGTACATTTACATAAGTTATTGAATAATATTGCGCATTAACACCTAGCGAAAGTGAAAGCAACAAAAATAAATATAGTTTTTTCATAGTTTATCGTTTAATAATTATTATTTATGATTAATTAATAAATCTAATGATAGGTTTAACAAATAGTATTAGATTAATGTTAAATTAATATTATGGGAGAGATGAATTATATTATTGCTAAATAATAGGTTTTATTTTTATCATTTTGATAATAAAATAAGTTTTTTTATGAAGTTTCTAAGGCCATTTTTAATATTGTTAATTATAATGATGCTATTTAGTATAATTTTAAGTTTTTTTAAATGACAGATGAACATTTCTTTCAATGCCCATACTGTTGGGAAGAAATATCAATGATAATTGATAAGTCTATTAATAACGACACTTATATAGAGGACTGCGAAGTTTGCTGTAACCCAATTGAAATATCTTACTTATCTGATGGAAATGAAATAACTAGTTTTTCAGCATATTCAATAGAACAGTAGTATGGAAATTTTAATTTTATTTATATATTAATGAAATGACAAAAGAAGATATAGTTGAAGAACAAAAAAAATGGTCTGAAGGTATTATAAAGATGGGTGAAATATCTAATAACAGATCCTCGCTTGAATTATTTGTAGATGATTTTTTAGACAAACATTACAATTTTGAAGAAGAGGTTTTGTTTAAGCCCACAAAAGCAAAAAAACAACAATTTAGAAATGATAAAGAATCGGCCGTTTCATATTTTATTGCGGGGGAAAATAAGAAATGTACCGAAGATAGTGGTTTTGCATTATCAAAATGGTCAAAAATTACTTTTAATAATTCAGACATAATAATCAATGAGAATATTGGCTTAGCTATGGGAAACTATACCTTTGAAAATAATAATTCTCAAATTAAAGTTGAATATTCATTTGTCTATAAAAGAATTAATAACTCAATCAAAATAATTCTTCACCACTCATCAGTACCATATCAATCATGAAAATATCAAGAATTATTTCTGGTACCATGAATTGGGGAATTTGGGGTGTTAACCACTCTGAAACTGATATGAGTAAATTGATTTTAGAATCATTTAATAGTGGTGTAAACTCATTTGACCATGCTGATATATACGGAGGTTATACAACTGAAAAAACATTTGGAAATGCATTTAAAAAAACAGGAATTCCCAGAGAAAATGTAATTTTTATATCAAAATTCGGGATAATGTATCCATCAAAAAAACTTCCAATTAAAATAAAGCATTATGATTATTCTGCTGACCATATTAATTTATCAGTAAATAACTCTTTAAAGAATCTAAAAACCCAATACATAGATTGTCTTTTACTTCATAGGCCTAGCCCATTGATGGATTCGAACGAAATCTCTGAATCAATTAAAAATTTAATTAATCAGGGTAAAGTAAAAAGTTTTGGAGTATCAAATTTTACTAGTTCACAAATGGATCTATTTAAAGGAAAAATTAAAATTTCTTTTAATCAAATTAATCTTTCATTATCTCACTTAAACCCCATGTTTGACGGGACATTAGATTATATGATTACAAATAATATTACTCCTATGGCTTACAGCCCATTAGGTTCATATTTTAAAATTAAGAATCTAAAGATGAGAAAAATTATTAAAAATTTTTGTAACAAATATAAATGCTCTGAAGACCAGCTTCTTTTAAGTTGGTTAATGAAACATCCATCTAAAATACATCCAGTTATTGGTACTACTAAATTTGAAAGAATTAAAAATTCTGTAAAAGCAATAGATATTTCAATTGATACTATTGATTGGTTTGAAATACTTGAAGGAGCAGTTGGTAAGCGAGTCCCCTAAAGTTTACCTATTTCAGCATCTAACCAAGTTAAACGCATATCTATCCAGTTTTTCATGAAATCAATTTCTGATTCATAAGAATTACCTACATAATAATTAGGCCAAATATATTCACCAATAATAGGCCAAATTTTAAAGTTTTGATTGATTACATCATTTGAATTAAGATCAATAACGTATGAATTAATTTTATTATTTATTGATATATTTGAAAAGAGATCTTGACGAAGAAAGTCCCACCTAGTTTTTAATTTTTCTTTAAAATATTGACTATCCATTAGAGTTGACCACCAGAATGGAACTTGCCAAACATCTCCAGGACATATATTATTAAAATTATATAACCAGCCTTCGGTATTTGCACCATCACAATAATCAACGTTTCCAAATGCTAAGTTAAAATCCCAAATTGGGCCCATATTTAATTTTTTATCATCGTCTAAATATATAAAAGTACTTAACCTGTAGCCGTCAATGTTTTTTGTTATTTCATTCATTATAAAAAAATCAATAAATGAGTCTATATCAATTAATGAAATATATTCAGGAATTAAATTATTGTCAAAATTATTAGAGGATAAAACAAATTCAAATTGATCAATAAAATTTTGAATATATTGTTTTTGATTATCTGTTATATCTTTTGGTTTAGGGTAATGAAATATAAAGTGAATTTTAGAGTTTTGGGATAATTGACCATTAGAATTATACTTCGATTTAAATGAAAATGAACTATCGTAACATGTATTGCAAGATCCTCCAGAAGGAGATGATTCACCAGTTGGTTTATCGATTTTTAATATGTAACCGCCCTCTACTGAATTATCATTAATCTTTGGAATATCAACTCTATTCTTATCTCTTTTTATTTTTTCCATTAGTATATACAACCCTTTATAGTCATTATTTATATATAAATCATAAAATTTGGTATTACTTGCTTTGTATCCAATTAAGTTAGACAAATCAAAAGTTAATTTGTTTCTAATTAATGACTTATCAGAATATGGGCCATATAAGATCCAATCTTCTTCCTCAGGAAAGCCCCCTAAATTAATGTCTATTTCATCTGAATAATCAGAGTTTTTTGTTTCAAATCCATAAGATTTTTTTGGGAACATTTGTGATGAACTACCCCTAAGTTCAATCCCAATATTATAATTATTCTGATTATTATCCTCTATAACTAAAAGACTGGCATTTATCTTAGGTTCATCAACAATATCTTTACCATCAGTTGTTATATTAATTGTAGGAAAATTAACATCTTCAATGGAATATTCATTAAAATTTATAATTTGATTTTCAATATTTGTTAAATCAAGCTCTTCAGGTCCTTTACAAGAAATAACAAAAAATATAAGATATAGATATCCTAATTTTTTAATGTTCTGAAATAAAAAGCTCATTATATGTTTCGTTGATAAATTTTGCTAATTGAATATCTAATTTTGATAAACCTCCAATATCATGTGTAATTAGATTAAACTCAATTTTATTAAAATCTATTATAATTTTTGGATGGTGATTTAAATGCTCTGATTTATCAGATACCAAATTTGCAAAACTAATAGCGTCCATAAATGAATTTAATTGATAGAGAACACATAATTGCCCCCCATTTAAAAACCATCCATCAAGATTACTTAAAGCTGATTCAATAGATTCTGACGAGAGTTTTTCCAACTTATTTTGAATTAAAGTATTTCCAAATATAATATATTGGAATAAGAATTACCCCAAATATAATTGCATAGAAAAGAAAATATGCAATTAATATTAATATAAAACACACAAATACTATTCTAATAATTATTGATATTAATGGATTAGACATTAAATCATAATAAATATCTAACAGTAAGTTCTTTAACTTTTCCATATACTAATTTAAGATATTAAGTGTAAAAATATTTTTCTTCTATTGATTTCCATAACAGAAGACACGCTACAGTTTTGTATGGAGACCATTTATTGATCAAAACATCTAACGAATTATTATCATTTATATTAATTTTATAATTTATTTTTAAACTATTCATTAATGCAAGATCACCTTTAGAAAATATATCAATTCTCATTAAAACAAACATGAGGAACATCTTTGCAGACCAAACACCTATCCCTTTTATTTTTGTTAACTCATTTATAACATCATTATTTGAAGAATTTATAAAATCATAACTACATTCTCTAAAATATTGATATACATTTTTTATATAAATAGCCTTTCTATTTGATATTCCTATTGATTTTAAGTCATTTAAGTCCATTTCTATGATTTGTGCATTAGACAAATTAAAAATTTTTTTTAAAAAACGTTTTTTGATTGTAATAGCTGCCTTAAAACTAACCTGCTGCTCAATTACTAAAAAAGCTAAAGCTAAAGCATAATTATCATTATATCTTTCTTTAATATCTATTTGATTAGAAAACTTTTTAATTAAATAATTAAGACATTTATCTGTTGATAGATAATTATATGCTTTCTTTAACGTTTTTTGATTTAGTTCCATTTAAAAAAAAACCGATATTTGTATTATGAAAAAAATAATTTTAGTAATGTCGCTTCTTTTATTTTCTTGCGATCAAGATACAAAAGAAAAATTAGTCGTTTATCAATCTCCTTCTTGTGGGTGTTGCTCAGGATGGGTGGCAAATATGGAAGAAAACGGATTGAATGTTGAAGCAATTAAAACAAATGATATGTACTCTCAAAAAGTCAAGGCTGGAATTGATATAACACTTCAATCATGTCATACTGGATTCATTGATGGTTATTTTGTAGAAGGTCACGTTCCATATGATGCAATCACTAAATTGTTAAGTGAAAGACCAAATATAAAGGGAATAACTGTACCTGGAATGCCTGCAGGTTCAAATGTTCCTGGAATGGAGACTATTAATGAAAGAGCTAAATTTGATGTTTTAGCAGTTAATAACGATGGATCTACATTTGTTTGGAAACAATATGAATAGTAATGAAGTATATTTTCTTAATATTGTTTGTTCTAATTTCGTCTTGTGAAAAGGAAAGATGCTACGATATTGAAGGAAAAGAAATTATTAATGGTGAATATTATTTGTTATTAGATAAAAATAATTTTCAAAACATGTCTAATAATTATTCCAATAATAGCAGTCTATATAGCGGAGTCCCTGATCCTTATGGAACTGGGAAAGTTGATAAGGAAACTTATGAATCTGTTAATATTGGTGATAAGTATTGTCAATAAAAAAACCCACCTAAAAAACCATAAAAGGTGGGTTTTTGCAAATCAGATACTACTTAGACGTAGCAAACATAAACTGGATAAACGTATTAAGTTTTCCTTTAACTAAATTAAGTCATGATTGTTTTATGATTCGTTATATTACATTATATTTTGTAAGTTTTATCTTTTCAAAAAAAAAAGTCGTCTTTTATTAATGATTTAATATTTAAAGTTGAAAAAAATATGAATTATGAAAAATAACATCGAACATAATTTAATATATTGAAATATGGAATGGTATGAAAAAAATAGAAAAATAATTATTGGAGTAGTTGCGTGCTATTTAATCTTTCGATTAATAACTGTAATCATTTCATAATGCGACTTGTTTTATTTTTATTTTTCTTAAGCTTAGCAAATTCTCAAATAAATCCTAAAAACATTGAAATAGTTAGAGATATATATGGAGTTCCTCATATATATGCAAAAACTGATGCAGAAGTAGCGTATGGTCTTGCATGGGTAAATGCTGAGGATGACTTCAAAACAATTCAAGAGGCTTATCTTGCTGGAAATGCTATGCTTTCGAATTATATTGGGCTAAAGGGAGCACCTGCTGATTTTATATCTCAACTAATAGGTTCTAGCAAACTAATAGATGAAAAGATTGATCAAATCTCTAAAGATTACATGGAGGTAGTTAAAGGATATTCTCAAGGTTTAAACGCATATGCAAAAGAAAATCCTGATAAGGTACTATTCAAAAAACTATTTCCAATTACTCCAAAAAAAATGTTGATGTATAGTCAACTTCAACTTTTTATATCCAATGAAGGTGCATATTGGGCAGGTAAAATATTAAATAATGATACTCAAGATGATTTTTTAGATCAGAATTTAACTGGATCTAATGTTATTGCAATGAATAGAAATAAGACTATGTCTGGCGAGACTTTTTTAGCAATTAATACTCATCAACCTCTTGAAGGTCCAACATCATGGTATGAAGTTCACCTAAATAGTGAAGAGGGTACTAATATTATAGGAACAATGTATCCAGGAACTCCAAATGTACTAATTGGTGTAAATGAGAACCTTGGATGGTCTCATACTGTTAATTATCCTGACAAGACTGATGTATTTAAACTCAGGATGAAGAACAGAAGAAAATATATTGTTGATAACAAAGAATATAACCTTGAAAAACACAAAGCAAAAATTTCTTTAAAAGTTCTAGGTATACCAATCAAAATTAATCGCAAATATTATAAAAGTATATACGGTCCAACACTTAAAAACAAATCAGGATATTACTCTATTAGAACCCCGACTCTATTTAATATTAGAGCATTAGAGCAGTGGTGGAAAATGGGGAAGGCAAAAAACTTCTCTGAGTTTTATAATATTTATAAAATGAAACAAATCCCAGGCTTTAATGTTGGATATGCTGATAAGTATGATACTATATTTTATATGTCAAATGCTATACTACCCAAAAGAGCTGAAGGATATAATTGGAAAGGAATTGTTCCGGGTGATACAATGAAAACTCTTTGGACAGAATATCATAATATTGAGAGTCTTCCTCAAGTAATTCAGCCAAAATCTGGTTTTATTTACAATGCAAATCACTCCCCTTTCAAATCCACATCAGCTGAAGAAAACCCTAAAGAAGAAGATTACAGTGAGAGGTTGGGATATGAAACATATGACAATAATAGGTCAACTAGATTAATTGAATTAATTGAAAGTTATGATAGGGTTACATACGATGATTTTAAGCGTATTAAATATGATAATTCTTTTCCATCAAAGTTCAATTATAATTTCATGGATATTAGCATTATTGAGAGCTTAAAACTTGAAAAAGAACATGAATTATTTGTAATACTAGATATTATTCAGAAATGGGATAGAAAGACAGATATTGATTCCCAAGGTGCAGGATTTTATGGTGTTCTTTATTATCAACTTGTTAGTAGTTATAGAGATGATATTCAAAGAAATAATAATACTGTAAGCAAAAAAACACTTCTATCGGCTTTAAAAGACGTAAAGCGATATTTAATTGATAATTTTGAATCAACTGATATAACTCTTGGAGACTTCCAAAAGCTTGTTAGAGGTGATAAAGAATTACCTATATGGGGGCTTCCTGATGTTATAACTGCAATGTCATCAAGGCCATATAAAGATGGTATGCGTAAGGTTACCCAAGGTGAATCATATATTGGACTTGTAAGATTTAACAAAGAAGGCCCTATCCTAGAAAGTGTCATTTCTTTTGGAAATTCAGATGATCCATCTTCTGATCATTATACAGATCAAATGGAAATGTATTCAAAATTTCAAACAAAAAAAATGACTTTTAATAAGGGTGATATATATAAAAACGCGAAGAGTATTTATAATCCAAATTAATAAATATTAAGTGCCTCATCATAAATTTTTTCATATAATGGAATGATTTTCTTAATATCATACTTCTTAGCATTTTCAAATGCCTGAGATCTATATTTTTTCTTTAAAGACTTATCAGATAGTATTTTAATAGCGTTTGATGCCATTGAATCAATATCTCCAATTTCACTTGTGTAACCAGAGTTTCCATTAATATTGAGTTCTTTTAAGCCTCCTGTGTTTGTTGATACTACAGGAACTTTTAAGGCCATTGCCTCAAGGGCAGAAAGACCAAAACTTTCTTTTTCGGATGGAAGAAGGAACAGGTCTGATGAGCATAGAATCTCATCAACCTCATTAGTCTTCCCCAAAAAGATGACACTGTTTTTTAAATTATTTTTCCTTAAGTAATCTTTGGCTTTCTTTTTATCAGGCCCATCACCAACCATAATAAGTTTTGAACTTATTTCTAAATTCACTTTTTCAAAAATCTTTATTACATCAATAATTCTCTTTAAAGGTCTAAAATTACTTACATGGACTATAATTTTTTCATCTCCTTCTGAAATAAAGTTTTTTTCACACATATTATGTTTGCTCTCATATTTATTAATATCTATAAAATTTGGAATAACTTTAATTTCTCTTTCTATTCCAAAAAACTCTCTAGTATCTTCCATTAAACTTTTTGAGACACATGTGACTATATCTGACTTATTAATACTAAACGTCACAGCTGGTTTGTAAAAAGGATGGTTACCAACAAGCGTGATATCAGTTCCATGAAGAGTTGTAATTATTGGAATTTTATAACCATTTTCATTTAGTATTTTCTTTGCCATAAACGCAGCATAAGCGTGAGGTATTGCATAATGAACATGAAGAACATCTATCTTATGTTTTGAAATAACATCATATAGCTTACTTGAAAGAGCTAATTCATAGGGTTCATACTTAAATAGTGGGTAATCTGGAACGTTGACTTCGTGATAATGAAGGTTTGAGGATAAAGCATCTAATCGAACAGGCTGACTGTATGTAATAAAGTGAATTTCATATCCCTTTTTTGATAATTCAATACCTAGTTCCGTAGCTACAACTCCTGAACCTCCAAATGTTGGATAACAAACAATTCCAATTTTCATTCTGAATCAATTAAAGATTTATAAACAATTTCTTGAGATCTAGTTCTTGTATTACTAGTCTGTAATAGAGTGTTTTCTCTTGTAGGATAAGTCCTATTTGAAAGGAATATAAATATTATATCTTCCTCAGGATCTGCCCAAGCCATAGAGCCAGTGTATCCATAATGACCAAAGCTTTTCAAGGATACCCCACCAAATGTTGAACCATGCTTTCCTTCAATTTGAGGTTTATCAAACCCTACTCCACTTCTATTATCTTTATCACAGAAATAACAAAAATTAAACTTATCAAAGGAATCTTGAGAGAATAATCTAAAGTTATTATAATTACCTTTCTGAATCATAGCTTGAAGGACAATTGCAACCTCATAAGAATTAGAGAACAAACCTGCATGTCCTGAAATACCACCAAGCATTGCAGCACCCTCGTCATGAACGTATCCATGTAATTTTGAGTATCTAAAAAAATCATCTTTTTCACTTGGAACAATCTCATTGAGGTTTATTTTTTCATGTGGGTTAAACATTGTTCGTTTAAGACCTAGTTTACTGAAAACTCTATCATTTGCAAGAATATTTAATGGCTTATTATACATATCTTCAAACCAAAATTTTAAAAAATAAAAAGGTAAATCAGAGTATTTATATTCTAATTCTTCTCTTAACTCACTATTAATAATTGATTTAAATATTTTTTCTCTATAATTAGTCTTTAGAAATAAATTTTCTGATACTTGTGTAGAAAATGAAGACTTTGAATTTCTTTTGTAGAATCTTGATTTAGGTTTTTCATTATTATCTAATGTCTCTTCGTAGAATGGTATCCAAGGTCGTAACCTTGCATAATGAGACAACATCTCTTTTAAAGAAATTTGTCCTTTATCTTTAAGTCTTTTCTTTGGAAAAAGTTCAGATAATTTAGTATTTAAATTTAATTTACCTTTATCATATTCCTGTAAAACTAAAGGCATAGTGGCAATTATTTTTGTAATTGATGAAAGATCAAAAACATGATCATTATTAAGTTTAACTTTTTTTTCATATGTGTGATATCCAAAACTCTTATTATAAACAACTTTACCGTTTTTTGAAACAAGCATTTGAATTCCTGGAGCTATCATTGAATCGATACTACTAATTGCAATAGAATCCAGATATTGTAATTTTTTTGAATCAAAACCCTCATAGGCAGGACGAGAAAAACCCAATATTTCCTTTTTTTCAAATGTTAGACCATGATTAACTTTAAAAAAATTATTTGAAACTGGAATTTTGCCTTTAAATGATCTAGCACCAAACATTAAATCTGCTGTGATTTCTTGAGAAATTATATTATTTTGATAGGATATAATAATTGATTCAAAATTATCAATTGATTTAAATGAGTTAAGACTATATGGGTTCAAGAATAGGTTTAAGATAACATTATTAGAATTACTAATATTATTTATCTTCTCTGCTACATCTTCAGGAATAATATTTGAAGCATAAGGACTTGAACTTGAACCATGGTAGGAAATTATTATTGCATCATAATCTTTAGAGTCATTAATTAAAGAATAATCATCACCCTCAAAAGAGTCGACATCTATATACATTTTCATTTTGTCAGTCAAAAAATCACTTCTTGTATTTTTGCCAAAAGATACATGCAAATATTTTTTAGTAGCTAATAAAGGCAAAACTTCTTTAGAGTTCTTTACGAGAGTAATGGCTGACTCCATTGCTTTTGAATATAGAAGTGAATCTTTAGCAGTATTTACTTTTTCAAGAATATCTTCAGAAATAATCTCTTTAAACTTAGAAAGTCCGGATTTAACTTTGAGCGACAATATTTTTTTTACAGATTTAGATAGTCTAGATTCAGATATCTTCCCTTGTTTATATGAGTCTTTAATTGCCTTTACACCAGAAGTGACATCAGTAGACATCAATAGAATATCATTACCTACTTCAAATGCTCTTAAATCAACATTTATATTTGGGTTTTGAAGGACACCTTTCATGTCTAAAGCATCAGTAACTGTTATTCCATTAAAATTATATTCATCCCTAAGTAAGTTTGATACAGTCTTGAATGATAATGAAGATGGATATTTTCTGTCAATTGCAGGTACTCTCAAATGGGCTAGCATTACAGACTCGGCAAGCCGATCTTCAATAAGTTTTTTGAAAGGATATAATTCAACATCATTCAATCTTTTCATGTTACCATTTATTACCGGAAGTGTTTTGTGTGAATCTTTATCAGTATCACCATGTCCAGGAAAATGCTTTATTGAGGTAAAAATTCCTACATCTTTATGTCCTAGAATATAGGCCTTAGCTTTATTATAAACATTGTTAGGATCTTCACCAAATGACCTGTTTCCAATAATTGGATTCTTTGAGTTATTATTTACATCAACAGATGGAGAAAAGTTAAAGTGAACACCAAGAGCTTTATTTTGCTCTGCTATTCTTTTTGAAATATCTCTTACAAGATTGTTGTTCTGAATTGCACCTAAAGTCATATTCCATGGATGTGCAAACACATCAGAAAGTCTCTGCGATGGACCCCATTCAGCATCCATAGATATTAGTAAAGGAGTTTTTGCAATTGATTGAAACCTGTTTAGCCAATCTATGTGAGACTTTGTTGTCCCAATGGAAAATATTAAACCACCTATCTTATCTTTTTCAACAAGTTTTTTTATTTGATTAAAATCTGATTGCTCAGGAGAAACCCATTTAATAAACAATTGAGAAACTTTTTCCTCGAGAGATAGAGACACATATACACTGTCAACCCATATTTTCTCATTTTTAGATAAATTATTATAAATATTTTGTGAAAAAACAAATGATATGTTGAATATTAAAATTAAGACAATCCTTATCATTTTTAGATAAATTTTGAAAGCCATGAAGAATTTATACTTATTTCAAAATTATCATTAAGCTCTTCTTTGGTCTTTACAGTTGTATTGAAGATAATAGTTTCAGGTGAAAAAGATCCACTTTTAATTTTATTTTTTAAATCACTTAATTTAATAGAATCTATTTCCTCACCTAATCTATAATTAATTTTTAGTCTATCAAGTAAATCTAGGTTAATCGTATCTGAGATTTCTTTAATTAATTGAAGAGAATAATCAATTGAACAGCCTCCAATTGAATTATAAGATTCATTAACAGCTATGATAATAAACCTATTATTTTTTACTAAGAAAGAAGATTCTAAATCATTACCATGAGCTTTCCAATTTTTTAAAAAAAGAGTACATTTTTCATTAATAATATTAACTTGATTTTCATTAAAGTCAATACAAGATTGATAAACCCATATTCTAGAATCAAGAGGAATATTTTTAAAATCAACTATCATAGATCTTCAGCTTTTTCAATCATTTGAGCAATATCAACAACATCAATTTCCTTTTGTTTAACTGTGACACCATCATTCATCATTGTATTACAAAAAGGACAGCTAACAGCAACTATTTTAGAAGTTGTATTTATTGCTTCCTCTGACCTTTTAATATTAATATCTTGATTTCCTTTTTCAGGCTCTTTGAACATTTGAGCACCACCTGCTCCACAACAAAGAGATTTAGATTTACAACTTTTCATTTCTACTAACTCTGCATCTAACTTCTTTATTACTTCTCTTGGTGCTTGGTATATACCATTAGCCCTCCCAAGATAGCAAGGATCATGATAAGTAATCTTTTTTCCTTTATAAAAACCACCAGATATACTGATTTTATTATTTTTTATGAGGTTATTTATAAATGTTGTGTGATGAATTACCTCATAATTTCCACCAAGCTCAGGATATTCATTTTTAATTGTATTGAAACAGTGAGGGCATGTAGTAATTATTTTTTTTATATGGTATGAGTTTAGTATTTCAATATTAGATATAGCTTTCATTTGAAATAAAAATTCATTTCCAGATCTTTTGGCTGGATCCCCAGTACAAGACTCTTCTTTACCTAAAATTGCATATGATATATCAGCCTTATTTAGAATTTTAATGAACGCTTTTGTTACTTTCTTAGATCTATCATCAAAACTACCAGCACATCCAATCCAGAAAAGATATTCAGGGCTTTCGCCTTTTAATTTCATGTCTGATATTATTGGAACTTTCATTTTATTTATTTATTTGAATCTTCATCATCAAAAACCTCAATAGTTACTTTCTTCTCAATAAGATCTGTAAATTTACCATTATATCTAGTGGCTTTAACCAAATGATTATCAATCCAATGATAGTTGCCCCCTCTTGGTTTACCCATAAGCAGACTGTGATATTTAAACTTGTTATCCTTTAACCATTTTTCTGTTACCTCTCTATGTGACTCAATTCTAGCAGTAAAGAAACATATAATATGACCTTTATCATACCAATTATTAATAGTCTCAAGAGCGTCAGGGTAAAGTTTAGCAGTCACCATTCTTTCAGGTTCTTCATTTGGAACATCATCACAGATTGTTCCATCAATGTCTATTAGATAATTTTTTATTCCTTCAGGCAATATGGGACTTACTGTTTCTCCTTTTTCAATTTTTTGGTGTAAATAATTTTCTACTTCTTCTTTTTTCATATTTTTAGTTTTCTTGGATCCAAAGCTCTCTGTCTTGTTGATTATAAGGCCATGGAGCGCCATTATTTTCTATATTACTCATCATGTTATTTAGATCGGGATGAGCGGATGATTCTTCCATAATTAGATACTGCCTCATATCCATAATAATAGATAGAGGATCAATATTAATCGGGCAAGCTTCAACACATGCATTACAAGAAGTGCATGCCCAAAGCTCTTCCTTTGAAATATAATTATCTAGAAGTCTATCTCCATCATCAATAAACTTGCCATTATTATTTGAAATATTTTTTGAGACTTTTTCTAGCCTATCTCTAGTATCCATCATAATTTTTCTAGGAGATAATTTTTTACCAGTCAAGTTTGCAGGACATTCACTAGTGCATCTACCACATTCAGTACATGAGTATGCATTCATTAATTGAACCCAATTAAGATCAAGTACATCTGAAGCTCCAAACTTTTCAACATTAGTAGAGTTTTGAGATGCCTTTTCTGGATAAAACATTAAAAGAACTTCATTTTTAACTGACTCTAGTACATTGAATTTCCCTTTATCTTCAAGATTAGAAAAATATGTATTCGGAAAAGCTAACAGAATATGTAGATGTTTCGAATAATATAGGTAATTAAGAAACAGCAAGATTCCTGTTATATGCAACCACCAAAAAACTCTTTCAAACATATAAACGGTAGACGTATCGAATGAATTAAAAATTGGAACCAAAAAGGATGAAACTGGAAATGATCCAGCTTTATAATAACCTTCAAAATTCCTTTCTTGAAGAATTAGATCTGTGGCATTCATAGATAGAAAAAGGAGCATTAAAACAATTTCAAAATAAAGAATATTATCTGCATCAAATTTTGGCCAACCTTTCATCTCACTGCTAAAAAACCTCTTAATTTTGACTAAATTTCTTCTACTCCAAAATAAAATCACAGAAACTAATACCAATAATGCAAAAACTTCAAAAGAAGCTATTAAAAAATTATAAAAAGAAACATTAAAGTATTTTGAAAAAAATCTATGGGATCCTGTAATACCATCAATTAATATTTCTAAAAGCTCAATATTAATTATAATGAAACCTATATAAACTATAACATGAAGCATACCAGAAACTGGTTTAGAAACCATTTTTGACTGTCCAAGAGCAATTCTAATCATATTTGTTAATCTTTTACCAGGATTATCAAATCTATTAACCGCCTTACCTAATTTAATTACAGTGATTAATTTTTTAATATTTCTAATAAAAAAGCCAACTGATATTATCAGGATAAGAGTAAAAATTATATTGGGTATAATATTGATCATCTACTTTCTTCCAAAAATTGAAAAGTGAACATATTTTTTTGGATTTGTTTTAATGTCATTTATTAGAAGATTTAAATTTTCAATTGAGGAATTAAGATTAATGTATACCTCATCTGAGTTAATTAGTCTACCAAAGCTTGAATTATCTGAATTAATATTATTAACCAATGAATTTATTCCATCTAATGAGTTTTCAAGATTTGAGAGGATGTCATTCAATGGAAAGTTATTAAATTCATTTGAGACCTCTGCAAAATTGGTTGTTATGGATTCAATGTTATCCAATGTATTATTAATTATAGATCGTTTTTCAGTCAAAGTATTCTCTATTATAGTAGCTGAGTTGTTTACTGCATTTATAGCAGAGGTTAGAACTTCTATTGATTCTTTGATATTTTCTTGGGTCTTAACATTCAGAACATTAGAAGCACCTGTGAATATAGAATCAATACTAGTAATTGTACTTTGTAACTGTCTTGATAATGGCTCAATTTGTCTGTTTATTAATTCTGTCAGGCCAGGTCTTACGCTAGATCTAAGTGTATCACCAGTTTGAAGAATTGACTGTCTATCAAAAATAGGTTCTATTGAAATTGCAAGACCACCAAGAACTCCAGTTTCATAAATTGAAGCTATACTATTTGAGGAAAAATTCAATTTATCTTTCACTTTCAACGTAACTAATATTTTAGTCGAATTTGGAAGAAAATCTAACTCAGTGACATTACCTATAGACAATCCATTAATCATTACATTTGCGCCAACTAACAATCCATCAACCTCTTCATATATAGCATAGACTGTTTTTTGTCTATCAATAATAGATGTTCCTTTTAAAAAATTAAATCCAAAAATAAAAAGAAGAATTGTTGTTAAAACAAATATTGCAGCTTTAATTTCTCTAGATAGTTTCAAGGTAGTTCAGGTTTATTATTGTAAAAATAAGAATATTTTGATTAGTGAAATATTATATCAGCTACTTCAATTTATACTTTGAACTTTATTATTTTTAAAAGCAACAATAAATGAACTATTAAAGCCATATTTTTTTGTTGTTTTTAATGATTCTTTAGCTTCCTCTATTGATTTATACTTTCCATATAAATACTTATAAATATTACCTTCTTTAACTGCGTTAACCGACTTAAGTCCTTTAAAATTATATGGTTTTAATTCTAGCAACCTTTTACTTGCTGCAATTTGAACTGTGTAATATAAAACATCATTTGAATTTAACTGTGAAACATTTGATGTTGATAAGTTTTTAAAAAAATCATTCTTATATTTCAACACAGCAAGTGAAATAGCATCAGCCATTTCATCTTGTCCTTTTGATGAATTAAGATATAACCCTTCGTTCTTATTTGTTAAAAAACCTGTTTCAACTAGGACGCTAGGAATAGATGTGTATTTAAGAACAATAAAACCAGCTTGTTTAACATTTCTATTTTTTCTTTTGAGTCGATTCACAAAACTGTCTTGAATATATGAGGCAGCAATAATACTCTGGTCAAGATATTCCTCTTGCATTAAAGTTAAACCTATTACTGATTCTGGATTATTAGGATCAAAACCACGATAAGTATTTTCATAGTCATCTTCAAAAAAAATTACAGAATTTTCTTTTTTTGCAACTTCAAAATTTCTTTGATTAGCATGAAGGCCTAAAACAAAAGTACCCGCTCCATAGGCTTGAGAGGTATGTGAATCACAATGTATTGATAGAAAAAGTTGTGCATTTGAATTATTGGCAATATTAGCTCTTTCAAAAAGATCAACAAAAACATCAGTTTTTCTTGTGTAAACTACATTAACTCCATTTTTTTCTAACTCCCTACCTAACATTAAAGATATTTTTAATGCAATATCTTTTTCTATGTAACCGTTACCAGTATTACCAGGATCTTTACCTCCATGACCTGCATCTACAACAACCGTAAACACATTATCTTGAATATCATCTTTTTGAGCAAATAAATTAAAAAAATAGAATTGCAATAAAACTAGAGTAATTAACCTAACTGAATTCATTGTTATAAATAGTTATAAATAAAATTATGATTAATTTTGATTAAGTAAGTACCTTGTTAATAACTCAAATTTAAATCTTGAAAAAAAAATATTTAAGCCTTTTAATAATTTTTATTTTTTTTGGATTAAATTCAACCTATTCTCAAGAGGATATAAAAATTCAAGATTCATTATCACTTGATGAAAAAGGAAAAGGATCTGTACTTTTAGATAATGTTAAATATGATGCGTCAGACTCCATAGTAATTGATCAAAAGAACAATAAAATAATACTCTACAATAATGCAATAATTGAGTATGGAGATATTTTACTTACATCAGGATTAATAATTTTAGATTATAAAGAAAATGTTGTAACTGCTGGAAGAATATCAGATTCTGAAGGAAATCTTAGTCAATACCCTACTTTTACTCAAGGAGTGAGTGTTGTTAACCCAGATTCAATTAAATATAATTTTGATAATCAAAAAGCATTAATATGGAATTCTAAATCAGCTGAAAATGGAATGAATATTTTGTCTACTCTAACAAAAAAACAAAATGATTCAGTATACTTTTTAAAAGATGGTAAAGTAACTACAGGAGGAAATTTGATGGGAGATGACACAGAGGAAGCTGATTATTTTTTTAAGATCAGGAAAGGCAAGTTAGTGCCTGGAGGAAATATAATAACTGGATTTACAAATTTATTTGTAAAAAATGTTCCTACTCCAATAGGACTTCCATTTGCTTATTTCCCTTCTCAACAAACTAAAGATTCTGGTTTTATAATACCAAATATTAATGAAAGTAATGAAAGAGGATATTCACTTCAAAATGGGGGGTATTATATTCCAATATCAGAGGTTTTTGATCTGACTATTTTAGGAGATTATTATACTAATGGTAGTTATGGATTAAACATTAGCTCCCAGTATAGAAAAAGATATAAATACAATGGTAATTTCACTATTAGATATGAAAACTTAATTAACGGTGAAAGAGGTTTACCAGGTTACGGAAAATCAACTGTTTATAATATTAGATGGAGTCATTCAAAAGACACAAAAGCATCTCCAAATTCAACTTTTAGTGCTTCAGTTAATTTTGGGAGTAGTGATTATTTTAGAGAATCTGTTAATCAATTAAATACTGCAAATTTTTTAAATAATAACCTAAGCTCTTCTATATCTTATTCAAAAAGTTTTCCCGGATCTGCAGGAGTTAGATTAGCCTTAACTGCTAATATGTCTCAAAATACACAATCTAAGGAAGTGAACCTGACTCTTCCCACCTTAACTCTCAATGCAAATAGATTTTACCCTTTTGAAAAGAAAGGTAAATCTAAAAAAGGTTTTTTTCAGAATATAAATATTCAATATTCATCCAGAGCAGAAAACAGAGCAGTTTTTGCAGATGATTTATTATTAAAAAAAGGAATGTTTGAAAATGCAAAATCTGGTGTTCAGCATAATATTCCTTTTACAACAAATTTTAAGCTATTTAACCACTTTAGCGTTAGTATGGGAGGACAATATCGTGAAACTTGGACAGGTAAAACTATTCAATACAGAGACTACAATGAAGAAAGTGGAGGTGCAATTAAAGATACAATTTCAGGATTTGATCGTTTTGGTGTTTATAATTTTAATGCAAGTATGACTACTAAAATTTATGGTATTGTAAATTTTAAACCTAATAAAAAACTTCAATCTATACGACATACAATTACACCAAGTATTTCATACTCTAATAATCCAAGTTTTGAAGAATATTATGACACTTATATTATTGATGCAAATGGAAACACTGCAGAATATACAAGATTTCAAGGAGGCTTGTATAGTTCACCTGGAAAAGCTTATTCAAGTAGTATTGGAATATCTATTCAAAATGTTTTAGAAGCAAAGGTAAAACCAAAAGATTCGACACAAACTGAACTTCGTAAAATTAATATTTTTAAAAATTTAAATATTTCAACTAGTTATAATTTAGCAGCAGAAGAATTTCAATTATCACCAATAAGAGTTTCAGGAGCAGTTGATGTAGCACAAGGTTTTTCTATTAATACAGGGGCAACTTTTGACCCTTATGCACTTGACGAAAATAACCAAAGGATTAATGTGTTTAATTCAAAAAATGGAGATGGACTTTTACGATTGACAAGTGCAAACATATCAACTCAGTATTCACTTAATAATAATACTTTTAAACGGGGTCAAACAGAAGAACAAATAAATGAATCAACATCTGGTGGTGGTAGGTCTGATGATCTTTTTGGTGTTTCTCAAAATTTTTCTGATTCTAGACAAAATTTAGAAGAAGATGATGATGATGATGAAGAAGATGAAATTGATTTAACAAATTACATATATAAAATGCCTTGGAGTTTAAATCTTGCATATTCATTGACTTATAATAATTCTAGGGGTCAAAAAGACTTTTCAACAAATTCTTTAATGATTTCATCAAACTTAGAATTAACACCAAAATGGACAGTTGGGATTTCTTCAGGATATGATTTCAAACAGAAAGGGTTTACTTACACACAATTAAGGTTTGATAGAGATTTGGACAGTTGGAAATTAGATTTTTCATGGGTACCTTTCAGTCCAAGAGCATCATGGAATTTTTTCATTGGTATAAAATCAGGTTTATTAAGTGATTTGAAATATGAAAAAAGATCAGAACCAGATAGATCATTATAAATTATGAAAAGAAAAATAATAAACACAAAAAAGTCGCCGGCACCAATTGGGCCCTACAATCAGGCTATATATATTAATAATATGCTTTTTATTTCAGGGCAAATTGCACTAGATCCAAAATCAATGAAATTGAATAATAAATCAATAACTGAAGAAACCCATCAAGTAATGATAAACATAAAAAATATATTAAAAGAGTCTGAAATGGATTTTAATAACGTAGTCAAAGCATCCATTTTTTTATCTAATATGGACTTATTTAAAGAGGTAAACAATATTTATGGAAGTTATTTCATAACTGGTAATGAACCAGCCAGAGAGACAATAGCAGTGAAAACACTTCCTATGAATGTAAATGTAGAAATTTCAATTATAGCATCAATATAACTAGGACATTATGTTTCTTTTATGATAATCTACAAGACCAATAATTGGTCTTTGAATGAACTTCCCTGTGTTAAGATTGTATTTTTTTCCAATTCGAATTATTTCATCTTTCAAGAAATATGCAATTGAACCTACATAATGAATATCTACTTTGCTAAAATCATCATACTGAAGCACTTGATAGTCAATAAATCTCTCTAATCCTTTGTATATGATTTCTCTAAAATATTCATTTGATTTATTATCAATTAGAAATTTTGCAAATCCTGCTAAATAAGTATTAGGATTTTCTTCTCTATATAATTTATTTTTTATTGTATTTGGAGATAAATCGTAGTTTTTAGCAAATTCATTTCTCAAAGATTCAGGCATTTTATTAAAATAATAGGCCCTAATTAAATACTTACCATAATAGTTTCCACTGGCGTAATCCATTAAAACATATCCCAAAGATTGAACTTTTTGAATAACAGTTTCACCATCATAATATGAACAATTAGACCCAGTACCTATTATATTTACAATGGAAGGAGTGCCAATGTCAACAGCTGAATAAACAGCAGCATAAGTGTCTTCTTTTATATCAAATTCACTGTTGATAAATATTGATTTAAAAACCTTTAAAATTCTATCCTGAGATGAATCAATTCCACAACCTGCTCCATAAAAAAAAAGTTTAGTTACTAGTTTTCTGTTTTTATAAATTTCAAAGTTATTCTTGATTCTTTCATTTAAAATTTCATTTGATAACATCTGAGGATTTAAACCTAAAGTCTGAGTCGAAAAAATCTCTTGACCTTGATTATCTAATGCTATCCAATCAGTTTTTGTAGAACCACTATCAACAACTAAAATCATCTGAGAAAATTATATTGAATAAATATATTTTGATAAATCAAGTAGTTTGTTTGAATAACCACACTCATTATCGTACCAAGAAATTATTTTAAAAAAGTTTGAATTTAACTCCATCCCTGCATTAGCATCAAAAATTGATGTTCTTTTATCACCAATGAAGTCCTGTGATACAACTAAATCATCACAATATCCAAGAACTCCCTTTAAATGATTTTCAGATGCATCTTTCATGACCTTTTTAATATTATCATAAGATGTCTCTTTATTAACTCTAACAGTTAAATCTACAACAGAAACATTTGCAGTAGGAATTCTGAAAGCCATCCCGGTTAATTTACCCTCCAAAGAAGGGATAACTTTAGTAACAGCCTTAGCAGCACCGGTTGAACTAGGAATAATATTGAGTAGTGAACTCCTACCTCCCCTGAAGTCTTTTTTCGAAGGTCCATCTACTGTAAATTGTGTAGCGGTAGCAGCATGAACAGTTGTCATTAATCCTTCTGTAATCCCAAAATTATCATCAATAACTTTTGCAATTGGCGCTAAACAATTGGTTGTACAAGATGCATTAGACACAATTAAATCAGATGACTTAGCGTCTTGATGGTTAACACCCATAACAAACATAGGAGCATCAGGACTGGGAGCTGAGATAACAACCTTTTTCGCACCTGAATTTAAATGAGTTGAAGCTTTTTCAATTGACGTAAAAATACCTGTACATTCAGCGACTATTTCTACACCTAAGCCTAGCCAATCTATATTATTTGGATCTCTTTCAGCAGTTATTTTTACAGTCTTACCATTAACAATTAACTTATTATCAGTAATCTCGACGGATCCTTCAAAGGAACCATGAACTGAATCATATTTTAATAAATAAGCAAGATGGTTAATATCTAAAAGATCATTAATTGAAACAACATTAAAGTCATCATTATTAATAGCCTCTCTAAAAACTAACCTTCCTATCCTTCCAAAACCGTTGATACTAATATTTATTGCCATTTTTATATTATTTATTGTTTAAATAGAAATTATATCACATACTCTAATTAGATCTTCATCTAATGCTTGTCCACCACTAATAGCCTCTTTAATCGGAACAGCAACCATTTTATCATCAATTACACCTACCATAATTTTGCTTTTGTTTTGCAATAGACAATCTAATGCAAAAACACCCATTCTGGAAGCTAAAACCCGATCAAAGCAAGTAGGGGACCCTCCTCTTTGAATATGACCTAAAATGGAGACTCTTATTTCATAATGAGGTAGATTTTTCTCTATGTAAGAAGAAAATTTAAAAACATTATCACCTATTTTATCCCCCTCTGAAACTACAATTATGCTTGAAGACTTTCCTGATTTTTCACTTTTTTTAAGAGATTTTAATAGCCTATCTAATCCCATATCTTGCTCTGGAATTAAAACTTCTTCAGCACCTGCACCTATCCCTGCATTTAAAGCAATGTGACCAGACCCTTTTCCCATTACTTCAATAAAAAAAAGTCTATTGTGAGAACTGGCTGTATCTCTAATTTTATCAATTGCATTTACAGCAGTGTTTAATGCAGTATCATATCCTAAAGTACATCTAGTTCCAACTAAATCATTATCAATGGTACCAGGTATTCCAATTACATTAATACCATGTTCTTGCTCTAATAGAAGGGCACCAGTTAAAGAGCCATTTCCACCTATTACAACTAATGAATCAATTTCGTACTTGTCTAATGTAGATTTAGCTTTAATTCTGCCCTCCTTTGTTCTAAACTCATTACATCTTGCAGATTTTAGAATGGTACCCCCTTTATTAACAATATTATTTACTCCTCTTGCGTTTAGTTTAACTAATTTGTCAGAAATTAGACCTTCATAGCCCTTGTAGACACCATAGCATTCGATATCATTAAAAACAGCTGATCTAACTACTGCTCGAACGGCAGCATTCATTCCTGGAGCATCACCTCCCGAAGTTAATACTGCTATTTTTTTTTGTTTTGTTGACACTCTATATAAAGTTTCACAAACTTAATTATAAAATTTAAAGATATTAAGCAATAAAGTGAATTTGTTAATTATTATTTGAAATAATTTTAGTCAACAAGTCTCTAAATGTTTGAAAGTCTACTTGATAAGACAAACCAACACCCTGAGTATAACCTAATTCATCGCCAATATATCTAAATTCATTCTCCTTATTAAAAACTTTTGCTCTTAAAGTTCCATCCTCATTTAAAATAAAATCAATTTGAACATCCCCGATTATCAACGTTTCTTCGATACCTCCAATTGGAACTCCAATTTTACCGTTAAATAAAATTTTATCACTAATTTTTGTAGAGAGTGTAAGACCAAATCTATCTTCTGTTTTAATATCAAGTATTTCACTCTTGTCCCCCTGTAAGTAATTTAATCCAACTTCTAAAGGTCCTTGAGAGCCACCTAAAATATCACTAAATACCTCCGAAACTTTTTCATAAATATTATTAGTAACTCCTTCAATAGATACACTAACTTCATTAATAAAAATACCTTGAGTTAATAGAGATATTGCTTGTAATTGTCTTACTTCCGGATCATTTAACTTATAGTTTATTTCAGAAGTAACTGTACTGCTTGTATTTGGAAAAAATATTTCAAAATTAGGACTATCAGGTTTAGTTAAATCTCCTGTAAGAGTTATATCAACATCGGTTGGTATTTTTTTATTAAAGTTCGGATTATCAAGAAGAAGTGCAGGATTAGCTCCACCGGGAACATTATATGTAGCCTGAATATTCATTTGAGCACCCATAGGTTCGCCATCCCAAATAATAGTTCCCCCTTCTTTTAGATTAAACTTCTTATCAATTAAAGCAAGATTTCTAAAATTATAGATTCCTTCATTTGCTTTGAAATCTCCAAACATATTAAATTTACCATCAGAATCAATCTCCATAAATAAATTACCACTACCCTTTCCACTAATATAGCTTCCTGTTTCCTGATCTATAGTAATTTCAACATCAGCGGTATTATTGATTTCGAGATTTATGTTTAAATCTAAAGTTTTAGCTGATTCTGTAATTTTGTTTTTAAACTTTATCAAATCATCTGAATAAGAGTTAAGATCACTAAACTTGATAAACGAGAAATCTTCAATTGAATAATTTTGAGAATTAGGAATAATTATTGAAGTTCCGTCTCTTGTAACACCATCAATATTTATATTCACATTTCTAGTAGGGCCGTATATTAGAATATCTCCTCCTATATATGCTTTTCCATAAAAGCTTTCATTTTCAGAGAATTCTTTATTAATTATATATAGTCTATCTGACTTAAAAGCTAAATCTAAATTCCAATTTTTATAATTTTCGTGTAAGATTTTTCCATTTAATGAGGTTCTTGATTCTGAATCGGCAGTTCTAATAGAAATATTATTTATTTCAAAGTTTTGATTGAACAATGTAATTTCTGAATTATCAGATAGTAAATATTCAATATTTAGGTATGGTATTATAAAGCTTGATTCATTAAGGAAAAGCTTCCCATTGTGTTGAATATTGTCAATGGAACCCCATAAATTTATTTCACCAGAAACTTTACTTGAAATATTTGACATTGTATTTAGACCTATTCTTTCTATAAAGTCTATATCAAAGTTATTTATCGATAAATCAACATCTATATTAGGCTTCTCATTAATAGCTATAATAGTTCCCTCTCCCTTAATTAAATTACTATCTCTATCAATCAGGTCAAGATTCACTGAATAAGAATTATAATCAGTATTTCCAAAAACTCCTATATTTAATTCACCAATTTTATAATCCTTTATAATAATATCTGAAATAGTCGAGTTAAAATCTAACGTTCTATTTTCAGAGTTTCTATTTATATTAATATTTGATGATATTTTCCCTTCAATAGGATTTCTATTAATCTCAAAAAAATTAGATATTATTAGATCTGATATTTGGATATTTAAATCTAAATCATCATCACTCTTATAATAACCTGAGAAATTAAATCTATCACCTAGATATGATTTAACAGAGAACTTATCATTTGAATAATTAACACTAAAATCATAAGGTTTGTTAGCATTTATGAAATTTAAATCTAGAAGATTATTAATCTCCGGAAATGAATCTACAGAAAATTCATTTTCAGAATTTCTCAAATAGATATCTTGAAGTGAAATAAAAGATTTTATATTTTCTATATCTGATAGATCAATATTAATATTTGCTTTTGTTTTAAAATTTAAAGAATCTGTATTAGAAATATTTCTTAAATCTAAATCACTATTAACCCTATAAGATCTTGTTAAATTATCACCTTCAATACTAGTGCTTATAAAAGTGTTTTCTGAAACTAGATTAGCTTGAGCAGTTAAATAATTATTACTAATCACGGAATTGATAGACACTTCTATTTGTTTATCATCTTTAATAATATAAATCGAAGATTCAAAAGATGTTAATTCTTTTGATGTTCCTTTAATGCCTGAGTTAATTTTGAAAAAATTTAAATTTAAATTGTCTAAAATTTTATCTTCCGAATCAACTTCAGCATCTAAAACAAATTCATAAGATAAAATATCATCTAATTCTGCCGTACCATTAATGTTGACTTTAGATTTAGAATCATCAGCCTGATTTAATTCATAAGTCATTTTATTGTCAACAAGTATTATACTTCCGTTCATTGACGGATAATTTATCTTATCATCAAGCTGATATTTTGAATTTATGTTCTCATTATTGAAATCCAGATTCTTTAAATTGACACTAAAATTAGGAGAAGAAGAAAATATATTCTTAATATCTATTTTAGAATCAAAATTGAAAAAATCAGTAATAATTGAAGCTTTATCTATAGATAAATTATTTTTAGATCCTGAAAAATTTATTTCTCCAGATACAAAGTTTGATAAAATATTTTCATTTAATTTAAAAGCCTTTGAGTTAAGATTAAATCTAATGTTTGAATCATTAAAATTATTTATTGACATGTCTTCATTTAAATAAAAATCTAAATCTCCCTCTAAATATTGATTTGTTTCAGATAAATAAAAGCTTTTGACTGTGACGTTATCATTATTTAAATCAAACTTGCCATCAAAACGATCTATTGAATAATTATCAATAGCACCATCAAAATTTAATACATCAAAACTTACTCCGTTTATATTTTTTTTAATTTCATTTAGATTCAAATTATTGATATCTATAGAATATTGAATAGAATCATTAATAATAAATAAATTAGAGTTAGAAATAATTAGATTATCAAAAAATAAATTATCTAGGATATCTTCTTTCAGGTAATTTGATTCAACTTCACTATTATTTTGATTAAAATAGACTTGTAATCCTTCGAGAAAAAGTGAACTATCGTACTGACTATTTGAAATTAAAGGAATATACCTTGTTTTAAGTGTTTCAAGTACTAAAATTGTATCTGCATTATCATTTGATAGTAATACATCTGAAAATACTAATTCACCTTTTAAATTAAAGTTTGAACTTTTAATTTGAATTTTACTGTTAGTATTTGTATTTACATAGTCTACTATGCTATTTTTAAAATAATTCTGAAAACCTGAAGAATTAATCATTATGAAAAAAGTGGATATTGCAAGGATTGCAATACCAGAAATAATTAAAATTATTTTTTTTGAATTCTTAATGATAATTCTTGTTTAAATTTGTCACTACAAAGATAGTAATGTCAATTAAAGATATATATATACTTGGTATTGAATCATCTTGTGATGATACAGCTGCTTCTATATTAAAAAATGGTGAGGTGTTGTCTAATAAAATAGCTAATCAAAGTATTCACAAAAAGTATGGAGGAGTTGTGCCTGAATTAGCCTCTAGAGCTCATCTTTCGAATATAATACCTGTAGTTGATTCAACATTAAAAAAATCTGATATTTCGATAAAAAAAATTTCAGCAATAGCATTTACAAAAGGTCCAGGGTTAATGGGATCCTTAATTATAGGAGCTGAATTTGCAAAAGGACTAGGCTTGTCTTTGAACATACCAGTTATAGAAGTTAATCACATGCAAGCTCACCTTTTAGTTCACTTTATAGAAAATAATTTACAAAAACCTACTTTTCCTTTTCTTGGTGTAACTATATCAGGTGGACACACTCAGTTTATTTTAGTAGAAGACTTCTTTAAAATGAAAATTTTAGGACAAACATTAGATGATGCTATTGGTGAAGCTTTTGATAAATGTGGAAAGAAAATTGGTTTAGAATATCCAGCAGGTCCAGAAATAGATAAGTTGTCAAAAAATGGAAATGAGTTAAAATTTAAATTTCCTAAACCAAATGTTAAGGGAGGAGATATTAGTTATAGTGGAATAAAAACTGCATTTATAAATTTTCTTCACAAAGAAAAGACTCAAAACAAAAATTTTATAGATGAGAATCTTAATGATATATGTGCTTCAATTCAAAAAAATTTAATTGATAACTTATTACAAAAAGTTGGATCGCTTTCAAAAGAAAATAATCTGAAAACAATAGTTTTTGGTGGTGGTGTTTCAGCTAACTCATACTTAAAAAAAAGATTAGATAAAGAGTCTAAAAAAAATAATTGGGATGTGTTTATACCGGAACTTCAATACACAACAGATAATGCCGCAATGATTGGTATTGTTGGATATTTAAAGTATAAAAAATCAATAAAATCAAGATTAAGTTCAACTCCGTCTCCAAGATTAAGTTTCTAATGGATTTATTTTATACAAATTTTGAAAAAGATGATAAGTTCATTACTATAAATCAAATTGATAGTAAGCATATAACTAGGTCATTTAGAAAGAGTACTGGTGATTTAATTAAAATTACAAATGGTAATGGATCTATTTGTGATGCTGAAATAATAAAAATAGGCATAAATATAAAGGTTAAAATAAAAAAAATTGTAAGTTATGAACGTGAAAAAACATCAATTCATGTTGCATTATCTCCTTTAAAGAATACATCTAGATTTGAGTGGTTCGTTGAGAAAGCGACTGAGCTAGGAATTAATCAAATAACTCCAATTATTTCTGAATACAGTGAGAAAAAAAAAGTTAATACGGAAAGATTAGAGAGAATCATAATTAGCTCAATGAAACAATCAAATCAATGTTATAGACCAATTCTCAATACTATATTAGATTATAAGACCTTTATTCTAAGTAATAAAGAAGAAAAAATTATGGCAAACCTGAAAAATAAAAATAAACTTCAAAAGAAACTTTTAAAAAGTAATAATTTATGTTTATTGATTGGTCCTGAAGGGGGTTTTTCAGATAAAGAAATCGAATACTCTATAAAAAATAATGTCAAAGAAATTACTTTAGGTAATAACAGATTAAGATCAGAAACTGCAGCAATTTATTCTATATCTGCAATTAAAGCTATAGTTAGTTAGTTTAGAGCTAATATTTATTTGAAGTATAAATCAAGTTGCTTTGTTGGGATTCTATTGATTCTATGAACTCTTTTTTTAGTTTATCAATAAGATCTTTTGTTTTAGGGTTGTCATCAATTGAACTCACACCATGACCAGCAGACCAAATTGTTTTCCATGCTTTAGCTTCAGCTTCCACCATATCCTTACCAAAATCAATTTTTTTAGAGTCATTCCAGACTTCTTCAGTGACTCCCATAGCTTCTAAACTAGGTCTTAAAAAGTTTGCGTGTACACCAGATACTGCAGCAGTATAAACAATATCTTCAGCGGAAGAGTTTATGATCATCTCTTTATAATCTTCTTCAGCCATACTTTCTTGAGTATTAATAAATCTTGTCCCCATATATGCTATATCTGCTCCCATTTGAAGTGCAGAAGCAATATCTCTTCCATTTGATATTGATCCTGATAAAATGATTGTTTTATTAAAAAACTTTTTAATCAATGATATCATTGCCATTGGATTTTTTAATCCTGAGTGACCACCAGCACCTGCAGTTACTAATACTAGTCCATCAACATTTGCCTCAGCTGCCTTCTCTGCATGTCTTTTTTTAATTATATCATGGTATACTAAACCACCGTAACCATGAACTGCATTAACTATATCAGGAACAGCTCCCAGTGAAGTAATAATTAAAGGAACTTTATGTTTAACACAAATATCTAAATCTGCTTTAACCCTAATATTTGATGGATGAACAATCAGATTAACACCAAAAGGAGCTGGCTTAATTCCTGTCTCTTTTTCATATATGTTTAATTCATCTTTAATTTGAACAACCCATTCTTCAAAACCTTCAGAGGTTCTTTGATTAAGAGCAGGAAAAGTACCAACTATTCCCTTTTTACAACATTCTA
>ERZ802830.121-NODE-121-length-75092-cov-12.1211_pt1 | contig 75092 bp, 67 predicted proteins | sample MGYA00345654_ERZ802830 | MGnify/ENA primary metagenome ERZ802830 (study PRJEB30503, sample SAMEA104212375) | marine metagenome | biome: Westerlies Biome; feature: [SRF] surface water layer (ENVO:00010504) within the epipelagic zone...; material: water...
TGAGAGGGCAAATGGAATTTTTTGCCGTTTACGCCAAGGCGTTTTTCCGTAACCAACAAGCTCAGGGCGGCGTCAAGCGTCGCTGTTTCAAAAAAAGGGGTAAGCAATATCTGTATATCTTTGACGCTGGCACCGGAAAGGGCTGGATTGGACTCGTGAAATCCGATCATGATTTTTTCAATGCGGTTCGATAGTTCGCGCCATCTTTTATTGGAGAAAATCCGTTCCTTGGGCGAGTTTCCAACAAGTATTAACTCCAGAGACGCAATGAGCGAATTGATCTGCAATGTTGGCAAATTATGCGACACAGCAAACGGCTGTAGTGACACACCGGTCACGCTTTGGTCTGTTAATTCTCTCAGTATCTCAGCTGGGTTTTCACCACACATTACCTTCAGGCTTGCAATACGGCTGGGCTTTGCGCGGCCGCGTTTGGGTGAAAAGGGATCAATCACACGCCCTCCTGCGATCGTGCGTTGGGCAGATTGGTCACGCAATACAAAACGATCGCCATGACAGACAAATGTTTCGCGAAGCAGCACCAGTTGGGCCAAGCCACGTGTACCCGCGGCAATACTCCCCCCCGATAAAACCGCAACCCGCGCTGGCAGATGATCCGAGCCAATATGTAAATGCGTTGGCGTCCAGTGTTTCAACGCACCTGCCTCAGCTGGCAATACCTCAAGATCAACATCTATGCGCGTTGTTGGATTGTAGAGGTCGGAATGCATTAACCAGCTGCCACGCCTTACTGAGTGTTTGCCAACACCGCGCCCAGTGATGTTTAGGGCGCAGCGCTCGCCAGCTTTTGCGCAGTCACTTTCCCGGCTGTTAACCCTGATTCCACGAATGCGGACCGGCGATCCGTTTGACGAAAGTGTGAGACTTTCTGATGTGTGAGCCAAACCGGAAACCACCATACCAGTTACAATCAAACCGACACCTTTAAATGAGAAAACCCGGTCAATGGCCATTCTGAAATGATGATGGGTGGCGCGGGCAATGCAGACCTTGGCGTGCTGGGCAAGCGCCTGACTAAGCTCGTCAATTCCCTCACGCCTGGGGGCACAAATTGGATAGACGTCACACTCTTCTCTCCCTGACTCGATCAAAAGCCGGTCAAGCTGAGCCTGCACTTCACTGATACGCTCTGGTTGCACACGATCAATCTTGGTCAATGCGACCAGACATTGCTCAATGCCAAGCAGGTTTAGTATGGCCAAATGCTCGCGCGTTTGCGGCATCACACCATCATCAGCAGCCACCACCAGCAGGCTCAGGTCAATCCCGGCAACCCCTGCCAACATGTTTCGGACGAACTTTTCATGGCCGGGAACATCTACAAAGCCGAGCATCCCTGAGCCAGGCAACGCTTGATATGCAAATCCCAGATCCACTGACAATCCACGTGCCTTTTCCTCTGGCAAACGGTCGGTGTCAGTCCCGGTCAGAGCTTTGATCAGCTCAGTTTTGCCATGATCTACATGACCGGCCGTTGCCACAATCATGTGACATCAAGTCCCTTCAGGCTCTCGATAAAGCTGCTTTCATCCTCCAGACATCTGAGATCAAACCATAATGCATCGTCGGTAATGCGGCCAATCACCGGAATAGGCAGATCCCTGAATGCCTTGGCCAGCTTGATCAAGGCTCTACCTGGGCGTCGGTAGCCTGGCACAGTTATTTTCAGAGCTGCACTTGCCAATGTGTCATTTGGCAATGCGCCACTTCCTATCTGGCTTTGGACAGGCGCGGCAACCACCTCAAACCCTTTGCAATGATCTTGCACGGTGGAGGCCATGCGGTCCGCTAATCGCGCAATGTCCGCCTGGTCCCGGGACAACCAGCGCAGAGTTGGCAATTCAGTCGCCAGTTGCGAGGGGTCGGTATATAAACGCAACACCGCCTGCAAGGCCGCTAACGTCAATTTGTCAGGCCGCATCGCGCGCGTCATCGGATTGCGTTTAAGTTTCGTGATCAAATCACGCCGACCTGCAATGATGCCGGCCTGCGGTCCACCAAGAAGTTTGTCACCGCTAAAGGTTACCAAATCAGCGCCAGCTCTCACGGCTTCGGCGACAGTGGTTTCATGTGGCAAGTGGTGGCTCTCCAGATCAATCAGCGTGCCGCTGCCAAGGTCGGTAATGAGTGGCAGATCATGACGATGTGCAATCTCAGCAAGTGCCTGCTCAGAAACGTTTTTTGTGAAACCTTTAATCTCAAAATTGCTGGCATGCACCTTCATCAACAGGGCGGTTTTCGGTCCAATCGCCAGCTCAAAATCTGTATCATGCGTCCTATTTGTTGTGCCAACTTCCACTAACTTGCAACCCGCCTGAGCCATAATATCAGGCATCCGGAACGCACCACCAATCTCGATCAACTCACCGCGGGAAACCGGGACTTCCTTGCGCTTTGCCAGGCTATTGAGTGTGAGTAGCACAGCCGCAGCATTGTTGTTCACGATGAGCGCAGCCTCCGCTCCCGTCAAGTAACATAGCAAATCCTCGGCATGTTCATGACGATCGCCGCGCTTGCCCGTTTCCAAATCGAATTCCAGATTGCTGGCACCCCGCGCAACATCAACCATTGCCTTGATCGCAGACTCCGGTAAGGCGGCTCGTCCAAGATTGGTGTGCAGCACCGTACCTGTCAGATTAATTACTGGCCGCAGCGAAGGCCTTACCGTGTGCGCTGTCTCTTCTGACAGCGTTTTCAAAAGCCAGTTATATTCGATTGCCGTGCCCGCCAACACCTGCTTCCTTGCCTCTGCCAAAACGGTTTGTACAGTTCGGGTGACGAGAGACGCGCCAAATTCCCGCACCAGCAAAGCACCATTTGGATCGTTTAACAGGCGATCAACAGAGGGCAGTTTCTCCGGCTTATCAATCGTCGTCATATCAAACCTCTGGTAGCAAAGAACACATAACAGGCCCTGTGCAATTCCTTCAAACAAACATTCTTTTACACGTGCCAGCTTACAAAGTTTGGAAATAGAGTAACAATAGCTCAAACGATGATGCAGAGTGTCGCAGTCTTCATTATTTTGGCAAGCTTAATTTCTTTACACCTAAATTTAGAAATGCTTAATTCTAATCATGAACAATTCGATGGCATAAAGTCCGATGCGCCTTGAAATCGATGTACTCAAGACATTCATTGCGGTGGCTGAAACCGGTTCGGTGAAGCATGCGGCAGAGCGCGTTGCGCGCTCACCTGCAGCCGTATCCATGCAAATGAAAAAGCTGGAGCGACTGATCGGCGCGCCGGTTTTTCATCGGACCGAAGGTGCCATGCGGCTATCGGATAGTGGCGACCGGTTGATGCCACATGCACATCGTATTGTTGAAGCAAATGATACCGCACTGACCGCACTGCTCAGCCCAGATATTTATGGGATGGTGCGGATTGGGTTGTGTCTGGAAAACATTGAAACACGGATGCCCGAAATTCTGGCTGGATTCTCCCGGGCACATCCTGGCGTCACCGTCAATATTACCGCAGGTGACGCGCAAGATTTGGCGGTGATGCTGGCCGCTGGCACATTGGATATCGCCATTTTAACCACCGGTGGGGGCGTGGCACATCTTGAACATGATCGGCTCCTATATGAACAACCTCTGGTGTGGGCGACACACAAAAACAGCCAGCGCATTGGTGAACGGCCTCTAAAGGTCGCAGTTGCGCCAATCGGCTGTCCTTGGCGAGACGCTGCACTCGATGCTCTGAAACGCGCCGGCATTGAATATCGGATTGCGTATCTTTCAAACTTATCTGAGTCTCAACTGGCGGCAATCCGCGCAGATTTGGCAGTTGCAGCGTTACCCGCAAGCAGGGTCAATAACAGCGCCCAGCCGATTTGTGCGAACAGCGACCTTCCCAAGCTGCCCTATACGCAAATGGTGCTGCGGATGTCTGACAAGCCCGATGCCAACACCAAAGCGCTGGCAGCGCAGATACTCGCAGCTTTCAAGAGACCAGTTTAATGTGACGCAAAAAAAACTTGGGTTGAGATCAATTATTCGCCACCACTCACCTTTCCCGTGCTGCCTGTCCCAACCAGGTAAATGAGGATAATCGGGAGTTGGTATGTGAGGGGCCGTCAATTGAAGTCAATTCTGTTGACCCCAAGCAGCTGATCCGTCAAATCCACCTAAGGGAGACCAGCACCCATGTCGGTGTTTTGGGTGGTTGTGTTGTCATTACCTGCCGGAACACTACTCATAAGTGTCTGACAATCAATAAAAGCCTTTGCAACTCCATAGGCGTTGTGAAATCCGTACCGTAAATTCCCCTGTTTGTCTCAAATCTGCGTGACCGTGAAAGCCAATAGCCCGGTTTGCCCCAACCCATCACATGAGTAGAAAAAATTCAACGATCAGGTGAATTGTCTGGCATGGTTTGCGACTTGACACAGACGCTCTGGTGATTGACGCTAATGTGCCATCGTTCAGCGAACATTATATTAGATGTTCCGTTCCAGGGCCAAAAAACTCAGCGCATGACGCTGACCTAAAATTTGAAGGGAGAATATAATGAATAAGCTGTTAAAGGGCTGTTTGGTTGCAGCCTCAATGGTATTGAGCAGTATCTCTGCGCATGCTGCGAAGGACGGGGGAACTTTGTCATTCCTCGTGCAGCCCGAGCCACCAACACTGGCGTCATATGTATCAACCTCAGGGCCGATCGGTTTGGTTATGCCAAAGGTCTATGAAGGCCTGTTTGATTACGATAATGACGGAAAAATGATCCCTATTCTTGCCGAGAGCTATGAGATGAGCGCTGACGGTAAGACAGTGACATTTAAGTTGCGCAAGGGCGTAAAATGGCATGACGGAGAGCCGTTCACCTCTGCTGATGTGCAGTTCACCATTATGGATGTTCTGAAAAAGGTTCACCCACGCGGACCTAACTCGTTCCGAGAGGTCAGTGCCATTGAGACGCCTGACGCACACACCGCAATTTTCAAGCTGAACAAGCCTGCACCATATATGATGAGATCTTTCTCGGCTTATGAGTCACCAATGGTGCCAAAGCATTTACTTGAAGGGCAGGATGTCAAATCAGCCTCACTCGCCAACAATCCGGTTGGAACGGGTCCCTTTAAATTTGTTGAGTGGAAAAAGGGTCAATATATCCGCCTCGACAAAAATGAGGACTACTGGCAGGAGGGACTGCCGCACCTTGACAGAATTGTGGGGCGTTTCATTCCCGACGCATCAACAAGAACAGCTGCCATGGAAAATGGCGAGGTGCTCTATGCCGCTTACAATGCAATTCCAAACATTGATGCTGTTCGTTTGAAGGACCGTGATGATATTGATGTCACCACAGACGGTTATTCGATGATTAACCCGATGGCACTGATTGAGTTCAACACCAAGGAGGGCCCATTTGTTGACCCGGCTGTCCGGCGCGCGATTTCAACTGCAATTGACCGTCGCTTCATGATTGACACAATCTTCTTTGGCTATGGCAAGCCTGCCACCAGCGCGCTGAGCAGCAATTTCAAGGCAACCAATCTTCACGCGGCGATGCCGAACTATCCGGAGCGTGGCGATGTTGCAAAAGCAAATGCAATGCTGGATGCGGCTGGCTTTGCGAAGAACTCTGATGGCGTTCGCCTCAACGGTGTTCTCGACATCATCCCTTACGGTGAGGACTGGCGCCGTGCGGGTGAATATCTCAAGCAGGTAATGGGAGATATCGGCATCAATCTGGAACTGCGCTATGAAGACGTGCCAACATGGTTGAAGCGTGTCTATCACCGCTATGACTTCCAGATGAACGTCAATTACTTCTACCAGCTTCCAGACCCTGTTCTGGGCGTGCACAGACATTACGGCACCGACCAGATCCGCAAGGGCACGCATTTCGTGAACTCCTCGCGGTACAGCAACCCGACACTTGACGCGTTGCTCGATTCAGGTGCCGGTGAGCCGGATGCAGCAAAGCGCACAGCGGCCTATAACGAAATCCAACAAATTCTGGCAAATGACATGCCAGTTGTGAACCTGTTCGAGCTGGAATTCCTCGTTGTGTACAACAACAAGCTGAAGGGCGCATATGGCTCAGCAATGGGTGCATATGGCTCGTTCCGTGAGGCCTACCTGGACGACTAGAAAAGCAGGACTGGGCGCGAGAATTTTTCGTGCCCAGCTCCCTTGTTTAACGCTCAGATTTTGATTCTAAAAGACACCTCTAAATAAATTTAATGAAATTTACATTGCTATGACCCGATCCACCAAAATCGTTAAATATGTCAGCAGGCGGCTGTTTCAGGGCGTGCCCATCATTCTGGCAATCATTATCATCAATTTCTTTCTGCTCAATCTGGCAGAGGGTGATGCCGTTGATGTGCTTGCGGGTGAAGCCGGCTCGGCAACACCCGAATACATGGCGCAACTGCGGGCCAAATTTGGCCTCGATCAACCGCTTCCTGTGCAATTGCTTGTCTATCTGAAAAACGTACTTGCCCTCGATCTTGGTTATTCTTTCCGCCATGATATGCCGGTCAGCGATCTGATCTTTGACAGGTTTTTTGCAACAGGATTGCTGATGACCTGCACCATCTTGCTGGCGGTCGGCTTTGGTGTCCTGTTGGGCCTGCTTGCGGCAATGCGGCTGAACACCTGGAAAGACGCTGTCATTACAGTCTTTGCGCTGATCACATATGCCACACCTTTGTTTTGGGTCGGTCTGATGATGATTGTTGTGTTCTCGCTAAAACTGGGTTGGCTGCCGACAAGTGGCATGGAGAATGTCGCCGCCTTCTACGAGGGATGGGACCGGGTAAAAGATATTGCCGTGCATCTCATCCTGCCAACAGTGACGCTGTCACTGTTTTATCTGGCACTCTACACGCGCATGATGCGGGCCTCAATGCTCGAACAATATGGTCAAGACTATGTGGTGACAGCCAGAGCCAAAGGACTGACAGAACGACGGATCACCTTTGTCCATGTCCTGCGCAATGCTCTTCTGCCGGTTGTGACGATGGCGGGGGTCCAGGTTGGTGCCCTGATTGGCGGATCGGTGATTGTCGAGTCGGTCTTTGCATGGCCCGGCCTTGGGATGCTCGCTTTTGAATCGCTGTTCGCACGTGACCTCAACCTGCTGCTTGGGATTTTCATGCTGTCATCAATTCTAGTGATTGTGGTCAATTTGATAGTGGACATCATATACTGCTTCCTCGACCCGCGGATCGAGGTTTCCTGACATGTCGACATTCTGGCAACGTTACAAACGAAACAAATCTGCCGTCTTTGGCCTTGCTGTCATTATTATTGTCATCATCATGGCAGCGACAGCAAATTTCCTGTACCCGTTCGACCCTTTCAGACTAGCTGGAAAACCACTGTCGGGGCCGGGAATGAATGGATTTTGGCTCGGCAGTGACTCACTTGGCCGGGATGTGGCCGCCGGTATTGTGCATGGTGCCAAGACCAGTCTGCTGATTGGCCTGATCGCAACCCTTGTTGCGATTTTCATCGGCATCGTTTTTGGTGCCTTTGCCGGATATTACGGTGGTCGTCTAGATGATATCCTGATGCGCATCACCGAGATCTTTCAGACGATCCCCTCCTTCATTTTTGCCATCTTGCTGGTGGCCATCATGAAGCCGTCAATCGTCAGTATAGTCATCGCCATTGCCGTGGTGTCATGGCCGGGTGTAGCGAGGCTTGTCAGGGGTGAGTTTCTGGCACTGAAAAATCGGGAATTCGTACAGGCCTGTCATACCCTCGGCATGAATGATTTGCGGATTATGCTGCGTGAAATTCTGCCAAACTGTATGAGTCCGATTATTGTGATTGGCTCGCTGATGGTTGCTACAGCCATCCTGATCGAGAGCGGCCTTGCCTTTCTAGGTTTGGGGGATCCCAATATCATGAGCTGGGGGTTTCAGATTGGCGCAGGACGAACCATGCTGCGCTCAGCATGGTGGGTCTGCACCTTCCCCGGGGTTGCAATCCTGATAACGGTTTTGGCTATTAATCTTGTTGGTGAAGGGCTGAATGATGCCTTGAACCCCAGGTTGCGAGAGAGAAATTGACGGAAAAACTTCTTCAAATAGACAATCTGTTCATTGAATTGCCGACCGGCTCTGAACGGCAACATGCAGTTCAGGACCTGTCGTTGGAACTCGCTCAAGGTGAAACACTTTGTGTCGTTGGCGAGAGCGGGTCCGGAAAATCATTGACGGCACGCGCGGTAATGGGGCTGTTGCCAGCGCCGCATGTCCGCGTTTCCGGCGGACAGATCAATTTCAATAGTGAGGACGTAACCAAAGCAACATATGACAGGTTGCGGGACATTCGCGGCAGCGAGATATCGATGATTTTTCAGGAGCCGATGACCGCACTTAACCCGGTAATGTCCATCGGCAACCAGATTGATGAGATCTTTCGCTATCATGTGAGTATGTCGCGCTCCGAGCGCATTGAGCGGGCAATAGAATTGCTGCGGGATGTTAATTTGCCAAACCCGGAGCAGATCATGAATGCCTACCCGCACGAACTGTCCGGAGGACAGCGGCAGCGCTCAATGATTGCGATGGCACTGGCGCTAAAGCCACAGATTTTGATCGCTGATGAACCGACAACCGCGCTTGATGTGACAACTCAGGCGCAGATTCTAAAATTGATCCGTGACATGCAGACCGCCAGCAACACAGGTGTGCTGTTCATAACGCATGATTTCGGCGTTGTCGCTGACATTGCTGACCGGGTGGTGGTGATGCAGCATGGCATTGTTGTAGAAAGCGGAACGGTAAATCAGGTTCTGAATTCGCCGGAACACCCCTACACGCAGGCTCTCATCAGTGCGGTGCCAAGCCTCATGCCGCGCGAGGCACGCTCGCGGTTGGAGAAAACCGTTTTGCAGGTCAGGGGTTTGAACAAGACCTTTGGTGGGGGCAAAAGTTTCTTTGGCTTTGGCAAGCCAAACCGTGAGGTTAGAGCTGTAAAGGATGTTGAGCTTGATCTTCACAAGGGTGAAACGCTTGGCGTTGTTGGTGAAAGTGGATCGGGCAAATCCACGTTGGCGCGATGCATAATCCGCCTGATGGATACCGACTCGGGAGAGATATCTATTGACGGAAACGAGATAAATGGTCTCAGCCGGGCAGAAATGCGTCCGTGGCGCAACAAGATCCAGATGGTCTTTCAGGATCCCTTTGCCTCTCTGAATCCAAGGGTGCGGGTGGGAGATATCATTGCCCAGGGTCCTGTTACGCAGGGCATCGACCGGGACGAGGCGATCAAGCGGGCGCGTGAACTCATCTCCATCGTTGGCCTTGATGGGAGAGCTTTTGACAGGTTTCCACATGAATTTTCCGGTGGTCAAAGACAGCGCATCGGAATCGCGCGGTCACTTGCACTCAAGCCAGAAATTCTGATCGCCGACGAACCGGTGTCGGCGCTGGATGTGTCCATTCAAGCGCAAATCCTGAAACTTCTCGATGAAATTCGTGACCAGATGAATCTGTCCATGCTGTTCATTACACATGATTTGCGTGTTGCCGCACAAGTCTGTGATCGCCTTGCTGTGATGCGCTACGGCGAGATTGTCGAGACAGGTGCCACGGCCAAACTTTTTGCCAATCCACAACATAGCTACACACGCGATTTGTTGGCTGCGGTACCCGGCAAAGAGTGGAAAACCGGTGCCAAATCATCATCAGTTAAGTCCAGGACGAAATCGGCCTAGGTAAGCGCATTTTTGGTGCGTTGATTTTTCAAGGAGACGCAATGCCAGATCTTCTCGGAACCATTGAAAGTTTGACGGATTGTTATACGGCGGGAAGCCTGAAACCGAGCCAAGTCGTTGCTGCGCATATTGATCAAATCAACAATAGAGACTCAAGGCTTGGTGCCTTTCAGAATGTCTTTTTTGACAAGGCCATGGAACAGGCCAGCGCCGCCGACAAAATGTTGTCTGCTGGCTACAGGCTGGGACCACTTCACGGCATTCCATTCGCGCTGAAAGATATTTACGATTGTGAGCGGCATATCTGCACGCGTGGGTCAATGGCCCTCAAAGACCGTGTATCACCTGTCACCGGAACCGTTGTTCACCGCCTGCTCGCGGCGGGAGGCATCCTTCTTGGCCGCACCAAGACGGTTGAGCATGCCTTTGGGGCATGGGGGACAAACCAAAAAATGGGAAGTCCATGCAACCCGTGGATAGCGGATAACCACCATATAGCCGGCGGTTCGTCCTCGGGGTCGGCAGTCGCCACAGCTGCTGGCATGGCGGTTTGTGCGATTGGGTCTGATACTGGCGGCTCTGTGAGGTTGCCAGCATCGTTTTGCGGTGTTACCGGATTGAAAATCACAGAGGGGCGGTTGCCGTGCGATGGAATTATGCCTCTGTCACAGACACTTGATACCCCGGGGCCAATCACCCAGACAGTTGCCGATAGTGTCATTTTGTTTGATGTGATGGCAGGACGAGATGGCACGGTGATCGACGCTGACAGACGAAACGGCGCAGGTATATATTCGGCGCTGCACGATAGGGTGGCCGGATTGAGACTTGGCAGCATATCCGATAAGGAACGGGCGCATTGCTCCAACGCTGTTTTGGCAGGCTATGACAATGCCCTTTCCGCGCTGCGGGAAATGGGGGCGTTGACGTCCCCTTTTTCCTCACCGTTTGGATATCGCGATCTGGCAGATGACAATGGTGCCATCACCTCGATCGAGGCCTATGCCAATCATGGTCACCTCTATGAGCAGGCAGATTTGCCGATGGATGAGGATGTCCGCAAGCGGGTGATGCAAGGCAAGACATATCCGGCATATGCCTATCTGGAAATGCTCAAAGAGCGACGGCGCAAGGGACAGAAATTCATTTCAGCGATGCAGGGATTTGATGCCCTGTTGACGCCGACCACCACCTGCACAGCACCACCTCTAAGTGAGGTGGATCAGTCAATCTCTCCGGCACATTTCACCCGTCCATTCAATTATCTTGGACTTTGTGGCCTGAGTGTTCCCATCGGTCTGGCAGATGATGGCCTGCCGCTCGGCCTGCAGATTGTGGCGCGCCCCCTTGATGAGGCAATGGCTGTCCGGGTCGGCAGTTGCCTTGAAAGGACATTGCCCAAAATTGGTCGGCCATAGCTCCGCGTCTGTTAAACTCTAAGAAGCACCCACAAACCGGTTGACCACGTTGCGCAGCAGACGGGACACATTATTGTCGAACTTGTTCCACGGCAGGCTGCCACAAAAGGTAATTGAACCAACGGCGAACACTTCACCACCAGACGGTGTTTTCGCATACACCATATCAGCACGTTTTGCCTGCGCCTCACTGTCGCCCGACAGATTGGTGAGATGAGTGAGCTGTTCTTCTGGCACAAGCATGAAACTGTCGCCAAAGGACTGTGCAAGGATGGTGATGTCCAATCCGTTATCAAGGGCAGGATCGACACGATCAAGCTCAAACCCGGCTGCACCATTGCCGCTAAAGCCAAAATCGCCAATCACATCATCATTGATACCGTTGAAAACCCAATCAAAAGCAGGCTCAAAACAGATGCGTTGATAGCCCTCACCAACAAACACACCCTGCGCAGCAAAACCAATTCCAACAAGCTGCTGAGGCGGCCTTGCGTTTCGCCTCCACAATCCACCATAGGAGCCGTCAAAGCCATTATAATACTCGCCAGGTTCCGATGCCCACGCGCGCAAGCCATCTTCAGCCCGGCGAATTTCAAGCAAATCGGGATCTTCCGAATGCCTGACAATGCGCCAATAAAATCCGTTACCCCCGAGATAGATCAATCGTCCGCCCCGATCGCGATAGGCCATCAGAGCATCCAGCGTGGCCGCGGTGTGATATTCCGGGTGAGTGCCAGTCATTACGGCATCGTAACCTCTGATTACTTCCACACCTTCGCGGTCAAGCTCATCATCGGTGATAATGTCATACTCGATGTCCTGATTATGCAGCCAGGAGATGAGATGACTGTCGGCCTGAAAATGCCGCAATCCGGAACAGGTCGCCGCGCCAAACGTGATGTATCCGGGACGCAGGTTGAAAAGCGGCCTTTTATGAGAAGCATGACAGATGCCACTTCCATCATGAAAGGTGTTGTAAGTGGATAAACCATATTCGGGGTACGCCGCTGGATTATGGGGATAGGCCCCATCTGAGGCAATGCGGTCCTGCCAGGATGGTGAGTAATCCGGGCGCGCATGATTTCCATAGATCGCGTAGGTAAAAGTGGAAACCAGAACGCACAGTTTTGCCGTTGGCTTGCCCTTTGGGGGACAGACAAAAAATGGCATGGCGTCTTCATGCTCACCGCTGGAGATGCGCATCACATAAATGCCCGATGGCATGGATTGCGGCAGGTCGAAGGAAAAGCTGGTATCCCAGCCAAAATCATAGACGGCATCCTCATTAAAATGGATAGCTGCATAATGCTCAGGTTTGTGACGCCAGCACATTTCACTGGCGTCCCATAGGCTGCATCGAACCGCGCGGACTGGCGCGTTTGCCAAGCGCAGCGCATGACCTGCTGTGCCAAGAGCGCTTGGCACGTTCAGCGAGGTCATCTCATCAGCGAGATTCCATTTCCCAACCACTTCGCCATCAACACAGACTACCGGCGCTTCGATCCGGCCGTTGAAGAAACGTGCGATTGAGCCACCCAGATCACACGCCGCAAGGAAAAGCGCACCCTCCAACACAGGGGCCAAAGTTGTTTTCGTTTCGACAGTCATGCCCTCATCCCGGGCACCATTGCGAATTTCATCAACCCGCAAATTCATCTGCCCGTCAGTGGCAATCATCGCGGTGATTTTCCACCATCGCTTCAGGGTTAGTGGTGCAGGTACAACCAATTCAGACGCGGAGTCTGTCCAACAAACCCTCCCTTCGCCATCAAGCGTGATTTCAATGTTCCCCACAGACATGATCGTTTGCCGATTACCCGTCAAAATGGTTGGCATAACGGTCACGGAAAACTCGATTTTTTCACCCACAAATTGTGAAACTGTCTCTGCAGTCACTGCATATGAGCCCGGGGTAAATTTCTGTTCCCGGCCCTCAAATTCTAGAGGCGCAAACAAATCATCGCAGCGTGTCTCAACAACACTCATGCCAGATGGATTGGCGTCAGCGGAGATAGAGCGAGACAGCCGTGCCGATACAGGAGTTTGGGTTTTACAGGAAATTTTAAAATCCAGCGTTTCACCCGGCCGCGCCGACAGTCTGTCCGAATAACCAATAAGTTCGATTGCCATTGAGCTTTCACCACACTTAATTTTTTTTTACCTTGCTTAGCATATCAAGTCACTGGGGTTGGCGCACCAGCTAAGATATCTCTGCTGCTGACCGCTCGTGAAAATCTCTATCCAGAGAGTTATGGTCGCCCCTCCGGCCCGTACCGAACAGTTTGGCTTTTTGCGATCAATCGGCTTTATGATAGGGTCGCACGTGTGGGAATTTCTATTCACCAATGACAACAAGGGAGCCGGGCCATGAGCCGAGAAAAAGCTGTTCCAACCATTCAAGTCAATGATGAGAAAATCAGGGTAACGAGGTGGGATTTCACACCCGGTGCTGAGACCGGGTGGCATACGCACGGGATGGATTATGTCGTCGTTCCCCTGACGGATGGCACACTCTCGGCTGAACTTCCCGACGGCTCAGTTGTGGACAATCACCTTACCATCGGAAGCTCATATGCCCGAAGCGCGGGGGTTGAACACAACATTGTCAATGCAAGCAGCTCCCCATTCAGCTTCATCGAAGTGGAGTTCAAGCGACCGTCATAAATCCCTGAAATTTTATCGACAGGACTATTGTGACTGCTCCAATGCTTCAAAACCATGTCAAAAATATCGGATAAGACCCTCCCTTAAGTCAGACCTGATGTGACGCGGGAAAAAGAGCGGCGCCCCGGTGAAACACAGAGATTGAAATACAGAGAATTACAAGGAAAAAACAGTGAGAGACATTCTATCAAATTTCCCCCGGGTCAACCTTTGTCACCAACCGACAGCGTTGGAGGAAATGCCTCGTTTGAGTGAGGCGCTCGGTGGTCCCCGACTTTGGATCAAACGCGATGATTGTACTGGTCTTGCAACAGGGGGAAACAAGACACGCAAACTCGAATTCCTGATGGCCGCTGCACTTGAAGCCAATGCCGACATCATCGTCACGCAAGGTGCTGTGCAGTCAAATCATGTCCGCCAGACGGCCGCTGCAGCCTGCAAACTTGGGCTTGATTGCCACGCTCTGCTGGAACGCCGAGTTCCCGGCAAAGGTGACGATTATGAACAGACTGGCAACGTCTTCTTTGACCAGATGTTCAACACCCAGATCGAGTTTCGCCCACCGGGCCTCAATATGAATGCGGAAGCGCAGCAAGTGGCTGAAAAACTCCGCTCACACGGCCGCACGCCCTATTTCATCCCCGGCGGAGGGTCGAACGAAACAGGCGCCCTTGGCTATGTCTCATCGGCACAGGAGCTTCTTCACCAACTTTGGGAAAACAAACTAACCCCAAAGCTCATTGTGCTCTCCACAGGCAGCGCCGGCACGCATGCTGGCATGGTTGCCGGGTTTCACGCCCTTGACTGTGATATACCGATCATGGGTATTAGCGTGCGCCAGCCAGAAGATGTCCAAATAGACAATGTCTATAAGCTAGCTGTCAAAACAGCCGCCCTGCTTACCGACAAGCCGTTGTCGCGTGATAGGGTTCTTGTCGACGATGGTTATGTTGGTGAAGGCTACGGCATCCCAACAGATGGAACCCTTGCAGCGATCAACATGGTGGCACGCAATGAGGGGATTTTGCTGGACCCTGTCTATTCAGGAAAAGGAATGGCAGGACTGATCGGCCAGATTGAAGGCGGCCAGATCAACAGTGATGGAGAGGTCATCTTTCTTCATACCGGTGGGGCCGTTTCGTTATTCGCTTATGAAGATCAGTTTCTTGCCGAATAGGCTAACGGGTCACTTATGAGAATCACCGCAATAAATGTCTTTCAGGTCGACCTTCCGCTAAAAGAGGGGCGCTACAGCTGGTCAAATAATAATTTCGTTGAGACCTTTGACAGCACCATCGTTGAATTGAGAACTGATGAGGGCCTGCAGGGATATGCGGAGTGCTGTCCGCTTGGCTCTGCCTATCTTCCCTCATTCGCCCTCGGCGTTCGGGCTGGGCTGGCAGAGATGGCACCCCGACTCATTGGACAGGACCCTCTCAATATCGGTCAAATCAATCGGATCATGGACACCACATTGCGTGGCCATCCCTATGCCAAGGCGCCCATAGATATTGCCTGCTGGGATCTCTTGGGAAAAGCCACGGGGCAGCCACTTTTCAATCTGCTGGGCGGCGCGGCACAGGATGACATTGTTCTCTATCGCGCCATCAGCCAGGACACACCAGACGCCATGGTCGAGAATATCAACGGCTACGCGGCAGAGGGCTATACCAAGTTCCAGCTTAAAGTTGGTGGGACAACGAATGACGACATCGAGCGCATTCATGCGACGCGGGCAAGCCTCGACCCATCACATCTGTTGATTGCAGACGCGAACACTGGTTGGACAAAACATGAAGCGGCGCGCGTCGTAAACGCGATCAGCAATCTTGACGTTTATGTGGAACAGCCATGCCTGACTTATGAGGAGAGCCTGTCAATCCGTCGTCGGACCAATCTACCCTTCGTACTGGATGAGGTAATTGACGGGCCAGACCGGCTGGTACGGGGCATTGCCGAAGACGCAATGGATGTCATCAATCTCAAAATATCAAAAGTGGGTGGATTGACGAGGGCAAAACTGATGCGCGACCTCTGTGTCACGCAAGGCCTGCCAATGACCATCGAAGATACATGGGGTGGTGATATCATCACCGCTGCCATCGCCCATCTCAGCCAATCCACACCGGCAGAATTCTGTTTCTCGGCAACCGACTTCAACAGCTATGGTACCGTCTCAATAGCCGAGGGCGCACCAAGTCGCGTGAATGGGCGGATGGCTGCATCGGATGCAGCCGGCCTTGGCATCACACCGGTCTTTGATGTGTTGGGCGACCCTGTCGCCACTTACTGACAACCCCACCCCCATTCCCGCGAAAGAGCTGCGGCGGAATAGAACCGTCTAAAATAAAACGGCCTGACCTTTACTTGCCGATTCCTGAGCAGCCTGGCCCATACGAACCGCCCAGATACCATCATCAATCGTCACCTCGACGCTGCCACTGCCGCGGACAACTTCGAGGAATTTCTGATGCTGATAGTAAGTCGAACCGTTGTGGTCACCAGCAGCGAGAATGGTTTCATCGACCGGACATTCAATGGTGACAGGGTTACAGGCCACGCGGGGGCTGTCGATCAGCTGTGCCATAGGCCGCCTGTCTTTGGGGCCTGTCCAGAGCCGCGCTGGCCCGGGCACCTTTACCTCAAGCTTGCCTTGTGAGCCAACCGCATGGATCATCTCCTGAAACTGCGAGCCGTCAGCAAACATCGAAAGTTCAAGTGCTGCCCTTGCGCCACTGGCAAAATCTACCAGCACATATCCACAATCCCAGATATCAGGTGTCTTGCCGTCATATGTCTCGTTCAGATGATTGACCATCTGGCCAGCGCTTGCCATTACCCTGACAGGATCAGATTTCAGCGTCAGGCGCATTAAATCGAAAAAATGACAGCATTTTTCGACAAAGGTGCCACCCGAGTTACGATTGAATCTGTTCCAATTGCCAACTTTGTTGAGAAATGGATAACGATGCTCGACAATTGTCAGCATCTTGACCCCTCCGGTCGCGTCATCTGCCCGCGCCAGAAATTGCTGCATCGGTGGCATGTAGCGATATTCCATCGCCACCCAAACAGGTGCCTTGTACCTGCGCTTGAACGACTCCAGCCGGCTCCAATCTTCCGGTTTGGTAAATAACGGCTTTTCCACGAGGATGGGTAGAGTGACGCTGGCAGCAATCGCTTCGAGTTGGTCTACATGGCAGAAATTCGGGCTGGCAATGAGCAGACAATCAAGTTGGTCATGCGCCAAAAGACGATCAATATTGTCGGCCAGAACCGCCTGTGGCGCAAGTTGTAGAGCACGCGCCGCCATTTCAGGGTCTGGCTCATAAATCACCTTTGTGGCCACGTCCTCCAACAACGCGATATTACGCAGATGCTCCTGCCCCATCATCCCGCACCCGATAATTCCGTAATGTATAGTCATTTCAGCAATCCCCTATCTCAATCTTGCAACATACCGCACCGTCATCGGGTTGAACCAATTGCGCGAATATTCCACTCTTACATCGTCCTGCGACCAGCCAAAGCGCTCCACAAATCCTGTCTGTTGACCGCTCTTCAGGGGGAAGCGATCATCCCGCCAATCGGGAACGGTGGCCAGACCAACCCAATCTTCGGCGCGGACAATCCAAAGACCAAGCTGATCGCGATAAAATTTGTATAGCGACTGGGAAACCGCAGCAGGGTTGATTTTGCCGACCACGGATCCATCAAGCCAGATTTCCTCCAACGCCGCGGGCACATCATCCAGATAACGTATCCGGCGAAAACGGTGGCCAAAATCGGCAGTTCCGAATGATGGCAAATCATCCGGTTTCGCGATGGTCTCGATTGAAACAACACTCGCCGAGGGTAGACCGCCGCCACCGGGTAACTCCAGCCTGAAAAATGAATAAATCGAGTCATGATTTTCATTTTTCTGAACATAGTTCCCCGAACCCTGACGGCGGATCAAAAGACCCATTTGCGTCAGACGAGCCAGAGCCTTACGCAAAGTGCGAACTGCTACCCCATATCGCTTAGCCATTTCCCTTTCGGTTGGCAAACGCTCTCCATCAACGAGCAATCCTGCACTTATCTCACGCGAAACCTGCTCGGCGATTTGCAAATAAATTGGCAGATTTCCAAGATTTTTTGCATCGGATAACGGCGTTTCGATTGGAAATTGATGCACCATTGATTAATCCCTTCGCCTATGCTGTAGTCGATTCAATTCGAAAAGGAAAGTGCCATGTCAATCGTTCCGATCACAAGCCCGCATCTGGACGCTGCCGAAGTCAGTTTCTTTTCCGCGCTCTGTTCCGATGATTTCCAATTTCTAGGCGTTCCCGCCAATGATCTGCGCTCCAGTTGGGAACATTGCTCGGACATTGTAAAACGTGCCGAGGCGAATGGCTTTCGCAATATTCTGTGTCCGTCATCCTATCAGGTCGGTCAGGATACCCTGTCCTTTGTGGCGGGATGCGCACCGCTGACAAACAAAATCAATCTGCTGGCGGCGGTGCGCTGTGGCGAGATGCAACCAATCATGTTGGCCCGCACAATCGCAACGTTGGACCATATGCTGGAAGGCCGGTTGACAATCAACATCATCAGCTCCGACTTTCCCGGACAAACGGAGGACAGCCGCTACCGCTATCAGCGTTCGCGAGAAGTGGTCGAAATTCTCCGACAGGCCTGGACGCGGGATGAAATAAATTTTGAGGGTGAGATCTACAAATTTGAGGGACTGACCACGGCACCGGCCAAACCATATCAGATCAATGGTGGGCCTTTGCTCTATTTTGGCGGCTACTCGCCTGCCGCGGTGGATTTATGCGCACAATATTGTGATGTCTATCTGATGTGGCCAGAAAGCCGCGAGGACCTGTCTGACCGCATGCGCACGGTGCATCAACAAGCCGAGACATATGGCCGAACACTGGATTACGGGTTGCGGGTGCACATGATCGTACGTGATACTGAGGGAGAGGCCCGTGAATATGCGGAAATGCTGGTTTCAAAACTGGATGATGAAGAAGGCCGGAAAATCCGCGACCGGGCATTGGACAGCACGTCCCTTGGCGTTGCGCGGCAGGCACGCAATCGCGAACTGGCGGATATGGAAGGGTTCATCGAACCGCATCTTTGGACCGGGATTGGACGGGCGCGGTCAGGTTGCGGTGCCGCACTTGTCGGCTCAGCCGATCAGATTTTGAGCGAGATTGAGGCCTATCAGAAGATGGGAGTCAGGAGCTTTATCTTCTCGGGCTATCCGCATCTGGATGAATGCGATCATATCGGTAGATTGATCATGCCGGAGCTAAAGACCTGCTCCCTTCCCGAAGCCTATGGCAGAATGCCTGCCGAAACTCCGATGACGCCGCTTGGCAGGGGAGATCGTGTATAATGAACCGGGTTAAGTTGAACGAACAACTCTCGCTGTCACGCATGGCCTATGGCATGTGGCGCTTGGGCGATGATGAAGACACCTCACCGGCACGTGTGCAGGCCAAGGTTGACGCATGCCTTGCGCAAGGCATCACAACCATGGATCAGGCCGACATCTATGGCGGTTACATGGCGGAGGAAATTTTAGGCAATGCCCTAAAAGGCACCGGCCTTCGTTCTGAAATTGAAATTGTCACCAAATGTGACATCGTGGCACCAGCAGGTCGCCACGCGCAGGCAAGGGTGAAATATTATGACACCAGTCGCCAGCATATCACGCAATCCGTCGAGGACTCACTCAGACTGATGGGGATCGAACAGATTGATCTGTTGCTCATCCACCGCCCTGATCCGATGATGGATCACCATGAAACAGGCACCACACTGGATGACCTCGTCGCCTCCGGAAAAGTCAGTAATATCGGCGTCTCAAACTTCCGGCCATGGGACATGGATCTTCTGCAATCGGCGATGAAAACTAGGTTGGTGACCAATCAGATTGAAATCAGCGTGATCGCCAATGACGCCTTCACAAATGGAGATCTGGCCTATCTACAGCGTCACGATATCAAGCCAATGGCATGGTCGCCACTGGCCGGGGGCGCATTGTTCACTGACGCAAATGCCAGCCTGATTGCGATTATGAGGAGGCTGGGCGACAAACAGGGAGGAGACACCTCCGCCGTCGCCCTTGCATGGCTGATGGCTCATCCGGCCAACATCATTCCGGTTGTTGGCACGAACAATCTTGATCGGTTAAGGGCTCTTTCCACTGCCTTTGATGTCGAGCTTGGCCGTGAGGATTGGTTCGAGATTTACACCGCTGCACTTGGTCATGAGGTGCCATGATGAACGCAATCCATTGGCACCCATTAATTGGAACGGGGAGACTGCAATAGGTAGTTGTAGATGAGAGCTCTTGATTTTCCCATTCAGATATTGGCGCGGTGTAACACCGCCATTCTGCGGCTAGGTCGCCATCTGTCGGTTATCGCTCTGGCATTGATGGTGGTCATCATGCTGTTGCAGGTTTTTTTCCGTTATGCCCTCAATAACGCCCTACCCTGGCCAGACGAGGCGGCGCGCTTTTGTATGTTGTGGATGACTGGGTTGATGGCACCTCTGGCGCTCCGGCATGGTGGATTTGTGGCAATTGACATGTTCCAGCAGATGCTCCCCCGGCTGCTGGCGACAATCTTGCAACTAACACTGTGGTTGGTGGCGCTGATTGTTCTAATCGTCGCAGTACAGATAGGCTGGGATCATTTTAATGCAGGCTGGCTGTTCAAATCCTCATCAATGAAAATTCCAGCTGGCCTGATAAGCGAGCGGCCCGTGCGCATGCCTCTTGCCTATAGCTACCTGTCATTGTTGCTGTCCGTTTGCTTGATGATTTCTGTGAGCGTAGAGCTGACAATGCGTCATGTCCGACAACTTCTCACAGGACATGATCCATTGCTGGACAATCCAGTCAGTCAGAGGGCCGACTGATGCTAATCTGGTTCCTACCCCTGTTTCTGTTGTTTCTGGCGCTTGGCATGCCAGTGTTCTTTGGACTTGTGGCGGCACCAGGAATTCTTCTGTGGCTGAACGGTCAGGAGCGTGACATCGTCCTGCTCTACCGCAATATCTATAACGGCATGGACAGTTTTCCGCTAATGGCTGTGCCATTTTTCATGCTTGCTGGTGAGTTGATGAACAAGGGTGGAATCACCACCCGGCTTGTTGAATTCAGCCAGGCCTTGATGGGCCACCTGCGAGGTGGTTTGGCGCATGTAAATGTTCTCTCCTCAATTCTATTCGCGGGTCTGTCTGGATCTGCCGTTGCCGACACCTCCGCTCTTGGCTCGATGTTGATTCCGGCAATGGAAAAACAGGGATACACACGCCGCTTTGCTGCAGCGATTACTGCCGCCAGTTCAGTCATCGGCCCCATCATCCCACCCTCAGGTATTATGATTATCTATGCCTATGTCATGGGTGAGAGCGTTGCCGCTCTGTTTCTGGCAGGCATTGTACCTGGTATTCTTGTTGGCACAGGACTGATGGTGATGATCAAGCTGTTGGCCGATAAGTATGATTTTCCCGCGGCCAGCCGCCGCTATAGCTGGCGTGAGCGTGGCGATGCCAGCCTTAAGGCGTTCTTCCCACTGATGACACCGGTGATCATTCTTGGTGGCATTCTGCTAGGAGTGTTTACCCCCACCGAAGCTGCTGCTGTCGCCGTTGGATATGCCCTCTTCATTGGTCTGTTTGTACTAAAGACTTTGCGGGCCCGAGATCTGCCAGAAATCCTGTCACGAGCCGCCATGACATCAGCTGTTGTCCTGTTGCTGGTGGGTGCGGCAATGGCCTTTAAAACCGTGGTTAGCCTCTCACATCTGCCTGAAACATTGGCCGCGTTCATTCTGTCATTATCTGAAAACCCACTAATCCTGTTGTTCCTGATCAATATTCTACTGTTTGTTGTCGGCATGTTTCTGGATGCGGGACCAGCAATCATCATTCTTGGGCCCATCCTCGCGCCAATCTTCATCGCGCTCGGGGTGGATCCGGTGCATTTCGCCATCATCATGTCAGTCAACCTGACAGTGGGACTGGCGACACCTCCAATGGGACTTGTCCTATTTGTGGCATCCTCGGTGTCTGGTGAGCGAGTAGAAACAATCGCCCGCGCCATCTTGCCATTTCTTGCCGTGGAAATCCTTGTGATTTTTCTGATCACCTACTTCCCGGCACTTTCGCTGACCATTCCTCGCTTGACGGGGTTTGTTCAATAATGTTGCTTTAACCGTTACCGATGAAACAGGGAGGAAAATATGATTAAAGCATTGTTGCGGGCAGGACTGGTTGTCGCTGCCCTGGTGGGATATGGCAGCGCTGCCATTGCCGCCGACTATACGATCCGTGCAACTGCAAATTCGAATGAAAATGACGAGGATTATGACGGTCTCATTGTCTTCAAGAATTTTGTAGAATCAGCCTCCAATGGGGCAATTGCCGTTGAACTGTTCATTGGCACACAACTGTGTTCAAAGGGCGCTGAGTGTCTTCAGGGTGTAGCTGATGGATCAATCGACGTTTACATCTCCACCTCCGGTGGTGCTGCTGGTATCTTTCCCTATGTGCAGGTTCTTGATCTGCCATATCTGATGTCAGATGATCGCATTGCAGAGCATGTTCTGGCCGGTGATTTCACCCGCAAGGTCCGCGAAATGGCTCTGGCCGACTCTGGGGATAAGATTCGCTTGATGACAATTGGCAACACTGGTGGATGGCGTAACTTTGCCAATACCAAACGCCGCGTGCAAAACCCTGATGACATGGAGGGATTGAAGATCCGTACAGTTGTCGCTGATCTGCCGCAGGAATTGGTCAAGGCGCTCGGTGCATCTCCAACACCCATCCCATGGCCGGAATTGTTTACCAGCTTCCAGACTGGTGTGGTCGAAGGATCGAAGAACGGCATCACGGACATCATGGGCATGAAATTTCCTGATGCTGGGTTGAAATATGTGACACTGGACGGCCATGCCTATATGGGCGCTCTGTGGTGGATGTCGAACGACAAATTCATGGCCATGCCAGAAGAAATGCGTCAGGTCGTGGTTGATGGTTTTGCCCAGCTCCAACAGGCAACTTTTGCATCACCGAAGCGCAAGTCAATTCAGGCTTATGCCGATTTTGTGAGCGGTGGCGGTGATCTCTATGTGCCGACACCAGCAGAAAAGGCCGCATTCAAAGAAGCAGCTTCTCCGGTTTATGATTGGTTCAAGGGAAATGTCGATGGCGGCGAAGCTGTCTTTGATGCCCTGACCAGCGCTGTTGCTGCAGCGGAAGCCGACATCAATGCCGGCCGCGCAAAAGATCTGAATTAGGTCTGATAAGGCAAGACCAAAGCGGCAGAGTGGGTGCGTTGCCCCTACTCTGCCCCTTGTTTAAAATGGCAAAAATTCTATCGAAACGGAAACAACCAGACGCGGTAATCGTCGATCAGTTCATGCGCCTTTTCAATCTGCTCAGCTGTCATTTTCTTAACGACCTCTTCCTGACTTATCGCCGCATCAGGATCGCCCCCTATGGCCGAAAGCACATACCATGTATAGGCGCGGACAAGGTCAGGTGCTGGCAAACCCCGGCCAATCTCGTAATACCACCCAACGCCGGACTGCGCGCCCGGATGTCCCTTCATTGCAGAGCGCAGATACCACTCAAACGCACGCACATCGTCACGCTCGACACCCAACCCCATGGCATACATGACACCGATCAGTTCTTCGGCATCCGCATTGCCAGACCGGGCAGCTGGCCACAACTCCTGCATCGCCTCTTCAAAACGGTTTTCTTCCATAAGATCACGGGCGTGTTCGATCTCCGCCAGGGCAAGCATCGGCCAGAGACAGAACATCAAAACAAACTTCTTCATTTCCTGACCGCCCTCTTCTTGGCAATGACGATGTCCGCACAGGCCTCGCCCCTGCCCGCACCATTGGCTGACCGGGATTTCCATGAATTTTCTGTTGAAAGAGCGGCGATCGGCCAACTTCTTTATTATGACAAAATCCTTTCAGGCAATCAAAATATTTCCTGCGGTACCTGTCATCATCATCGCTTCGGGAGTGGTGATGGGCTGTCACTAGGCATCGGTGAAGGCGGCATTGGTGTGGGGCCAGCGCGCCACCCCGGCAAGGGAGATACCAGGATCAAGAAGCGGATTCCACGCAACGCCAGTGCGTTGTGGAATCTTGGTGCAAAGCAATTCACGGTTCTCTTTCATGATGGACGTCTTGCCATTGCCGATGATTTCGACAACGGCTTCAACACCCCTGCCGAGGAATGGCTACCGAAGGGGCTGGAGACAGTGCTTGGTACACAAGCCATTTTCCCAATGACAGCCCAATTTGAGATGGCTGGAAATCCAAAGGAAAATGAGGTGGCCGGTGCTCTACATGATCGCATCGACTATGTTTGGCCCATTCTGGCGAAGCGGGTCCGAATCATTCCCGAATATGGACAACGTTTCGTTGAGGTTTTCGATGATCTGGATCGGCCCGAGGACATCACCATTGCCCATATTGGCGAGGCGCTAGCAGCCTTCATTGCCACCGAGTTCAAATCTAATGACGCACCATTTGACGCCTATCTAGCTGGCGATAGTGCAGCCCTGACACCTCAGCAAAAACGAGGTTTGGATTTGTTTTATGGCACCGCTGGGTGCAGCGATTGTCATAGCGGTCCCCTGCTGACCGATCAGCAATTTCATGCGTTGATGTTGCCACCCTTTGGACCGGGACGCACCCGACGTTTTGACCCCTATGTCCGGGATGTAGGACGCATGGGTGAAACGGATGATCTCGACGACGCCTACCGCTTTCGAACACCATCACTGCGCAATGTTGAGTTGACGGCACCCTATGGCCATAACGGCGCTTACACAACGTTGGAGGGGATCGTCCGCCATCACCTCAACCCGCGCTCAGCACTCGATAGCTGGCAGCGTCAAATGGCCAACCTGCCCAAAGCCAAATGGCTGGAAAAAATAGATTTTGCTGTCTGGGATGACAGGTTGGAAATGGCGCGCTATAGGGCAAAATCAGATATCAAACCACGAGAGTTGGCCGATGATGAAATTGCTGCATTGATAGCATTTCTTCACTCCCTGACAGGCAAGACGGCCTCCAACCCACCCTTTGGTATACCGGCAACAGTGCCTTCAGGTTTGCCTGTGGACAAATAGGAAGCTCATTCCACAACAGGAATACCCCTAATAGGACCGTGGCAGTTTCAGTACATGTTCAGCGATGTAGCTGAGGATCAGATTTGTCGAGATTGGTGCCACCTGATACAGGCGGGCCTCGCGGAATTTTCGCTCTACGTCATACTCCTCCGCAAAGCCGAACCCACCGAAAGTCTGAACACACATTTCAGCCGCAGCCCAAGACGCATCGGCGCAGAGCAATTTTGACAGGTTCGCCTCCTCGCCGGGATTCTCGCCTGTTTCAAAAAGCCGGATGGCCTCATGCAACATCAATTCCGCAGCCCGCATCTGGCTATAGGCGTTCGCAATCGGAAATTGAATGCCCTGATTCTGTCCTATTGGCCGGCCAAAAACGCTTCTCTCACCAGCATAAGCGGCGGCCTTTTCGATGAACCATTTGGCATCGCCAATACATTCAGCGGCGATCAGGATACGCTCTGCGTTCATCCCGGACAGAATGTATCGAAACCCCTTTCCTTCCGCGCCGACAAGACTATCAGCAGGAATGCGCATATCGTCAAAGAACAGCTGCGTGGAGGAATGGTTCATCATGGTGCGGATCGGAGTGATAGTCAGCGACTTACCACGCACCTCACGCATATCTACGATAAATACCGACAGCCCGTCAGTTTTTTTCGCGCAGTCTTCAAGAGGTGCCGTTCGCGCCAGCAGCAGCAGCAAATCTGAATGTTCCGCGCGCGATGTCCACACCTTCTGGCCGTTGACGACATAGTCATCACCGTCGCGCCGGGCAAAGGTTCGAAGGGCAGTTGTGTCCGTGCCACTGGTGGGTTCGGTAACACCAAAAGCCTGTAGACGCAGGCTACCATCTGCAATGCCGGGAAGAAATCTAGCCTTCTGGCCGTCCGAGCCATGCCGCAAAACGGTTCCCATCGTATACATCTGAGCGTGACAGGCAGCAGCATTACCGCCAGAGCGATGAATTTCCTCAAGGATGGCAGCACCGGCCGAGATTGGCAGGCTCAGCCCCCCAAATTCCTCAGGCACAAGTGCAGACAGATAGCCGGCATCGGTCAGCGCCTGAACGAACTCTGTAGGATAGGCGCGCTCAGCATCACATCGCTGCCAGTATTTGCCATCAAAACCTTCGCATAATTTTGATACGGCTTCTCTTATCTCCGGATGATCATGCTGGTAGCCAAACATCAGAACACAATTTCCTGTCTTTGTAAAAAATGCAAAACCCACTGATCACAACTATACATCCCAACGACAAATGTAAATTGGGGAATGAACAGGCCACTGGAATTGCTCTAATTATGGTATCGCAGAATCGGCTGCTATCCGATCCTTGCGCCCGACACTGCATCAAAGATATGGACATTATCAGAGGCAACGGTCAGATTAATCTCTGCACCACGGTCAAAGGTTTGCACGCCTGAAAGACGGACCGACAACTTGCAGGTTGTAGACGCAAGCACCCCATGCACCAATGTATCCGCTCCTAACTGCTCAACCACATCAACCGTCAAAACAAGTGTGTTCTTGCCCGCAGCCTTCGCACTTTTGGCAATCACCAGATGTTCAGGACGTATGCCAACTGTCAGTTTAACCTGATCGTTTCCTTTTAGAGCTGTCTCCAGAATAATGGTGTCACCGCCCTCAAGGTTAATTTCCTGACCCTTCGCAGAGAGGTTTGCCGGAAAGAAATTCATCGCTGGGCTGCCGATGAAGCCAGCAACAAAAATGGATAATGGCGTTTGGTAAAGATCAATCGGCGTGCCAAACTGTTCTATAACGCCTTCATTCATGACCATTAATCTGTCACCAAGCGTCATTGCCTCTACTTGATCATGTGTGACATAGATGCTGGTGATGCCAAGCCGTTCTTGGAGTTTCTTGATCTCAAGCCGCATTTGAACACGCAGCTTTGCATCGAGATTTGACAAGGGTTCATCAAACAAAAACACGGCCGGCTCCCGCACGATGGCGCGCCCCATTGCAACTCTCTGGCGCTGGCCGCCGCTGATATGACGCGGTTGTCTGTCAAGCAGTGCTGTGATTTCAAGAATTTCTGCTGCAGCTTCAACACGCCTTTTGATTTCGCCAGTAGGCACCTTCTGAATTTTAAGCCCATATGACATGTTCTCAAAAACGGACATATGCGGATAAAGCGCATAGGTCTGGAACACCATGGCGATGTCCCGTTCTGCAGGTTCTAGGTCATTCACCCTGTTCCCACTGATCTTAATATCGCCTGCGGTAACCGTCTCAAGCCCAGCGATCATGCGCAGCAAGGTGGATTTTCCGCATCCTGAAGGTCCAACAATGACAACAAACTCTCCATCACCCACGGCGCCGTTAATGCCGTGAATGACCTCGGTTTTGCCATATGATTTGTAAAGGTCAGTAAAAGCTACGTTACCCATCTTGCATCTCTTTTTCGCAATTAATTCCTATTTCTCGGACTCCACCAATCCTTTGACAAAAAGTTTTTGCATCACCACGACAACAAAAACTGGTGGCAACATCCCCAGCAACGCCGTCATCATGATGACATTCCATTGCGGTGTCTGTTCAGCCACTTCCAGCATCTGCTTGATGCTCATGACGATGGTGTATTTATCCTGATCAGTGGTGATGATTAGCGGCCATAGATATTGATTCCAACCATAAATAAACAGAATAACAAAAAGCGCAGCAATGTTCGTACGCGAGAGTGGTATCAGGAAATCCAAAAAGAACCGCATTGGCCCGGCTCCATCGATCCTTGCTGACTCAACCAGTTCACCCGGGACCGTCATGAACACCTGTCTGAATAGAAAAGTTGCAGTCGCCGAGGCGATCAGCGGAATGCTAAGCCCAGCGTAGCTGTTCAACATGCCGAGATTGGCGACAACCTCGAAAGTGGGAATGATCCGCACCTCAACCGGCAGCATCAGGGTAACGAAGATCATCCAGAAACAGAGCATCCGAAACGGAAACCGGAAATAGACTATGGCAAAGGCAGACAATAGCGAGATGGCAATTTTGCCAACGGCGATGGACAACGCCATTATGAGGCTGTTGACAAGCATCAACCAGACAGGTGCTGTCGCCGTTCCCTCGAGCCCCGTTCCAAAGAGCGCCTCAACGAAATTTTCCCAGAAACGTCCCCCCAACAGCAGCGGAGTCGGCACTTGCAGCATCCGCAATCCATCGTGACTTGCTGCGACAAGCATGAGCCAGATCGGAATGGCAATGATCACGATGCCGAGGATGAGCACCAGATGTGTAACCAGTCTAAGAAGGGGACGATTTTCAACCATCAATATTGAACCCTCCGTTCCACATAACGGAATTGCAGAACCGTCAGCAGAATGACAACAAACATCAAAATCACTGATTGCGCCGCCGAACCACCAAGATCTAGCCCGATGAAGCCATCATTGAACACTTTGTAGACCAAAATTTCAGTCGCCTGTGCCGGCCCGCCACTGGTGATTGTATGCACAATTCCGAATGTGTCGAAGAAGGCGTAAACAGTGTTTATAACAAGAAGAAAAAAAGTGGTTGGTGAAAGCAACGGAAAGATGATTGTCCAGAAACGGCGCAGAGGACTAGCCCCATCAATCGCTGCCGCCTCAATCAGTGACCGTGGAATGGCCTGCATACCAGCCAAAAAGAAAAGAAAATTATAGGCAATCTGTTTCCATGCGGCCGCCAGAATTACCAGCGCCATAGCATGATCACCATCGAGTTTATAATTCAGGTCAAAGCCGACAAAATGCAGCAAATATGTGAAGATTCCGATGGTGGGATCAAACATAAAAACCCACATGGCACCAATAAGACCAGGGGCAACCGCATAGGGCCAGATCAGAAATGTGCGGTAAACAAGCGCGCCCTTAATCACCCTGTCAGCAAAACCGGCGAGGATCAGCGCAAAGCTCATTGAGGTGATAGCCACAGCGAGCGAGAAGAAAATGGTGCGAATAAATGAGTCCTTGTAATAGCTGTCCGCAAACAGCACCTGATAATTTTCCAACCAGACAAATTCTGATCCTAGGCCAAATGCATCTTCAATCAAAAATGATTGATAGAGTGCCTGTGCAGCAGGCCATAAAAAGAAAACCAGCGTGATAATGATCTGCGGCGCCACAAGAAGATATGGCAGCGATCTTGTTTTGAAGATAACACGCTCTTGCATTAAATATTTTCCGGTATTCCGGGCTGGGTTCGAAATGCGCTCCACACCGCTCAGCAGCGCGGAGCGCACGTCATTTGTGGCTAGTCGTTTGCCCGTTCAAATTTCCGCAGCAATGCGTTGCCGCGCTTTACAGCCTCATTCATGGCATCATCAGATGATTTGGCACCACTCCAGATGTTCTCCATCTCTTCATTAATAATGTCGCGAATCTGCACATAGCTGCCAAAACGAAGGCCACGGGAATTCGGCGTTGGCGTGTTCAGGTTCAACTGCTTGATGGCTGTGTCGGTGCCCGGATTTTTCTCATAGAACCCCTGCTCCTTTGACAATTCATAAGCAGCAGTGGTGATCGGAACATAGCCTGTTTCCTGATGCCACCATGCCTGCACCCCTGGCGAGGAAAGATAGGTCATGAATTTAGCAACGCCCTTGTATTCGCTGTCGTCATGCCCTTCGAGGACCCACAATGTACCGCCACCGATGATGCTATTCTGCGGCTTTGACGCTGCAGCCATATCAAGCGGCAACATTGACTGGCCGAAATTGAATTTGGCCTGCTTGACGATGCTGCCGTAATACGCGGATGAATTCATCCACATGCCACACTCACCATTGGTGAACATTGAGAGGCTGTCACCTCTGCGGCCACCATAGACGAACAGATTGTCCTTTGACATGTCAGCAATTCGGCCAAGAATGCCGGTCACATGGTCATTGTTAATGGTCAACTCGGTATCAAAACCGGCAAATCCATTTTCTTTGGTGCCAATCTGCACATCATGCCAGGTGGAATAATTCTCCACCATTACCCATGACTGCCAGCCGAAGCTGAAGCCACATTTGTAACCTGCGTCCACAAGTTTGCGAGATGCATCTTCCATCTCATCCCACGTTGTCGGGACGCTGCTCACACCTGCCTTTGCAAAGGCATCCTTGTTATACCACAACACCGGTGTTGAGCTGTTAAACGGCATTGATAGCAACTCACCCTCAGGTGTCTGGTAATAGCTGATCACTGCAGACAGGAAATCAGTCTTGTTGAACGGCTCGCCTGAGTCTGTCATTACCTGCTCAACAGGCTTAACAGCGCCCTTGGCGGCCATCATTGTCGCGGTGCCAACCTCAAAGACCTGAACCACATGCGGTTGTTGCTTGGCCCGAAAGGCGGTAATCGCCGCTGTCATCGTTTCAGTGTAGTTTCCTTTATAAACAGGAACCACATTATAGTCTGACTGGGTGGCGTTAAAATCATTGGCGATTTTATTGACACGCTCACCGTTAACACCGCCCATAGCGTGCCACCATTGAATCTCAGTCGCCGCATTGGCGGCATAAGATGCCGCGCCCATGGTTACTGCAACAGCTGTTGCAGCAATTCGTTTTGATAATGTTTCAATCATGTTGATATCCCTCTGATTGTACAAAGCGTCTCAGTATATGTTGTAACTATAAGCATGAAACTTTAAATCAGTGTGACAATCCAACCACATAGAAAACGATACCCAGCGCCATGCATCGAAATCACGGATTTTAGCCCCACATTATTGCCTTTTCTTAAAACTCTAGGTGATTTGCGGCATTTGTCCACCATTCAATCCGGCATACACAGCTACCCGCACCAGTCATTAAGTTGTGAGCACCCACTCAATGCAGCAGCGATAATACCAGCGCATAACCACCCCACGCCACCACGGCAAAAACCGCAATCAAAATTAAAACTGTCTGCAAAATATCATGTACCAGTGCACTGACAAGTTGCCGTGCACGCCTGGGTCCAAGCAGCAAGAACGCGATCAGAAGCGAAAGAGGAAACGTCAAATAGAAGAAGGTCGACAATATCCAAAATTTCAAAAAACCCATATTGCTAAATGGATTGGTCTCATCGCCAGCTATTGTCTTTGAGTCCTGATCTGACGTCTCGTTTGGCAACATTTTTGGTGACATCGAATTTCATCCCTGACATTCAAACAAACAAAAGCGCGGCTAAAGTTTAGCCGTCCAACGGTTCAAATTGAAACGAAACAAGCCGAAGATTGCCACAAACATTGACGTGAACACCATCATTGTTACTAATGGCGACGTTTCACGAATCACCGCTGTCTGAGGTGTGTTTTGGAGTGCATAGTTTGCCATGCGGAGCCAGTTTCGCATTACGCCAAGATTAATGCCCAAACTTATTGGCGCTGCGCCGAATGCCAGGCCATTTTCCTTGACCAGACCCGTCACCCTTCCGCAAGCGCAGAACATGCGCACTATCTGGAACATGACAATAGAATAGATGACCCCGCATACCGGAACTTTCTCTCACGTTTGGTGAACCCTCTTTTAACCCTTCTCAAGCCGAGCGAGCAGGGACTTGATTTTGGCTGTGGGCCGGGCCCTGCACTAGCGGCCATGCTGCGCGAACATGGATTTTCAATGACGCTGTATGACCCCTTTTTTTACCCAGATGTATCAGCGTTGCAGGCGCGGTATGATTTCATCACCTGCACCGAAACGGCGGAGCATTTTCATGACCCTTTTGCCGAATTTGACAGGCTGGACAGTTTACTAAAACCACAAGGCCGCCTCGGCGTCATGACCTGTTTTTTAAAACAAGGATCCAACTTTGAGACATGGCACTACCGGCGCGATCCAACGCATGTCGTTTTCTATTGCGAGACGAGTTTCGAAGTCATTGCGGCGCAACGTGGCTGGCAATGCCAGATCCCAGCAAAGGACATCGTTCTGCTCTCAAAACCATAGGCTTTCACCGGCCGCAGACAGAGCAGAATGTCAAACTGATTACGCACCGCCCCGGTGTTTCACGAAACGCCGCTTACAAGCATGCTGGCCATAGCTTCAGCCTGACTAATGAAACCAGTACAAAACCCACCGACTAAAAACCGTCAGCCAGCGTCGTGGTCATATTGGCGAAGGGACATGAATTTGTCATGTCCAATGGTGACAAAGCCTCTGATCTGCAACCTTCCGAGCGCTGCCAAATCTTGGCTCACAGCCGCCTTTACCGAAGAGCGGACCGGAGCCACCCATTCAGCCTTGTTGGTAATGAGAGGCAAGCCCGGTACTGGCGCTGTCGACTTGACAATTTTCAATGTGGCAGCAAGGTCACTGTGGCTTTGCATTGCATATCGCCACGTCACTGCATCAATTGCAGCACAATCAGCGCTCTTATCAGCAACCATCATCAGCGAGGATTGGTGGCTACCGGACTGGCACATCTGAGCAAAGAAAACATCCGCGCCCCCAAGCAACCGATCAACGCAGCAAAATCCAGATTCGGAATTCCGCTCATTAAAGGCAAAAGAGGCGGTTACGAACTCGTCAAGTGTTTCCCGGGGATCTTCCCGTCGGGCGACGATATGGCTTTGATAATGGCCAGGGCTGCAATCAGGCAATCCATAATCAAAATTTCCAATCAAATGTGCATCATGAAACAGGGTTGTCCGATAAGGCTTGCCGCATGTCATCCCAAGCAAAAGATCTGGCTGCTGCCACAATGTCGGGTAATCGTCACCGCGTGTCAGCACGGTAGGCGCATCAATCCCAATCTCCAATAGCTTCTTGGCGATCGCATACCATAGTGCATCAGTGGCCTCGCGTAATTCGGGTCGATCATACATCGGCAGACAGGCGATCATGGTCATTCTTTGTAGCTCGCTGATGAATCCGATCTGGTCAGCCTGTCGCCGGACGCCCTAGACTAAACCAGTTGTTAGAGGCACTATATCAACAGCTTCACATTTAATTTGCCAACCTGCAAGACCACCCGCCAACCAGCGATGATGCAGTGAGTTAAGCCGATTGCAGGTTTTACGATTATGACCAGAAAACAGAAAAAAGATCAGACAATTCTTGACTTTGATTTGGGCACCCATTCATTCCCAGTCAGCACCTCATCAGCACAAGCTCAAAAATTCTTCGATCAGGGCCTGAATTGGTGTTTCGCCTTCAATCAAGAAGAAGGGGTCACCTGTTTCACAAGGGCGCTGGAACATGATCCACAATGCGCAATGCTGCATTGGGGTATCGCTTATGCGGCAGGCCCATTTTACAACATGCCCTGGGCTGATTTCAGCAAGCCCGAAGCTGACGGCTGCACAGCTTTTTGTCGTGGGCACATTGACGAAGCGGCAAATCTCTGTTCAGAGGCAACGCATCTTGAAAAGGCGTTGATTGAAGCACTTTCATGCCGCATTCAGAAACCGTACACGGTCTCGCACAAAGAATTTTGCAACTGGGATGACGCCTATGCCAACGCCATGCGACAGGTAACAGTCGATTTTCCCGACAATCTCGATGTCATCGCTCTTTGTGTCGAGGCGATGATGACAAGAACCCCTTGGCGCATGTGGGATGTAAACACCGGCAAACCGCCATGCGGGGCAGACACGCTGGAAGCCATTACTCTTTGCGAGAGGGCAATCTTGATGGCTGATCAAAAGAACATGCCCCAGCACCCAGCAATCCTACACCTTCACATTCACCTTTTGGAAATGTCAGACGAGCCGGAACGGGCAATTGATTCGGCTGATCGTTTGCGAGGGCTCTGCCCAGATGCGGGCCATATCCACCACATGCCCGGCCATATCTATGTCCTGTGCGGAGCCTATGAGAAAGCGAAGAAATGCAGCGAAAGAGCAATCTCGGTAAACCGCAGATATCTGGCCTATGCCGGACCACATAATTACTACACGACAGCGCGTTGCCATGATCTGCATTTGATGGTTTACAGTTGCATGCTGCTTGGCCAGTTCACACCTGCGCTTGCCGCCGCCAACGAAATTTGCGCCAACCTGACCCCAGACGTCATTGACCTCCCCGACAAACCATGCATCGCCGCCACCATGGAGGGCTACCATTCGATGTGGATGCACGTGCTGGTTCGTTTTGGAAAATGGCAGGAAATTATCGACACGCCACCTCCCATCGACTCATCTCTCTATTGTGTAACCGCTTCCATGCACCATTATGCGAGGGCGGTGGCGCATGCGGCTCTACAGCAAGAAATCGAAGCCGAACAGGAAAAAGAAAATTTCTACGAATCTTTAAAACGAATTCCCCTTGAACGTAAATTCTTCAACAATGCTGCTCTTGCCATTCTTGGTGTTGGCGAGACCATGATGCTTGGAGAACTGGAATATCACAAAGGCAATCACGGTCCTGCTTTTGAACATCTGCGAGACAGTGTTAGGCGCTGTGACCAGCTTCACTATTCTGAGCCATGGCCATGGATGCACCCGCCACGACATGCGCTTGGTGCATTACTTCTGGCGCAGGGCCAATATTCAGAGGCTGAGGCAGTCTATCGCGCCGACCTTGGCTTAAGTAACGATGTGTACCGGTGTGCGCAGCACAGGAACAACGTCTGGGCACTCCATGGCCTTGTTGAATGCCTGAGGCACCGGGGTGAGAGCGAAGAACGGCAATTGCTGGAATCGCGATTGAGGTTGGCGATGACAAAGACCGATGTTGAAATCAACTCATCATGCTGTTGTCGCAAATTAGATCACTGACCCTATCATTACCCTATCAGCGAGAGGGCACACCAAGGAAGTTTCCTCGGATGGCCAAGATGCCCCAGCCGGTAGCAAGAGCAATTGAGGATGTCAGAAACAGTTTGTGGAGATCATGCATCGATATGGGTATGAAACCACTATGTGTGAGGCTCATTCTGTCAATTTTCTAACTGCAGCTGGTGGGCCAGTGATCGCTAGCAGCATGAGACCTTTGAATGGGACTCAATAATGTGGTGGCGGGGTATCTTCCTCAGGCTTCAAGATACCACTATCTGACTGTGCAGACAATATTCTGCTTTTCAGAGTTTCGATCTCCTGCCTTAGACTACCAATTTCTCGCTGCTGAGAATAAAGCTCGTCGCTCATATGGGATAAATCAGCCTGCATGAGGGCGACCAGTTCTTCCAACCTAGTGGTCCTGTCATCCATATCTAAATCCCACAAAAATGTTCTGCTCTCATATCTCTTGCGCATGGTGCAATCATGTCAAGTGATTAAGACACCAATCCGTCATCAAATTCAGATGCTTAGCTTAATTTCTGAAAAAACAGCCTTTTACATAGGTAGAGTTGAATATAGCACACCAACCACCATGGTGATCCTCAGAGTTGCTTACATACTTTAGAGAGCAGTTTGACAAACTCCTGTTTCTCAAATGGATGAATTTCCTCGACGATCAGCTGATTTACCGACGAGTCAACATTCAGATCTATACCGGTCTCATCACTGATAATCACCCATCCGCGCCCCTCAAGACTACGCACTCTACGCCTGACTGTCTCGAAAGGGATGGCGGTGAGCCTCTCAATGGCAGCAAAAGTGAGGCGTTTTGACCCGCCGGCAGCGCCAGCATCATTGTTGTATCGGGACCAGAGTTTGAGTGCTGTGTCAAAACTATTGTCATCCGCGTCAGTGGTTTCACGGATGTTTAAAAGAAAGTGGTGCCAGCAGATCACCTGCATAATCATGGCATCAAGCGGATTACCCAGCGTTGCATTCAGCTTTTGCGTGCGAGCCACAAAGAACAGCAGAATTTCTGGCCAAATCACCGAAAATTTTTCGGTAACAAGTTCTTGCAACTGTTCGTCACTCGGACGGGCTGTGCCTTCTTTGTCAACGCTACCCATTACTCAAACCCAATCACGGCGTAATCTACTTAGGTGGCGTCGGCACCTCTGCAGTCAAAATCTGCAACAATTTTAGCCTCGAACACGGACATCGAAACAATCACGCCGCGATCATAGCCGATCTTTCTACAGTTTTCATCAATTCTTTCCCTAACCTCTGTTGGCGGCATGATGAAATTTCCATTGGTTGCATCCCACTCAATGACCTTCTTAATTTTGCTGGTGGGTGCCTCTGATCTCTGATCAGCGGCTAGAGTATCCTGTGTGGATATTGTGTTGTCACCATCATCAGGTGACATTGTCAAAGGCCCCGGCAGAGTAACAGGAGGTGCCTGACACGCACCAAACACCAAAACCATTGCGAAAAGATGGCCAAAATTTGTTGAATGTCTAAAAATTTTGCTACCGAGCATCGGTTAACCCGCAAGCAACTTTGGCAAAAAATATATATTTTGGACAGACGCCTCCGGCGAGCTTACGAACCGGCCCTCGGCCGCACGAACACTGAGAGTGATATGACGCGGGGTTCTCTCGGTAACGTCAAATGCCACAACAACATGGTCGATGTTACTGTAGACAAAATGTCTCACGACTTCACATCGCTTGCCCGTGCGCTGGCAATAAATAGTCGCGCCAAGGGATAGATTCAACTTACTAATCTTATGCATCACATAAACCCGAGGTGAGAGGGGCAACGCCACAACAGCACTGCCCCAAAACACAACCATTGCTACAATGCACATCTTCTTAAGAAAGCGGAACAGCCAGAGTACCCATTTTGAGGGTTTACATAAAGTACATTGAGGGGGCGCATCGGCCTTCTTCTTATCTGCCGGACGCCGCTTGGAAATAACCATGGCAATGCTACTTTGGAAGCTTCGCCTTGCCAGCAATCACAGCCGTCTGTTTTGTCCGCCGTTCACGATAAATAATAATCAGACCGGCAAGAATGATGAAAATTATGCCCGGGAAAAGATCATCAAAGGGGGCCTCAGAAAAAAACAGCCATCCAAGAGTGAAGGAAATCGGGATGCCAAAATATTCAAATGGTGACAAAGCACTGGGATCAGCCATTCGATAAGCTGTCACCAGACACATAACACCCGTGCCACCAAACACGCCCATCAACAGAAAAAGTCCTGCATCAAACTGAGACTCCAATGGCACCGGCGTCTCAACGGCGTAGAGACAGACAATGGCAAATAAACATGTACTTATTTGCTGGGTGAGCTGGATTGATGCTGAGGGAATGTCTTCCGGGTAAAGCCGGACAAGCAAACTCGAAATTGCATAACCAAGTGCGGCAATTATGGGGTAGATCATATAGGCCGAAAAACTCGCATCGAATGGCTTCATCACCGTCAGCATGCCAACAAAGCCCAAGGCAATCGCGCTCCAACGCCACGTGCCAACCCGATGCCCGAGTAACGGAATGGACAGAGCCGTGATAAACAGCGGTCCGGTAAACCCAAGTGCACTTGCTGTCGCAAATTCAATTTTAGTCAGCGCCGTGTAGAAGCAATATTGCGCAGAGAGAACACTCACTGAGCGAATCAAAAGGATCAGATGAAACCTCGGCCTGTTTAGAGCGCGTAGCGTGGCAAATTGCTGAAACCGCCAAAGCAGTAGCAAAGGCGGGATAATGCCAAAGAAATTGCGAAAAATCGAAACCTGAAAAATTGGGTAGGTGCCGCCAAGCATCCTCACAAGGATCCCCATCAAATCAAATGCAAAGACACCAAACAGCAGAACAACTATCGCCGATATAAGATTTCTTTGCATTACGGCACCAACAATCAAGAAGCAATCAATCACGCTAGCGTTGATTCGCTCTTTTGGATATCCAAATCTCCACCCCTATTTTTGCGCCACAAAACTGGAGCCTACATCTTGAAAAATAGTGGCAAAATCCCACCTCCAACACGGTGAGACCGGAGGAGGAAACAATGTCTGACAAGCAATTCAACTTTGAAGCCGATACGGGCAAAATTCTGAATATCGTCATCAATTCACTATATTCTCAACGGGAGATTTTTCTTCGTGAGCTCATCTCAAACGCCTCGGACGCCATCAACAAACGGATATTTGAGACGCTGAGCGCAGGAGAAGCTGGCAACACCTTTGATGGCGCCATCACCATCGCCGTCGACAAGAAAACCCGGACGATCACAATCTCTGACAACGGCATTGGATTGACCGGTGATGAAATGGTGGCGACACTTGGCACTATCGCCAGCTCCGGCACAAAAGCCTTTATGGAGTCTATGGATACCAGTAATAAGGGCGAGATTGGCGATCAGTTGATCGGCCAATTTGGTGTCGGGTTCTATTCCGCCTTTATGGTCGCTGAAAAGATCACCGTTATCTCACACAAGCACGCCGCAGATGAAGTCAACGCGTGGACAAGTGATGGGCAATCAGGTTTTACGATTGCCAGCGCAGAACGTGAAGCCGTAGGCTCGGATGTCATCCTTACATTGCGCAAGGATGCCAAGGAGTTTTTGGAACAGGAGCGAATTTCCTATCTCGTCAAGAAGTATTCTGACCACATTGCCCAACCAATTTCCTGGGTGAACAAGGATGGTGACCCCGAGCAATTGAACTCATCCATCGCCTTGTGGACGAGGGCACCCAAAGACATATCCGAAGAAGACTATCTGAGCTTTTACCATGAAGTCGCCGCAGCCTACGATGCCCCGTTTGCCACCTTGCACAATCGGACCGAGGGAACGGTTGAATTTACCAACCTCTTGTTTGTTCCATCTTCCGCACCGTTTGATTTGTTCGAGCCCGAGCGCAAACCAAAATTGCAGCTCTATGTAAATAGAGTTTTTATCACCGACAGCTGCGAGGATCTCGTGCCGAAATGGATGCGCTTTGTTCGCGGAGTCATCGACACACCAGATGTCGACCTCAACGTAAGCCGTGAGATGCTGCAACAAAATCCAGTTGTCACCAAAATCAGAAAAGCACTTACAAAGCGTGTTCTGGCTGAGCTGAAAAAAGCTCTGGAGAAGCGACACGAGGAATACCAATCTCTGTGGGGAGCCCTCGGCAAAGTAATCAAGGAAGGGCTGTATGAGGATCAGGACAACAAGGAAAAGATACTTGATATCAGCCTGTTCAAATCAACCAAGGCGAATGAACTTGTGACCCTGCAGAATTATGTCGACAATTTCGCCAAAGGTCAGGAATTTATCTATTATCTGTCCACGGAGAACGCGGAGCTTGCACTTAACAGCCCGCACCTCGAGAGCTTTGAGGCAAAGGGCATTGATGTTTTGTTACTCTCCGACCCAATTGACGATTTCTGGTTGGCAAACATGTCCGACTTCAAGGGCAAGGCATTTCAATCAATCACCAGAGGTGAGATTGACCTGTCGAAAGTCGGCGAACAGACCAAGAAAGAAGACGAAGCTGAGCCTGTGTTGAATGACAGTCTTGTCGCAAAGGTTAAACATGCGCTTGATAGCCATGTGTCTGATGTCCGAAGTTCAGCGCACATGGAAAGGAGCCTAGCCCGGCTAGTGGCGGACGAAAATGGGATGGATCCACAGATGGAGCGGATGATGCGGATGCACAATCCGGATTTCAAGGGTGGCCCGAAAATCCTTGAGTTGAACGCCAAACATCCATTGATCAAAACTCTGAATGAGCGGCTCGAGGCTGGTGAGTTCGATGGATCGGAAAAATTTGCAAAGCTGATTTTCGACAGCGCTATGGTATCTGATGGAGAGTCGATTGCTGATCCCAGAGAATTTGCCGAACGTATCGCGGATGTTATGCAACAGGCCCTTGAAAAAACGGGGTAAACTGCCACCCAATAACGCATTTCATGGTTGAAGCTCGCCCCGATGTTGTTTCATGAACGATCGCCTTTGGCCAGCGACATGCCTAATGTTTTTGTTACCCACCGCCACCTAGACACCGGGGGCCAGAGAAGCTTGTCGCTCAGATTAAACTTACAAACATTTTTAAGAATTATGGGAATACGAGCTTCACTCATGTCGTTGACTTAAAAATTGATAATGCGGGATGCTACGTCGAATGACTCAACGACCATCTGGCGAAAATTAGCTATTTTTGGAACACTAATTATGAATTAGGTCAATGAGATAACTGTCCGGATTTCTCAAAAGAGCGTGTGAGATAACAGCATCAAATGATGCCTTTTCACAAAGGGCTACCACGCATCCACCAAAGCCGGCGCCTGTCAACCTCGCACCAAGAGCACCTGCGCTGCGCAAACTGCCAACTAGTTGATCCAATTCTTGGCTTGAAACCTCATAATCGTTAAGGAGTGAGTTGTGGCTCTCATCCATGAGGTTGCCTAGGCTTGCAGGGTCATTTCTCACCAGGCATTCAGCCGCTCTTTTTACCCGAGCATTTTCACTGATCACATGTTTAGCTCGTCTCATTTCGTTATTTGATGCAAATTCGAGGAGCATATCTTCGGTGGCGTTCCGCAAAGTATCAACACCCAATATTTTTGCGGCACTGGCACATTCAGCTCGTCTCTGGTTGTACACACTGTTTGACAATTTTCGTACACTGCCCGAATGAATAATGGCAACCACATGGTCCACTGGCAGAGGCAAAAATTCGTACTCCAGCGAGCGGCAATCAAGCATCATGCAACAACCAAATGACGCGGCAGCAACTACCATCGGGTCCATAATTCCACATTGTGTCCCAATGAATTCATGTTCAATCCTTTGCGCCATCCCCGCCAGCTGTTCATCTGTTGGGCAGGTCAATTTCTGGGCGGCCACCAACGCTCGAAGCAGGGCAATTACCAAAGCAGCAGATGAAGAGACACCAGCACCAGACGGAATATTCGACTTGACCAGAACCTCAAGACCTTGAAATCTTCCGCCATGCGGCAATAGTTGGTGCAGAGCGCCAATGACGAAGTCCAACCAGTGTCTGTTGAGTGCGTCACGTAGTGTTTTCTGACCCGAAGCGAACTGGTTGGAAATTCCATAAACTTGTTCATCGTTACGAATCGCGATTGCGATTTCAGTTTGGTTGCTGATTAAACAAGGTAACACTAGACCATCATTATAGTCGGTGTGCTCTCCAATCAGGTTTGCCCTCCCATGGGCATTTGCCACAGCCATTGGCTCCTTACCAAAATAGTGCTTGAATGACATGGCCATGTGATCTGACAGAAGTGGATCAGTCATCGGGGTGTGCCAGACCATTCAGAATGGCTGCGGCGTATTCAGGTGGCACGTCAAGCAGAAAAAGACTTGTTATCTGTTCAATTGCCGCAAGATATTTCATTTTGGTCTTGCTTCGTTTCAGAGGTTGGAAGACGCAGTGAAAATGGAAAACATCCTCATAGCCCAACGGCGCCAGATGCCAGCCCATTGTAAGTGGCATTGGCACCTCAAAAACAGCATCAAGTTTTTTTGCAGCCTCATCAAGCAATGCGGCGTACCCTTCAATTTCAATGCTGCTCATTTCCTTAGGGCTCGCGACGCGCCGGTAAGGCACAACGCAGATTTCAAACGGATACCTTGCCCATTCAGGAACAAAAGCCACTCCGTGATCATTATTGGAGATTACCAACTTTTTGTTCATGCCTGTCATTGCGTCCATCAACGGATTTCCAAAACGAAAAACCTCAGCCTGTCTAGTGATTCGCTCCGGTATGTTCGACAACGCGTAAATCTGACCATGAGGATGGTCGACAGTTACTCCATTTTCCCGCCCTCGATTTTCGAATGGTAGCACATATTGAATGCCTTCAACGGCAAACAGGTCAGATGCCTCTGCGCCAATCGCCTCAATCAGCAGGCCGATTCTTTCGGTACCAATAGTCGCTAAACTTGCATCATGCGTCGAACTATATGAGATCACCTCACAAATGCCTAGGCCGGGCGCCGTGGCAACACTCAGGTCAGGCGGCATGTCTGGCAGCGGGGACAATGCCGAAAATCTGTTGGTAAAAATTGCCACCTCATAGTCATCCACCGGGATATCAGTCATAGGGCCGCCGTCATACATCGCGCAAAAAGGACACTCCGCCTGATTGGGCAGAAAAGTGCGCCATTGCCGTGCTGAGGCGACCCCAATCCAATCTCCGGTTAGCGGGTGACGGCGCAGATGCGACGGTGCGCTATCAATCGCAGGCAAGCCTTCAAATTGACGATAGCTCCGATGTTCTTTGCTATAGAGACAAAGGCGGCGGCGGTCAGAACGTTCGATGATCTGTCGATGATAGCTCATATATTATTTATGCCTATTAACCCCCGGCGCGACCTACAAATGACCCTTAGCATTCAGCCGGCGCGCTTACACGAAGACTGTATCCACAGCCTACTTAAATTTAGCTATCATATCCTTGATGCCGGGAATTGTCTCTATTTGCCAGGCATGCTCTGGTTGGAAATATTGCATAAGCGGACGCTGGCTCAAGCCACCAAGAATGGTGAAATAATACATCTCATAACCAGGAGCTACCACACAGGGGTGGTAGCCAGCTTTGATAGCGAAGGTGGACCCATCGACAATATGAACTGCCTCTCCTCTACTTCCATCTGATGGCTGCAAAAGCTGCATGCCAAATCCATGATCAGGCTTGAAACGGAAATTATAAACCTCGTCATGGCGCGTTTCATCAGGCAGCCGGTCGGTATCATGTTTGTGTGGTGGAAACCCTGACCAGCCACCCTGACCTACGGTAAAAAGCTCGGAAACGAGGAGCCGACCAACCTGATCAGCCTGTCGTTGCCCGAGGATGTGCTTTATCTTGCGGTGTGTCTTGGTCTCATCAGATCCATACTGCACCTTGTCGATGTCGCTTGCGCGGACGGCGAATGGCGTTAGCGTCTGGTCAAACTTGGCGCCTGCCACAAAAATTTCTGCCGCTTCAGACAGGCAAATCATCTCAGCTGTCACCCCAGATGGCACATAAACGCCCTCTGGCTCACCATCCCACACATCATCTCCCCGCAAACCCAGCTTTTCAACCGTGACGTCCGCCACGACAGCATCAATCTGCCCGGTTGCGGGGACAATGCAGGTCTCGTACCCGGGCGTTGCATATTCAAAGCGGTCACCACGGGTCAATTTCACAATGTTGAAATAGGTCAACGGAACATACGCATCGCGCACATCAATGATAGCTTTGTTTTGATTATTGAAAGGCGCGATATGCATCTCGTGATCTCCTCATGATTTCTGTGCTGTTAGGTGCTGCACCCACCTGTTTACGAGGACGCATAGCCAGCCATGAAACTGGCAAGCTCATGCCTGTTTGGCATCGCAGAGGCGCAGCCAGTTCTACTCACAACAAGGGCTGCCGCCGCTGATCCCTCACGAATTACCACCTCAAGGCTAAGGCCATCCTGTAACCGCGCGAGCAATGTTCCCAAAAACGCATCGCCTGAACCGAATGGCTTGGCCAATTTTACCGGGAAAACGCCGAATTGCTGAATATCGCCGCCTAGCAACAGACGGCATCCTTTATGCCCCTGCTTGTAAACAATAATCTGCCCGTCTGCCGCCATCTCGCGGGCAAGTGCAAAACCATCCCCATCAGCTCTGTCTCGGCTCGTGGCCAGCAGAGCAAACTCCTCATCATTCCCGACAATCATGTCACATTTGCGCGTAAAATTCAGCGTCCGTTCAGCTGCAACAGCCGAGGACTGCCATGCACTTGCACGGTAATCAACATCCAGAATCACCGGTTTTTTCGCCTTCTGTGCAGCTTCGGCAAGGGTCTCGAGGGCGCGATCGGACGGACCATCAGACAGGGCAGTGCCTGTCAGTACGAGCGCTGCGACCCCATCAAAATCAATCCGAGACACATGGGCTTGCGAGAGCTGCATGTCACTGGCGTTATTGCGGTAAATGACAACATTCGCGTCATCTGGACGGCTCTCGGCAATCGCCAGCGAGCTACGGGTCATCGGTTCATCGGTGAAATGAAGATGATCTGTGTTAACACCATAATATGCCAGTTTCGAGGCGACAAACCGGCCAACCGCGTCATCGCTGAGAACTGACACAAGGCCTACATCCTTGCCATGACGGGCAATCGCGACAGCGATGTTTCCCGCTGAACCGCCGAGATCGGCAACGAAAGACGAGGCCTGTGTGATCGTTGTGCCTGCCGGCTCGGGATAAAGATCCATGCCGGCACGCCCAACAACAAGAAAACGACCATCTCTCAGGCTGGCAATGACCTCAGGTGAAGACAGGCGACGCCCCATTAAAAGACTTTCTTGGTGGCATCATGATTGGGATCATCCGGATCAGTCGTTTCAGCGCGCAAGAAGGCGTACGTAATATCCTCAACACCTTTCCAGCTGTAGGGATCATTGCCACATACCATAACAATATCACGCATATCACGCGTTGGGGAAATGCGCCCATCCCAATCCCAGGGCAACATGGAATTCGCACTCATGTAATGATTCACCAGCGCCCTGCGGAACGTGCCTTCCGGTGCCTTGTTTGGGAAGCTGCGATGATGCAGATAGCCATTGAAGATTATCGCAGCACCCCGTTTGACCTCAACAGAGATGCCCATATCTTCATCATCCGGGGTGCCTGTCAATTCATTGCCACTGTCAAAGTCGGCCGACCCATGAGGCGCAGTGTCATAGATCACACCATCTGCATGGCTGCCCGGTCTAACCCATAGGCAACCATTTTCAATCGTCGCGTCATCCAGTGCCAGCCAGACACCCGCCAAAGAACGGTCACGTGTCGGGATGAAATGCTCATCCTGATGCCAAGCCTGGCCCGGCTTTCCAGATGGTTTAATGAACAGCATTGATTGCATGCATTTGACATCTGGGCCAATCAGATATGACAACGTCTCTGCAATCGCCGGATGCGCAATAAATTCATCACGGATCAAATCAGACGCCTTGTGCGGGAACTGGACGGTCAGGTAACGCGATAACACCTCTGTGTTGTCAAGGTTGTCAGGCAGTTTTGCAATGCCACGCACCGCCCCCCGTTTGCCCCTACCAATTTCGGCAGCCTCAACCAAAAGCCTGTCACAATCCTCTTGTGACAGCATGTCTGGTATGACGACATATCCGTCACGATCGTAATCTGCCTTGATCTTCACCCAATGATCCGCGGTATCCATTATATCCCCCCGCCTTGCATACCAGCTAGTCAATTACCTCAAACCCAGCCTTCGTCGCCGAACTTACAAGCGCATTATATCCAATCTTTGCATATTCGAGAGGGTTCGCCTTGATCGGGTCCTGTTCAGCCTCGATTATCACCCAACCCTCATATCCAACTTCCGCCAGACGGTGCATGATATCATCATAGTCGATCATTCCGTCTCCAGGGACTGTGAAAACACCATCAAGAACGCAATCCAGAAAGGAGCGAGATTGTTTGTTGATGGATACCAGGACGTCCTCTCTAATGTCCTTTGTGTGAACATGATTGATGCGCGAGCCATATTTGGCGATCACGGCCGCATTATCGCCACCGGCAAATAGCAAATGACCGGTATCAAGTAATAAATTCACTGCCTCGCCTGTATGGTTCATCAACTGGTCAATCTCAGCCTCATGCTCCACAGCGGTGCCCATATGATGATGAAAAGTCAATGGCACACCAAAATCCGCGCAATGTTCTGCAAGTGCCGTTAGTCTGCGCCCATACGCGGCAACATCAAAATCGGCCAGCTTCGGGCGACTGGCTAGCGGCCGCTCCTGTCTGTTCTGCACTGTTTCAAAGGTTTCCCCATAAACGATGACCGGGGCACCAACATCTCGGAACAACGTCAACTGAGGCGTGATCTGCTCGATCTCGGCGGCAAGATCATTGTTGATAATTGTTCCTGAATACCAGCCGGAGACCAATGCCAGATCGTGATCATTCAGTACAGACTTCAGCGCACCAGCCTCGGTTGGAAACTTGCCACCATTTTCGGTGCCGGTAAAGCCCGCCTGTCTGGTTTCTGCAAGACATACCTCCAGGGGTGTCTCACCACCCAGCTGCGGCAGATCATCATTGCTCCATGAAATGGGCGACATACCAAGACGGATTTTCATTCAGATTTTCCTACGATAACAAAAATCAATTTAAGGCGGATGGCAAAGCCCTAACCAGCGGCTGATTTGCCCTCGGCGTTGCCGGCAGCGGCTTCCTCCAGAAACTCTGGATAGCGCAAATTCGTGCCCAGAAGTTGATGCAGATCTGGTGATGCCGCCTCAACAACATGCGCTGCGACACCTCGTTTGAGGTCCTCCATCGGCTTCACGAATTTGGGCAGATACTGGCCCAAAACAGATGTGCGCTCTCCCGCACTGTTATTTGGCATTGAGCAATGCCAGACGAGACCTGTGAACAGCAACAAGCTGCCGGGAGGACAGGACAATTGGATAAAAGCATCATCAAAGGCCTCTTTCGTGGGATAAACGCCCGTCTTCTGAGAATTGGGAACGACACCGGTCGCCCCGTTTTCAGCGGTGAATTCATGCAGGCTGATCAACGACTGGCAATTCATGTGAAAGCCAGCATTCATACCCGCTGGAAATTCATCAGGATCATGCATGTCCCAGTAGGGATAATCGACATGCGGCTCTTGGCCCGGTGCCCCAGGCAGGAGACGGTTTGCCGCAAATGAACCAAGGATAAACTGTTTGCCGAGGATTTTGCCAAATACCTTCATCACGGCATTTTGTTGGACCATATCAACAAAAACCTGCCCTTTATTAAGCAGATTCCAGACGCGGCGTTGAAGGTGAATCTTGTCGGCATGCTCACCGTGAAAATGCGTTGCAGCCTGCGCTGTATCAGAATGATGGTTGATAATACGGTTGGCCTCGGCAACCTCTGCCCCGTCAAAAACGCTCTCAAACAGGTGGTATCCCGGACCATTAAGCAAATCACCGATTGCTGTTTCGCAATCCCTGTCACTAATTGTTCTCATTCCCGTTACCCCTTCAAATTCATAATCCAATCATGTGCAGGATCATTTCGAAATTTCCAAATACGTTTCGGCCCAGCCATGACATTCAGATAGTAACTCTCATATCCATGCGGGACTCCAACCGGATGATAGCCCTGCGGCACAAGAACCACAGATCTGTCATACGCCGCCATCGACTCATCAAGACTGCGGTCATCATTATACACACGATGCATAACATAGCCTTGAGGCGGATTTACACGATGGTAATAAGTCTCCTCCAGATAGGACTCATCCGGCAGATCGTCAGTGTCATGTTTGTGCGGCGGATAAGATGACCAATTGCCCGATGGCGTGATTACCTCAACAACCAATAGGCTATCGGCAGGCTCAGTCTCAGGCAAGATATTGCAGACATGCCGGGTGTTTGCGCCGGTGCCCCGGGTTTCCAGCGACATCAACTCTGGCGTGATATGACGTGGCGGATGAGTGCCATCAATTCCCGGTGCACGGCAGATGGCAACCTCTGAAGCCGTTGTCGCCTCCACCTTCCACGCGGTCTGCATTGGCACATAAAAAGCATGCGCCGGCACACCATCAAAAACTGACTCACGTCCCTGAATATGACCAAAATCAACATCGCCAGCTTTCAGTGAAGCCGCGCCACTCAGCAGAACGATGCACAATTCATTGCCGTCACCGCTGCCTTCTATGACACCGCCAGGCCCCAGATCATGCAATCCAAAGCCGACATGACCCCAGCCCGCACTCTGCGGCGTGATATCGTGCACCACAGTGCCACTTGTCGGTTTTACAAGTAAATCTGCCATTTGCCATCCCCATCAAAATAATCAACATTCTTATTGTCACAGAACAAACTCACCAGCGACAAGGTCATTTATCACCTTTTTCCTGTCGTTTGCGCCCCTGCACATAGTTTTCATAAGCTGAGTTGACAGAACCACGGTCAGAAATCGCTGGCACGGCAACGTCCCACCAGACCCCTCCGGCCTCAGTACTGGGTCCGGGATCAGTATCAATGACAATCACATCTACACCTGTGCGACCGCTGGCCATCTGCACCGCCTCTTCCAACTCATCGAGCGATGAGACTTTCTGTGATCGGGCACCAAGGGATGCAGCGTGCGCGGCATAATCAATTTCCGGCAATATCTCATGATAGGCATCAGCCAGCAGATTATTGAATGGGGCGCCGCCAGTTGCCGCCTGCAATCTGTTGATACAGCCATATCCGCGATTATCAGTAATGATAAGGGTCATGGAAATGCCCATCATCACTGCTGTCGCTAGCTCAGAATTCATCATCAGATAGGAACCGTCACCAGCGAAAACGACGTTGGGGCGATCAGGCGACGCCATGTACACACCAATGCCGGCTGACACCTCATAGCCCATGCAGGAAAAGCCATATTCCATGTGATAGCCATCAACAGAACCGGCCCGCCAGAGCTTATGTAATTCTCCGGGCATTGACCCGGCGGCACCCACAGCAATCGTTGGGGACGGCACATTCCTATTTACCGCGCCAATCACGGCGCTGTCTGATGGCAAGGCGTTGCCGTCAGGCTTTTTGACAACGGCATCAACAGCTGAGTCCCACTCGCCCTTGAGTGTCGCAAACTCCTGTTGGTAGGCAGCAGATGTACGATGCCCGGCCAACGCGTATCCCAACGCCTCAACCCCGACAAGCGCATCGCCGACAACTGTCATGGCATCATGCTTGATGGCATCATGAAGTTGCACATTGAGCGCCAGAACCTGCCCCTTGATCAATCCATTTGAACCGGTCGTGAAATCCTGTAGCCGGCTGCCAACTGACAGAACCACATCAGCTCTCTGCGCAAGTTCATTCGCTGCCGAACTGCCGGTAACACCGAGTGATCCGACATAATTTGGATGCGCCTCCGGCATCACCGATTTGCCAGCCTGCGTAGCAGCAACGGGGATGCCGGAACTCTCGGCGAAAGCTGTCAACGCGGCACTGGCGCCAGAATAGCGCACACCACCACCGGCAAGGATCAAAGGACGTTTCGCCTCTCTAATGACGGCAATGGCCTTCGCCATTTCGGCTTCATCTGGGCGCTGGCGACGCATCTCCCAGATCCTCGACGCAAAAAATCTATCCGGGAAAGCATAGGACTCAGCCTGAACGTCTTGGCAAAGCGACAGGGTGACTGGCCCGCATTGCGCCGGATCGGTGAGCACTGACATCGCCTTTGGCAATGACTGGAGGATTTGCTCAGGGCGTGTGATGCGATCAAAATAACGACTCACTGGCCGAAAACAATCATTCGCTGATACGGTACCATCGGCAAAATCTTCAACCTGCTGCAACACCGGGTCCGGTCGCCGGTCAGCAAAAACATCACCCGGAAGCAACAGCACTGGCAAGCGGTTGACATGCGCCAGCGCTGCTGCAGTCACCATATTCGTGGCACCAGGTCCAATCGAGGAGGTGACAGCCATGAATCGCCGCCGGTTCATCTGCTTTGCATAGGCGATTGCAACATGGGCCATGCCCTGTTCATTATGGCCACGAAACGTCGGCAAGCTGTCACGCTGGCCGTAGAGCGCCTCGCCCAAGCCCGCAACATTTCCATGTCCAAAGATCGCCCAAACACCTGCAAATGCCGATGCAACACTTCCATCAAGCTGGCGAATTGACTGGGCAGCCATCCATTTTGTCAGAGCTTGCGCCATCGTAAGCGTTGTGGTCGTCATTTTACTCTCCTGCCTTGTCCCAGGCATCAATCAGGCCTGCAAACAAGTCTGTCATGTTAGCGACAGCCGTGTCATCATCTATCCGTCCGTTGAGCCAATCCTGCGCGGCACCAGCAAAAATCGTCCTACCAACGGCAAATCCCTTTACCAGAGGTTCAGATTTTGCATTTTCAAAGACGCTTGCCAGCACATCGGGCTCGGCCTCCTTGCCGAGGACGATGATTCCCTGCAAATGTGGATCATTGGCACGTACAATATCGCCACATCGCCTCCAGAATTCCGCCTCTAGGACAGGCTCCAGCTTCCACCAATCCGGTAAAATTCCTAATTCGTAAAACCGATTCATCAAGGCATGGATCTGCTCAGGAGCGGCTGGTTTATCAGGTCGCGCCGTAATTATTTCTAGCAGGAACTCATGGCGCGTCCGGCGACACGCATCCGCAAGCTGAATGAGTAGTCGCTCGTGATGGATCCGAAGTTCCTCGCTGTCATCCATGCGGCAGGGAGCCAGAACTTTGACACAATGATTTACCGGCCACTCGGCAAGCCGCGACCCAATGTCCGGTTCCTCACTCAGCGCCAACGGGAAAACACCCGATTGTTCAATTGGCCGGCCAATCCACATATCATCATCCGATGCTGCGTGGAGCGCTGAGCGGCCAAGCTCGTCATCGACCAGAATGCCAACACCCTCGCCACGTCCCAGAAGATTACGCGCAGCAGACAGCGCCAGAGTTTTAAAGGCATCAACCGCACTTTCATCCCTGCCAGCCTGTTCGGCCCATTTGACAAACTGATGCCGGTGATCAAAGGCAAAGGCTGTCAGCCTGTCATAGCGACGGTGCCTTGTCGTTGACCAATGCAAATTCTCCAACGCCTGATCCTTGCGAAGGGCAAATTGGGTGCTGCCATTTTCCAGCAGATGTGTGAGCTCCGCAAACGATGGGTAGGCTGGCGCACAGCCATGCCGCGAAACCGCGAGCGCCCCGCACGCATTTGCGAAACTGGCACAGGTGGCCAACGACTCATCACGCAGCCAACCGCGCAGAAACCCAGACATGAAACCGTCACCAGCGCCAAGCGTGTTGTAAATCTCAATTTTCCTGACTGGGACGCTGATACCACTGTCCCATCCACCGATGTTAGCTGCGAACACAGTGCATCCAAGTGCCCCGCGTTTGCAGACAAAAACAGCAGCGCTAAGAGCCCGACATGCGCGCAAGCCAGCAAGCGTGTCAGTTGTCCCGCTGGCAATGTGCCATTCTTCCTCGGTTCCAACAACCAGATCACAATGTGGCAAAATGGTTTGCAGATGAGCCGTGACGGCCTCGCTTGCCGCAAACCTGCTCTCGCCATCTCCATGACCACCGAGCGCCCACAGATTGGGCCGATAATCGATGTCAAAACAGACCCTGCGACCATAGTTGCGGGCAAGTTTCATCGCCTTGAAACTCGCATCGGCAACACCTTGAGTGCTGAAATGCGTCCCCGTTACAAGAACGGCACTCGCCGAGGCAATGAAATCCTCATCGATGTCGTCCTCGCATATCGCCATATCGGCGCAATTTTCACGATAGAAAATCAGCGGAAATTGCTCTCTATTTCGGATACCCAACAACACCAGAGCGGTCAATCGCTGGGCGTCGGTAATCACATTGGATGTGTCAACGCCCTCAGCCTCAAGCTGCTCTCGAACAAAGCGGCCCATATGCTCATCACCAACACGGGTGATCAGCGCCGACTTCAAACCAAGACGGGCGCTACCGATGCTGATGTTGGTTGGGCTTCCACCAATATATTTGGCAAAACTTGCCATATCCTCAAGTCGGCCACCGACCTGAGAGCCATAAAGATCAACCGATGATCGGCCGATGCAGATGACGTCAAGCTTTGGATTATAAGGCGTGTCACCCATTATGTGCTACCTTATTTCAGACAAACATCCGACTATCCAACAGACAGGCAGACAACTTAGACAGCCAATTCCTTGGCAAGATCACCGATTTCGGCACCGCCTGCCATCAGCCGTTTGATGTCATCACCTTCCAGATCCTTTGAGGTGCCACTACCAATAACCTCTCCCAGCGACAGGAACGTAAAACGGTCTGCAATCAGCCGGGCGTGGATCTCGTTGTGCGTGATCAGGATGATGGCGATGTCACCAAGCTGCTGCACGCGCCGAATGGTTTTCAGGACTTCCATCTGCTGTTTTTGTCCAAGGGCCGAAGTCGGCTCGTCAAGAATAAGCACCTTGGCGCCAAAATAAATCGCCCGCGCAATGGCAAGAGTCTGGCGCTGACCACCCGACATGGTGCCAACCGCCTGTTCCGGATCGGTAATGGTAATACCAATCTTGGCCATTTCCTCAGCAGCGATGCGATGCATCTCCTTCATCTTCATCAGCGCAAAGGGGCTGCTGAAATGCGTCAGTTCGCGACCCAGAAAGAAATTACGGGTAACTGAACTAAGGGGGTTGAGGGCCAAATCTTGATAAACCGTACCGATACCAGCCTCAGTTGCGTTACGCGGCGATGCAAACTTTACTGCTTTACCTTCGACCAGTATCTCGCCATCAGTGGCAGGAAAGACACCAGACAAAACCTTAATGAGCGTAGATTTTCCCGCACCATTATCACCAAGCAACGCATGCACTTCGCCGGGGTAAACCTTCAAGGACACACCGTTCAACGCCGTGAATGCACCAAATTTTTTGACCAGGTTGCGCGTTTCGACAAGGGGTGCTGCGTCTGAAATCGCCATGTTATATCGCCCCCATGATACGTTTTCGTATATTCTCATTGAGCAGCGCCGAAGCCACAATCACAAGACCAAGGAAGACACGATAGAAAGACCCATCGATGCCCGGTATATAGAAAAAGGCCTCTTTGGCGAGACCAAAGATAAAAGCACCAACAATGATGCCAAGCACCGTTCCAAAGCCACCAGTCATGACGATGCCACCAATCACCGCCGCAGCAATCGCCTCAAGTTCCTTCAGGTTGCCGCGGGCAGCGTCAGCTGTATTTACCTCAAAGACCTGACAGGCTGCAAAAATGGTCGCACAAAATGCCGAGAAGACAAACAGCGCAATCTTGACCTTGTTTGTTGGCACACCATTGGCCTTGGCCGCCATGAGATTACCACCAGTTGAGTAAATCCAGTTACCAGCCTGTGTGCGGCTGAGAACGACATAGCAAAGCAGCGCCATAATCAGACAGATCATCACACAGGAATAAAGTCCCTGCGCAAACTGATTGCCAAAATTATTGGTGTTCCAGTCAATCGGAAAATACAACCAGTCAAACACCGGCTCCATGATATCGCCGCCAAAGAAATTGGCGATGGGGCGTGCCGAATGAAGCGTATCAATGTAAGCCCGGGCAATATCAATATCGGTCACAGACTTCGCCACAACAGGATCAATTTTGAAGGTGGCGATCTTGTCTTGAATCGTCGTAACCATCTGCTCGTTGCCCGACTCGATCGCGTTTTCGAGAGCTCGCTCAAGCGGTTTTACACCACGCTCAGTCATGATCGCAGTCTTCGCATCCGCCACCCGTTGATAAGTGTGGGCCAACCGTTCGCTGAGCGAGGCCACGGTGTCAGCGGGCACATCCTTGAGGATATTCAGTAGATCAGTCTCGGGCAGAGCCTTTGCCGCCTCACGTTCCATTTCCCCATGACCTGGTACATCAACAATGTTTTTGATGTCAGGAATTTCGGTCACAGTCGTAGCACCCTTGGCCTGATCCGGGCGATGGTTGAATGACCGGAGTGACACCTCGGTCAGTCCCCGCAGGAAGAACAAACCACCAAGCGTAACAATGAAAGACGGCAACCCCGATTTGACGACGATGTAACCCTGAAGCCAGCCGAAAAACAGAGTAAAGCAGAGGGTAATCAACAGCGCGCCGAGTGGCGAGACGTCAGGTATGTGCAGGAGCGTGAAAAACTCCAGATGAATGCCGCCCTCAAACGATAGATAGGGGATGATAACCGAGAAACCCCATCGCAGTATCATCGCCATACAGGCACCAGCAAAGCCAATCATCGATCCAATCGAAAGATCAAACTCACCAGCAATAATCAGTAGACCAGCACCCAGTGCTATGATTGCCAGCTGCGAAATCACCTTCAGATTGTTGCGAATGCCAAGCGCGTTGAAACCCTCTCCGGCAAATGGGTTCCAAGAAAATTCACCAGCCGGAATAGAAAAATATCCAAGCATTCCGAACAGTAGCAACATGACGCCAATCGGACCAATCTCAGGTCTGGCAAAAATTGTTGCAAACCATGATTTCGAGGCGTGGCGGTCAGCTTCCTGACGGGTCGTTTCAGACGTGTTCATAAGTTTTATTCCATAAAAAAAGTGGGTAGCCAGAAGCTACCCACCCCGATGTTTTGTTGCTTATCTGTCTACACCCGCGAGGGCGGCAACAGAAGAGGCGTTTGACTTGTCAACAAAGCCTGGACCCGATGGGATATTCGCGCCAGGAAGCAGGCCTGCACCGTTGGTGTACAGGTGCAGAACGACCACTGGCATGTAGCCCTGCAGACGCTGCTGCTGGTCAATTGTGTACTGAACCTTGCCAGCGTTGATCATGTCCATAACTGGTGGGCTGAGGTCAAAGCATGAGTGGTGAACTGACATGCCCAGCTCATCAATCGCTTGCTGTACACCCACACAAACATGTGGTCCGACAGACAAAACAGCGTCGATGTCGGGGTTAGCCTGCAGACCGGCAGCCGCACGCGTTGGGATTGTGGCCGGATCGTTCGAGCTGTCGACCAATTTGATTGGCACAGACTCACCATAACCGTTACATCTGTCGTTCAGCGCCGTGTTGTAGGCTTCCTGAATGAAGCAGAGGCCCTTTGTTGCGCCTTCGGCTTTTGCACGCGCACCAGCTGACTGACCAGCGAGGAACTCAGGCTGACCAACATGCATAAGCGCGCCAACGTCCTTTGAAGATTCAAGACCTGAGTTCATCGTGATGACTGGAATACCCGCAGCGACAGCGTCCTTGATTGCCTGACCAAGCGCGTCTGGGTCGGGTAAAGACACAACGATGCCATCTGGCTGAGTTGCAGCGGCCGCAGTGATTGACTTTGCCATATCACCCATGTCGCCTGATGGATTAAAGATGTATTCGAAGTCTGCACCAACATGACGTGCAGCGTCCTCTCCACCTTTTTGCACGACAGGCCAGAACGGATCCTTGCCCTCACCGTGGGTAATCATAACATAGCGCTCAGCGAACGCGGTTGTTGACAGCATCACAGTTGCCGCCAATGCCAAAATAACTTTTTTCACGATATCCTCCCAAAAATACGTTAGGTAGCTACACACACCCTGATTTGAGTGTATTTTAACGCCCTGATCTAAAATCTGAGCGTTGAACAGACAACCCAGAAAGTTTGCCAATGTAAAGTAAAATTTCGCAAATCTCAGGAAAACATGCTCTCAGATTGTAACGCAATGATTCAAAATCTTTACAACCTTTACGGTTTGCGAGTTCGCGGTTTAATGTGGGCACCGCCTGTAGGCAGGCATCATCTCAAGCGGGTTCATCGGAACACACTATTACACGGTAAGAGGAATCAAAAATGCGGCAGATTGGCATTGGAGTTATTGGAACGGGGTTTATGGGCAATGCGCACTCAATTGCCTATAGTGCGTCGGCCTCGGTATTCGGCACAACGCTGCGGCCACGGCTCGAGGTGGTTTGCGACCTCAGTCCTGACCGCGCAAGCCAGCGCGCGACAAACCTTGGTTTTTCCAACTATACCTCGGATTGGATGGAGGTGGTGAACAATCCGGCAGTCGAATTGGTTTCCGTCTGCACTCCCAACGACACCCATGCCGAGATTTCAATCGCAGCCCTTGCTGCCGGCAAGCATGTATGGTGCGAGAAGCCAATGTCGACCTCGCTTGAGGATAGCGCCGCCATGGCCGCCGCCGCCGCCAACAGTACCGGAAAAACGATTATTGGCTATAATTATACAAAGAATCCTGCCATTACGCATGCCCGTCACCTCATCGAACAGGGCACGATCGGGCGAGTCGCTGGCTTTTTTTGTCGCTATGATGTCGACAATGAGGCCGATGGCAATCGCCCTTGGTCATGGCGCATGTCGCGTGACAAGTCAGGTACGGGCGCAAATGGCGATGTACTCAGCCACGTTATTTCAGTGGCACATTATCTGACCGGGTCAACCATCAAGCGCCTCTCCGGTGACATCGCGATTGTCCATCCTGAGCGTGACGACCCAGAGGTACCGGGCACCACAAAAACAGTGGACAATGATGATATGGTCTCCGCGTTAATCCATTTTGCAAATGGGGTTCGCGGACATATCGGGGCTAGCCGCGTGACCTGGGGCCGGAAATGCGGTTTACGCTGGGAGGTGCATGGCACCGAGGGAACAATTGTTTTCGATCAGGAGCGACTGAATGAAATCAAGCTTTTCACCCGCCAGAACGATCCCGCAACAGACGGCTTTCGCACCATTCTGACTGGACCTCTGCATCCTCCCTACTCCGCCTTTCTACCGAATGGCGGGCATAGCCTTGGTTACATGGATGTAAAAATCTGTGAGCTTCATGATCTTTTGACCTCGATAGAGTCAGGCGAGGATGTTTGGCCTAATTTTGAGGCGGGTCTGATCATTGAAAAGGTTATGGACGCTGTTGACCGGTCAGCAAGAGATCAACGCTGGGTGGATGTGGAATAATCTCATGCAGGCAAACAACAGCAGCAATCAAGTGATCATCTCGGGCGGCACGCAGGGCCTTGGCCTTGCGGTGGCAAAGATGATGGTTCAGCAGGGTTGCACGGCAATCATCATCACTGGACGCAACACCCAAAAGGGCGAGGCTGCGGCAGCAGAAATTTCCGCCCTCGGCGCAGCTTGTGACTATATCACCTGCGATGTCGGACAAGAGGATGATTGTCACCGGCTGATTGATCAGGCTCTCGACAGACTCGGCACGATCAATGCGCTGGTCAATTGCGCAGCCATTACAACCAGAGGGTCAATCCTCGATACCAGTCCCAAAACATGGCATGAGCATATGGCAATCAATCTGACCGGACCATTCCTGTTGATGCAGGGTGTGGCCAGGCATCTTGAGGCAAAAGGAAATCCGGGCAGCATTGTCAACATCCTGTCCACATCAGCGCATGTGGGACAGAGCTTCCTTGCTCCCTATTCGGCATCGAAGGGTGGCCTGATGACCTTGACCAAAAATGCGGCAAATGCGTTGCTCACTAAACGCATCCGGGTCAACGGCGTTGCGCCAGGATGGATGGATACGCCTGCCGAGGATGCAATCCAAAAGACGTATCATGACGCACCAGAAAATTGGCTGGAGTTGGCCGAGGCCAAAATGCCGATGGGGCAATTGGCAAAGCCAGATCAATTGGCGCCCCTCATCGCTTGGCTGCTCAGCCCGGACTCAGGCGTCATCACCGGCTCGATCATAGATTATGACCAACAAATCGTCGGAGCACTGGCTGAAAATGGATGATCAGGTCGGCTAGCCCACCTTCACCCTGACAGACGCTCCGGTGCGAACAGACTCAACAGCTGCATCGGCAAGCAGCAGAGCATTCAGACCATCAACCCCTGTCGGGTTGGCAGGTGAACCATCTGTCAAGCTGGAGACGAAGCTAGCAATTTCATTGGCGTAGGCATCTATGTAACGCGTCATGAAAAAATCATGCAGAGGCGGTCGCATGTAGCCATTCGCCGTGGCGATTTCGATAGAGACTGGGCGCTGGTTTTCGGCAGCGACCATGCCAAGCGAGCCATGCACTTCAACCCGCTGGTCATAGCCATAGCTTGCCCGGCGTGAATTGGTGATCGTCACTTGTTTTCCCGACGCCATCTTCATAATCACTGACGCTGTATCAAAATCCCCCAACGGTCCAATTGCCGGATCAGTCAGCACAGAGCTGATTGCCTGAACCGTCTCGGGCATCTCACCCATTAAAAAGACGGCCATGTCAAAATCGTGAATTGTCATGTCCCTGAAGATTCCGCCTGAACGTTGAATGTATTCCGCTGGCGGCGCCCCTGGATCGCGCGAGGTAATGATGGCCATTTCCGGAGTGCCAATTTGGCCCTCCTCAATGGCTTTGCGAACCGCCATGAAGTGTGGATCAAACCGACGGTTGAAACCAACCATCAAAAATCCATCCTCAGCCGCGACAACCTCAAGGCAATCACTCACGCGTGCCACGTCAAGGTCGATTGGTTTTTCACAGAAAATTGCCTTTTTTGCGCGTGCAAACTGTTCGATCAGGTCTGCATGCATATCGGTTGGAGTGCAGATCACGACCGCATCGATATCACTGCTGCCTGCAATTTGATCAATCGTGCGGACGTCACAGCCGTAGCGCTCGGCGATTGCATCCGCGGCGTCCGGCATTGGATCAGCAACAGCTCGCAAAACAGCATTTTCATTTCCTGCAACTGCCCGCGCATGTACCTGTCCGATGCGCCCCGCACCCAGAATCGCAAAATTTATCGTCACCATTTTCTCCCAAAAAGAGTTCACTCATCCCCCGAGATGGGGGCTATCTCTGCCGGATGCATGTGTGCTTGACAACGCGGCTATTTGTCAAACCCTAATCATCTTCGACAATAACCTTGATTTGTCATTAATTCATGAACACCATAGGGGCGTGGTTGCTCCGTATAAGCAACATTCTGCAAGTCTCACCAGTAGACAAGATGTCGTTTGAAGGGTCTTGATACATGTATCTTGGAATTGATGTTGGCACCTCTGGCGTGAAAGCCCTGCTGATTGATGATACCGACTCGGTTGTTGCCAATGACACGGCGCCGCTTGATGTTCTGCGGCCTCAACCCGGCTGGTCAGAGCAAAATCCCGAGGATTGGTGGCAGGCGGTGAATCTGGCAGTGCAAAGCTTGAGAGCCAGTCACCCCGCACAGATGGCGAAAGTACAAGGAATTGGGCTGTCGGGCCAGATGCATGGCCTGGTTGCGCTTGAAGCAAGTGACAGCGTTTTGCGCCCGGCAATTCTATGGAACGACACGCGCAACGCCGCCGAGGCAGACGAACTCGATGCCGAGTTTCCCACTTTTCGAGAAATCGGAGGAAACGCAGTTATGCCTGGCTTTACCGCACCAAAGGCTGTTTGGATGCAACGGCATGAGCCGGAACTCTTTTCGAAGATAAACAAAATCCTGCTGCCAAAAGATTTCATCCGCCTGCGGATGACGGGCGAGTTTTGCGCTGAGATGTCAGATGGGGCGGGCACCCTATGGATGGATGTTGCACAGCGCTGCTGGTCAGATGAATTGCTTGGTCTCTGCGGCCTGAATAGCGACCAGATGCCCCGGCTTGTCGAGGGTAGTGAGGTTTCTGGCACACTGCGAGGAGAGATTGCGGCAAGCTGGGGTATTGAGGGCACCCCGGTGGTTGCTGGCGGTGCGGGCGATAATGCGGCAGCGGCCTGCGGACTTGGCGTTATCGCACCAGGCGACGCATTTCTGTCGCTTGGAACCTCCGGCGTTGTTTTTGCCGTCACCGACAGTTTTGCTCCAGCACCTGAACACGGCGCTCACGCGTTCTGCCATGCCATCCCTGAGACATGGCATCAGATGGGGGTAATTCTGGCCGCAACGGATTGTCTGAACTGGCTAGGCGATGTCACCGGACAAAGAGTTGAGGCATTGATGAATGAGTTTGAGGCCAATTACACCGAACCATCACCCGTGCTGTTTCATCCCTATTTGTCTGGTGAAAGGACACCGCATAATGACGCCGGAGCAAGGGGGGCTTTCTTTGGTCTGTCACGCGCACATGATCGCCGCGAGATGACCCAGGCTGTCGTTGAAGGGGTAGCCTTTGCACTGGCTGACGCAATTGATGTTCTGGCCAACGCAAGCGCCAAGCCATCTTCGTTGCTGGCAACCGGCGGCGGAGCGCGAAGCAGACGATGGCTACAAATCATTGCCGCCGTTGCTCAATGCCCCATAGTGGTTCCGGCCGGCAGTGACTTTGGCGCCGCGCTTGGCGCTGCCCGGCTTGGCCGGATGGCAGCAGACGAATTAGAGGTGGCAGAGATAACAGCAATCATGCAAAAGCCAGATATGGCCGAGCAGATTGATCCCAATAAATCACTCACCGATGCCTATGCCGGGACGATTGCGCGGTGGCGGGATCTCTATCACGCCGTAAAGTGCTAAGCGAAGGATCTGCCTGACTAAAGACCGACGATACAAATTCAAACCTAGCAATCCAGCGGGAAACGACAATGATCGAAGAATTTTTTAAGAGAAGCACGCCCTTTTCCTATGTTGGCGCTGATAGCGCGGCAAATGCCGGTTTCCGCCACTATAATCCCGATGAGACTCTGCTTGGCAAGCGCATGGAGGACCACCTCAGATTTGCAGTCTGTTACTGGCATAATTTTGTGTGGCCAGGCAATGATCCCTTTGGTGGCGCAACCTTCGAGCGGCCGTGGTTTCCCGAAAATTGGTCCGGCACCCCGATGGATGCCGCAAAGCACAAGGCCGATATAGCCTTTGAAATGTTTCGTCTGCTTGGTGTGCCCTACTTTTGCTTTCACGATGCGGACATGCGCCCTGAGGGAGAGAATTTTGCCGAAAACACGGCAAATCTTCAGCAGATGACCGATTACTTTGCTCAGAAAATGGAGCAAACTGGGACAAAGTTGCTGTGGGGAACAGCAAACCTATTTTCTCACCGCCGTTACATGGCAGGTGCCTCAACCAATCCTGACCCCGATATCTTTGCCTTTGCGGCCGCCACCGTTAAGACATGCCTTGACGCAACGCAAAAGCTTGGTGGAGCAAACTATGTGTTGTGGGGCGGTCGTGAAGGGTATGAAACCCTGCTGAACACAGCAATCGACCATGAGTTGGACCAGATGGGCCGATTTATGACAATGGTCGTGGATTACAAATACAAGATTGGCTTTAACGGAACAATCCTGATTGAGCCAAAACCGCAAGAACCAACAAAGCACCAATATGATTTTGATGTCAGCACGGTCTATGGCTTCTTGAAGCGCTATGGCTTGGAAGAGGAAATCAAGGTCAATATAGAGCAGGGCCACGCCATTCTTGCCGGTCATTCTTTCGAGCATGAGCTGGCCGTTGCCAATGCGCTTGGCATTTTCGGATCGATTGACATGAACCGCAATGATTACCAGTCTGGTTGGGACACGGATCAATTCCCCAACAATGCTCCGGAAGTTGCGCTGGCCTATTATCACATCCTAGCTGGTGGTGGCTTCGTCACGGGAGGTACGAATTTTGATGCAAAGCTCAGGCGCCAATCTATTGATCCGAATGATCTGCTGCTGGCGCATGTTGGAGCGATGGACATTTGTGCCAGAGGCGTCAAGGCAGCAGCAGCGATGCTGGAGGATGGCAGCTTACAGGAAAATCTGATTTCCCGTTATGCAGGATGGGAAGGCGAGCTTGGCGGCGCCATCATGGATGGTGAGCATGATCTCGAAAGCCTTGCTGTCAAGGTGATTGATGAGCAGATCAACCCACAACCCGTCTCAGGCAAACAGGAAATTCTGGAAAACATCGTAAACCGTTTTATTTAATCAACAATCCGCAACGGGCAAAGGTCAGACATCAAAGGGCAACCAGTCCCTCCCCTGAACCTATTTGTTGAATGTTTCCCGCATAGAACCAAAGATGCCTTCCAGACGGGGTGACAGCGAACAATCAGCTGTCATTTTCATTTCAGGCATAATCGCCTGAGGGATGCCATCATAGGCGACGTCGGGATAAAGCGAGCTTGTCGCAAGCTGCAGCAATGTCCCCTCGGGTAACTTGATCGTTGCTTTCTTGTTGTAGAACGGTGCAGTTCTCCCAAGTTCCGGCGCAGAGACGACAAAGACCTGATCCAGAAGCTCGCATTGATTGTCCAGCATGATGGTTGCATTAACCATCGGTTTGGGCTTCGGCTTTAAAATGCCGCTTTGCACAATCCACCAGCCGCCTACTCCAATAACAATAAAGCTGGTGGCCAATATCAAAACAAAAATGAAATCTTTCATCTCACCGCCGGGTCATTGAGTTGATGCAGAACAAAGATATGCATCTTTCGTACCGTTCCAAGCATCAAGCGATAAAACACACCTGCATTAGCCAGAAAATATCACATGATTAACGCGTTTGAAGGGCGCGTTATTGTCAACCTCGACATTAGGATTTTGCCAACCAGTCAAGCGAGGCATCTGTCGGTCCGACAGGTTTGTATTCAGCACCAAGCGGCTTGATCCAGCCTACATCATCAAGCATTGCAAAAAATGAGCTCAGATCAATCTCCCCACCATCCGGTGGTCCACGGTCAGGGATCGAGGCAAATTGAACATGCCCAATCAAGTGCCTGAGATCATGAAAGCGGTTGGCAATGTCACCTTCTGTTAGTCCGACATGATAGCAATCGAACATCAACTTTAGATTGGAGGCGGCAATATCAGTGATTATCTCTGCCGCCTGCGTGGTATCGGTCAGAAAATAACCGGGGACATCGTGGCGATTGAGAGGCTCAATCAAAATATCTATGTTGTGGTTAACTGCCATCATGCAGGCATATTTGAGGTTGTCCATAAAGACATCATGCGCGTTCTCCGCATCAGTGATCCCTGCCATCACGTGAACCGACTGCACCCCAATTTCGGCACCATAGGCAATCGCCTGATCAATGGCCGCCAGGGCGTCCACACGGCGTTCTGGCAAGGCTGTCAGGCCAAATTCTGGCTTTGACAGATCACCAGCATATGTATTCAAGCCCAGCATTTGCAGGCCTGTTTCATCCAGCGCCCTGGCAACCGATCTGGCTGGCACGTCATAGGGCCAGTGGCATTCAACTGCATCAAATCCAGCCGCCTTTGCCGCATGGATGGCCTCAATCAGAGGCAGATCAGCCCAGAGAAAACCAAGATTGGCGGAAAATCTGGCCAAGCTGTTAAGTCCTCGCTGCCTCGAATTCTGCCCAGGCTTTTTCCAACGTGTTAATATCGAACCCAGGTTCGCGCGCCGGGCCGAGAATGATCGACTCGCTATCTATCACAGACCGGATTGCCGGGGCGAGTTCCGGAATGACTTCGGCAGGAATGACGAGGGCACCATGGCGATCCGCATGGATCAACTCATCCTGGGCGACCCGCATTCCCTTGATAGTGACGGGAGTGCCAATTTCAACAACATGAACAAATCCGTGGCTTGGTCCGATCGAGCCGGCCAATACCGGAAATCCATCATCCATAACGTCCAGGTCACGCATTACTCCATTCGTCACCGCACCAGCAAGACCCAGCCCGCGGTGAACAGCGACATGCACCTCGCCCCACCAGCCGGCGATGCAGTTCGGATAATCAACGTCTTCGATAACCGCAGCCGACGGTGATGCACCGCCAGCCATCGCCCGAAAGTAATCCATCCGACGCGACCGGATTACATCGGCCTCTTCATTTGCTGGAGCCAACCCGGAAATTTTTGCTGTACGGGCAAAACCCACGATAGCCGGATCACCCGGCTTGCAATGCTGCATTGTGCCGCGAGTGAAGCGGTTGAAGCCGCGTTTACCCTGCGCCACCTCAATGGCATTGCACACTGTTGGTGTGTCCATTCTGCGCAACAGGTCCAGAAGATCATCCGGAATTAAGTCATCAGCCATTTTTCACCGCCTCGTTGATCAGTCTCAATAATTCCAGTGTCAAAAGGTGCTCCGCATTAGCAATCACTGTCAAAGGCCTCCATTGACACGCCACCATTGACTCACCGTCAGAGGATCAATCACCTAGCCAAGGTTCATTGTGGGACCGGCTGGATCATCAGTTTTCCAAACCCTGAACATGCTAACCTCACCGGTCATTGACGGTACAAGTGAATGAACAAGACCAGCCGGCATAAGACATGTGTCACCAGAATTCAGAATTGTTTCCCCTCCACTCCAACTCAGCTTCCAATGTCCGCGCGCGGGCATCAGAACCACAGGTTGATCAAAACTGACTGCGGTTTCGTCAAGAGAGCCCCGGGTGACAAAATCAAGCTCGAATCCCGGCCGGTCACGCAGCATCGCATCTGGCCCGATTACCTTTGCCGGTTGGTGGTCGGCCAACGCCATCAGATCCCAATATCGTGCTACATAATGTGGCACCACTTCACCGGTCGACGGCTCGCCAAAAAACTCCATTTCCTTCGCGGTCAATGGTGGCATTGGGAGGACACCCTCGGGCAAAGCCTCACCTTTTTTACTGTCATACAGTCGACCATTCTGGCCCAGAACGAGACCGTGTTCAGCAGCATCAGTTATCACCTGCGGTGCCCAGATCACACCGCCTCCAGCATCATCTCCACCGAGAATGGCCATGATCAGACCATAGTCGGTGCCAATATTCTCAAAGCCCCGGAAGATGCCGGTAGGGATATTGAAAATATCTCCCTCCTCCAGCACAACCTCGCCAGCATTACCATCGCGCCCCCAGAAGAACCGCCACCTTCCCGATTGCACAAAAAAGACTTCAGCCGTCCGATGCGAATGCAGGCTATTATGGCACTTGGGCGGTTGCCCGGCAGCGCCAATATTAAACCCAATCGCCTCGTTTATGTGAACGTGCTGATCCACACTTTCAGACACGCCTCCACCAATTATGGTAAAATTTTCCTTCTGATTACTGCCCGGTGTGTGCGCATCAATAAAGGCTGTCCGGCAAGGCATCAATGCACCACGGCGGACAATATTCTGTTCCATTTCCTCTAGGAGCATCACCCTTGCCTCTTTCCTCGTACCATCCATTCAATCCATACCTGCCGATGTCTCATCACACACCAAGGCGGCTTGACGTCAGCTTTGCACCCTCAACCAGCGATGCCAGCTTGGCATAGGCAATATCCGGATCCACTGCGCCAAATCCAGCAAAGGTGCCGAACCCACAATCTGAACCGGCAATCACCCGATCAGCACCAACGATGTTCACAAACCGCTCTAGCCGTTGGGCAACCAATTCGGGATGTTCGACAAAATTCGTCGTGGTATCAACAACTCCCGGAACCAAAATTTTATCGTCGGGTATCTCTGCGCTGCGATCACGAAAGACGGTCCACTCATGGGCATGACGCGGATTTGATGTCTCAAAAAGGACAAAACGCGCCTGTGTCTGCATCAATGTTGAAAACACTTTGTCCATGTCGATATCGCATACATGTGGACCTTCATAATTGCCCCAACAGATATGCACCCGCACATGAGCCGGATCAATGTCGCGCAGCGCGTGATTGAGCGCCTCGACATGCAAAGTGGCGATCTTCACAAATTCCTCATCAGAGAGATCGGCAAAAAGCATATGCCGGGAGAGTGCCAGATCAGGACAATCAAGTTGAAGGTCAATGCCTGCGGCCACAATGGTCTCATATTCTGTCTTCATCACATCGGCGAGTGCTGCCAGATAGGCCTCTCTCGTCTTGTAATGCTGATTTTGCAGGAACAGTGAAATCACCCCGGGAGAGGCGGCATTCATAAAGGCACGCTTCGCCCCGTTTTTTGCCATACCAGCCTGCAGATTGGCAATATCTGCCTTTAACTCACCTTGCCCCTTCGAGGTGACTTCACCGGTACACATCGGCCGGGCATATTGCGGCGTGCCGCCGTCATCAGCAAGGCGTTGCAGAAAACCGGGAAATAACTTCAAATCCCCCGGCGCATTGCGAGGGCTGTCACCCGAAAATCCATTGTACCGGTCCTTGACGTAAGTCGCATAGGAAATTTTCGAGGTTTCACCATCTGAGACAATATCAATGCCGGCATCAACCTGCCGACGGACGGTTTCGTCACAGGCCTTTGTCATACAGGCATCAAACTCCGCCTGAGAATAAGGTGTATCATGCTCCCGGGCGAAGATGAAATCCACCACGTCCTGTGTGCGCGGCAATGAGCCAACATGGGTTGTCAGTATCTTTGTCATCAAAGCGTCCCTTTCTTCCACAATCGATCCAAATGAGCGGCCTGTCTCAAGCTCCGAACCATCAGCCACTAGTCTGTCTGCATCAGAATTTGCTTCCAGATCGCGACCTCATCGTAAAGCGTGAACTCACGCCTGATCAGGGGATGTCCATCGACAAGAGCACCAAATTCGACATGTGATATGCCCATGATATAGATCTCGGCGCCAGTCGGCCGGCCAAAACTGCCCCACCCCTCATGTTTGCCATGCAGGCTCCAGCGGATAGCTGCACGCGGTGGCATCATCGGGTCTTCCCGGCCAATCTGATGGTCGATGGAAAATTGTGCCGATGGAAAGGCTGAGCGCAAACCAATCCAGAATTTGTCCACCTCGTTCCATCCTCTGGCATAGGTCTGACCCGGATATTCGCCATGGATAGCGCGATCGTATTGTTCTGGGATCACCGCAAGGTCGGCACTCATGATCCGGTTCAGACAATCAGCATAGCGGACACCCCACTCATTTTCATTACCGCGGCCCATATACGGGCCCTCTTCATAATTCGCCGATGACAGGGGCCGAGCACAGACCTCCGCACCGCCCTCATCGGCAATCAATTTGGCGGCCGCATCCCGCGCCGTCCAGCCAAGTTGCTTGGCAATGCCGCCATAATCACGAACGAGCCACTCATCAGTAATGGTGTTTTCAATCGCATAGCAATCGGCGATGGCACGAAAATGAACCTTTTTCCCGGTGGGTGCACCAAACATACTCTCGCCAAGATGTGTGGCGGTGCAATAAAGCCTGTGCGAACTTAACATGCCCTGATCTTCGTTTCCTGACCAGATGACATCCTCTCCAAGGAGTTGGCGATCGGGAAACTCCACCAAAGTGCCCATGGTGCTTGCAATGACACCTAGGTTGCCACGGGACGATCCCAGAGGCATTCGCAGATGCATGTCCTTGCCATAATATTCATGCAAGGTCGCGATGCCGCGATCCTCCCAAATCTCTCTGGTAATCCCGAGAATATAGTCGGGAAAATCCTTAAATCTGGGATCAAAACCTTTCATACTATTTTCCTTTCGCTGTCAACGCTGAACCACGGAGAACCAGTGGTCCATCAATTCTTACCTGACAGGGTGCGGCGCCCTCGTTTTCAATTTCGCTGAGCAATATATCGACTGTCGCCCTGATCATTTGGTTCGTGCGCTGACGCACCGTGGTCAAATCATATGATGGCCAAGCAGCAGCCGGCACATCGTCATAGCCCACAATAGACACATCATCTGGTATGTTGAGCCCAAGTTCAGCCCGCAAGGTGTCCATTACCGCAAAGGCCATGTGGTCATTGGCGACAAACAACGCTTCGGGCCATGTGTCCCTGTCACCAGAAAACATCTGCCTTGTGGCATTGCGGGCTTGATCAAACTCGAAGTTACCTACACCACGCGCAAAAAGGGGCACGCCAGCGTCCTGCAAACCATCACGAAAGCCCGCTTCACGGTCTCGCTGGGTTGAAGCGCCTTCCCAACCCGCCATAAAGGCGATGCGTTCATGGCCGCCAGCAATCAGAAATTCCGCTACCTTACGCCCGCCGGCATAATTGTCTGATGTGACCGCGGAAATGGCCAGGTCATCCTGCGAGCGGTTGAACATTACCGTGGGGACACCGGCTATACGGCACCTGTTTGATAGATCGGAAGACAGCGCCACTGACGCCGCAATGATGCCATCAACCTGATAATCAAGAATTTCATCGAGAACGTCATCGACATTTCCCACCGTGCGGGCCGCCAAAAAGACGAGGACATGATAGCCACGCTCCTGCAACTCGTTTGACAGCTTCTCAAGTGCCTCAGGATAAAACTGGTTTTGCAAGTAGGCCACAACAAGACCGATGATCCGACTCTTGCCAGATACCATGGCGCGCGCCAGAGAGTTCGGTCGATAGCCGAGCTCATTGGCTGCTTTGCGCACCTTCTCGACCGTTTGCCGTGATGCCGATGCACCCGGCGTGAAAACACGGCTCACCGCCGACTGGCTGACACCGGCACGGCGGGCAACGTCGATAGATGTTGCGTTCTCGCGGGACATCAGTCTGCTGTCCACCCCCCGTCAATCATCAGTGCACTGCCAGTCACAAGAGCCGAGGCATCAGACGCCAGAAACTGCACGGCACCCATGATGTCCTTAATTTCACCGACGCGCCCCAATTTTATCTTTTCCTCAATCCATTGCACCAGCTCGGGACGCGCAAAGGTTTGTTCAGTCAATGGAGTACGAATGAATGTCGGGCAAATGGTGTTGATCCTCACCCCATGCTTGCCAAATTCGACCGCCATTGCCTTGGTAAAGCCCTCAACAGCGTGTTTCGAGCCGCAATAGACAGCACGGTCGACGCCGCCAACCATGGCCATCTGACTTGAAATTGTGATGATTGACCCGGCACGGCCATCATCTATCATTATCCCTGCGGCAGCTTGCGCGGCAAAATAGGCACCGCGGAGATTGACATTCATCACCACATCAAAATCATCCGGCTTGGTTTCGAGTGCCGGTGAGTGCCGGGCGAGGCCTGCGCTGTTGACAAAAACATCCAATGGCCGCAGCCGCGCAATCAGAGCGGCAGTGGCGTCAACATCCGTAACATCGCCTACAATTCCCTCAGCCGACAGCCCTTTTTCCTGCATGGCTGTAACAACCTCATCAATCTGATCAGAACGGCGCGCCATGATTACCACATGCGCTCCAGCCTCAGCCAACGCAACCGCACAACCAAGGCCAATTCCCGATGAACCGCCGACGACCAGACTGCGACGCCCGGCAAGCGAGAAAGATGGGGTTTGGGGTAGTTTAGTCATTCCATAACCTCCGCGGTTGATATGGCGGGATTCACCTGCATGGATAGACCATCATCAAATGGAATGGCAGCCATGCTGCGCGCCTTGTTGAATTCCCGCATACGTGCCAACACGTCCACGCCAAGCTGCATGTAAACGTTCAGCACATCAAACTGCACCCAGTTTTCGCGAATTTTCCCGTCTTCAAGTCGCCAGAAATCAATGCTGCACAGCGTAATCTCGCGGCCAACCGGTGCAATCCCCATCCAGCCATCATGCGTCACCCTCATGCGCATATTCGGCCAGCCTGTCTCGCACACGTAATCGCCAACGGCAATCCAGTGTGAATGCAGGTCATGCATCTGCTCATCAGCGAGGCGATCACCTGTCGGATCGACTTTGCGGTCAGGCATGCCGCGAAGGAACGGTATCTGGTGCCAATGCCGAAACCCGCGGATGCCACGGCCGGTGCCAACGCCAGCCGGACCGTACCAGTTGAACCGAGGGTCCCAAAATTCTTCCAGCCGCATAACCCGTGGATCAGGGTCGTCGGGATGCCGGCACAATGCGGTTTCCATCTGTTTGAGATGTTCAAGACCGGCCGCGCCATCGCCCGATGCTGTCAGCCCGTCTCCTGTCAACGGACCGGGCGTGCAGAGGAACGCACCCAACTGTGGTGCCATTGGCCATGCTGATGCTTGCATCATCAACTCGGGAACATCCCAGATGGCCTGTATCTCGGTCACCTTGCCGTTGGCAATTCTGAAAAATTCGTGATAGCGCATATGTGCCAGATGGCCAGTTGGCGGAATATCAAGGAACGGGGCCATGAAACTGCCAAAATAGTTTCCCATGATGCCAACCCAGTCATCGCCCTCAGGCGTGGTACCGGCTAGGCAAATCAGGTCACGCCGCTCCAGATCGGGCATCGCTGCAAGCAACGGTGCATAAATCGTATCATAGAGCGCCGTGGCACCCTGCAAATCACCAAACGGATGGCACATTCGAATGCGAATATCCGTTGCCGCCATATCGTCAAGCGCACGGCGCACTGGGTCTTCGGCAAAGGACTGAGCAGCCATGATGAAAGGCGCAATGACAGCTTTCAACTGATCGGCATGCGCGGCTCGGGTCATTCTGCTGCCTCGCCAAAGGGTATGTTCTTCCCCCCATAACGACGCACCCTAACATTACATTGCTCAGCATGGCCCACAAACCCCTCCAGCATACACAGGCGCGATCCATATTCGCCGATCATTGTCGCCGCTTCATCGGAGGTGATTTTCTGGAAGGAGTGTGTCTTCAGGAATTTACCAACCCAGAGGCCACCCGTGTAGCGACCGGCCTTTTTTGTGGGTAATGTGTGATTGGTTCCAATCACCTTGTCGCCATTGGCAACATTTGTCCGCGGCCCCAGAAACAACGCGCCGTAGCTGTGCATATTCTCGAGGTACCAATCATCGCGTGCGGTCATCACCTGCACATGTTCATAAGCCATGTCATTTGCGATGTGCAACATGTCCTCGTGGCTGTCACAGACAATGATATCACCATAGTTTTCCCAGCTTGCAGCGGCTGTTTCGCTTGTTGGCAAAATTTGCAGAAGCCGGTCAATCTCAGCCATTGTATCTTCTGCAAGCTGACGGCTGTTGGTTATCAGACATGCAGGTGAGTTGTAACCATGCTCAGCTTGACCGAGCAGATCTGTGGCGCATAACTCTGCATCGACTGTATCATCAGCAATGATCATAGTTTCAGTTGGTCCGGCAAACAGATCAATGCCAACTCTGCCATAAAGCTGTCGCTTGGCTTCGGCAACAAAAGCATTGCCAGGTCCCACCAGCATATGCACCGGCTTAATGCTCTCCGTTCCAATGGCCATGGCACCAACAGCCTGGATGCCGCCTAGCACATAAATTTCATGCGCACCGCCCATAGCCATCGCCGCAACAATGGCGGGATGTGGTTCACCATCGACTGGCGGAGCAGACGCGATAATGCGCGGCACACCTGCCACTGATGCGGTCAGGACCGACATGTGGGCTGACGCCACCATCGGGAATTTACCGCCCGGAACGTAACATCCGACTGACTGTACCGGTATATTCCTGTGGCCGAGGATGACACCGGGCAACGTCTCAACTTCTATATCGGTCATGCTGGCGCGCTGTGCTTCAGCAAAGCGGCGGATCTGGGTCTGGGCAAATTTTATGTCGTCCATATCCCGCGTCGAGACCTTGTTCATCGCGGCTTCAATCTCGCTGTTAGTGAGGCGAAAGCGCTCCGGCTGATAATTATCAAATTTCTGGGAAAGGTCACGTACTGCCGTATCACCACGCGCCGCAATGTCAGCAAGGGTCGTTTCCACCACTGCTTTTACCTTGGCATCATCCTCAGCTTTTTCTGAGTCAGGTTTGCTGCGCTTTAGAAATTCAATTCCCATTGTCTATAATCCTTAAAGTTTTTCTCAGCCCGTGAGCCACCCAGTCGCCAGTCATTCGGTCATTCGGTCATTCGCTCATTTTCATCTGGCTGTGGTGGAACACGCTCACCACGGTCAAAAGTTTCCCATCCCTTGCCATCAAAAACATCGACGCCAAGCTGGGCCAATACATGCGGAAAATCGACCATCACCCAATTGTCAGCAATCTTGCCATCCTCGACTTTCCAAAAATCCATATAACGGATTTCAATCCTCTTTCCGGTCGCCTCCACACCCATAAATTCACCAGAGTGAGTGGCTTCCTGTCGGCCGAAGGCAGCGGCCCATTCACCCATATAAAGGCGTGCCTCATCGATACACACTTTGTCTGAAAAAGCGGCCTGAAACGGACGTTGCCAATTGTCCTGAAATTCTTTGAGGCCAGTCTTGGTTCCACAGCCAGCGTTGCCCATCCAACGAAAGCTCTTGGCAAAGAATTCACCAATATCATCAATACGATGGTCATTCAGCCCGTCAACCATGCCCTCGATAACGGCACGGGTTTCATCAGTCTTTGTCATGTCCGTATCGCGGCTGAGGACCGCCTGTTCGGGTCGTGAACCTCTCATCCTTTGACAGCTCCCGCAGTCAAACCGCTGACAATCTGCCGCTGGAAAACCATCACAAGGATAAACAGTGGAACGGTGGCAGATACAACCGAGGCCACGGCAAACATAACATTACCCTCGGTATAGGTTGATCCAAGAAAGGCGGCTACCTGCGGCACCATGGTTCGGTTTTCCTCTGCGAGTAGCATCGCCGTGACAGCGAAGTCGTTATATGCAAGAAGGAAACTGAAAAGCCCTGTGGTAATGACGCCGGGCCACATGACCGGAATGATTACATGGCGGAAAGCCTGAAACTGCGTGCAGCCGTCAACCTTTGCGCTCTCGTCCAGTTCCTTTGGAATGTTCTGGAAAAAGGAATGCAGCATCCACAAAGTGAAGGGCTGGTTTATTGCCACGAGAACAATGATGGTTGTCGGCAGGATGCCCCAGACGTTCCATTGAAAAAAGGGCAGCATGTAGCCCGCAACCAGGGTTATTGGCGGCATCGCGCGAAAAATCAGAGCCGCAATCAACAGCCAAAAAGTGTAGCGATACCCTGAGCGCGACAGCGCGTAGCCGCCAAGCGTACCAATCGTCAAGGACGTAAGCACAACGAAGAAGCAGACAATGAATGTGTTGATGACATTGCGCAGGAAGCCCTCCTCAACCCAAGCACCGTGATAGCCAGCACCAGTGAACGGGCTGCCATGCGTTTCCTCTGTGCGAGCGCCAGTGATGGCATTTGTCCAGTCAGCGATCGAGAAGAAGTCAAGTTCGACCTTGAATGACCCCCACAACGTCCAGATAAACGGGAAGGCCGCCATGATCAGCCAGATCACGATGAAGCTGGTCAGGGCTATCCGAAGGCCTTTCGGCAGGCTTTGTGCGCGTGACGCCATCTCAGACTTTCCTTCTAAAATCCCGCCACGTGCGGATCAAAACAGGTGTGAGCAGAATTGCCACACCAATGATGGTGATGACAGATGTCGCTGCCGCCGAGCTGAACTGCCTGGTTTCCCCGCCAAGATCATTGAAGATCGCCCAACTCAGCGAAGTGGCATGCGCCTCGGCGTTAAAGCCAATAATCGGTTCAAAAACACGAAAATTGTCCATCAGTTGAATCAACGTTACGAACATCACAAGCGGCATCAGATGGGGCAGGATTACATAGCGTACCCGTTGCAGACGGGAAGCCCCATCAATCTGCGCCGCCTCCATCTGATCCTGCGGCAGCGTCTGCAGCCCAGCATAAAAGATGACGAAGGCAAATGGGGCCGCGTGCCAAATGCCGTAGACTATCAGCGACACCCACATCAAGCCCGTTGAAGCCTTAAGCGAGAGTGACGGATCACCTGCCATCCATTGCAGCAGGTTACCCAGAATGCCACGGCTGTCGATCATCCAGTAGAGTACGAGTGCGCCGATCAATGGTGTAATGACAAAAGGCAAAAGCGAGAAAAAAATTACAACGCCGCGAAGCCTCGCGTAAATGGAGTTCACAGCCAGCGCAATAAGCAGTCCAAGCACTATAACCATTGGCGTCACGGTAAAGATGAACACCAATGTAAAAGACATGGCCCGGTAAAATGGAAGGTTGCTGAGCGAAGCGAGAAACTCCGTCCAATTCTGCGAGCTGGCCCACGCCTCACCGACCTCTGAAATGGCGAGGTGACCTCGATCAAGATAGATGTCCAATCCCACAAAACGCCCAAGTGGCTGCTCAGCCCGAAGCGCTGCCGTCGCCTCCTGATCGATAGTGGTCTCTTCCGTACACTTGAAGGGCGTGCAGGTCTCCACCGTCAAAAATACGGCTTCATGCGGCGTGAACATGGACTGCACGGTGACCGACACGATTGGCGTGGCGATGAACAATAGCATCGCAAGGCCTGTCGGCATGAAGAACCAGAAAAAAGTGCTGTGTTTCATTTACTTCGCCAGCCAGCGTTAAAAGTTGCGGGGACGGATTACCCTCCCCACAATCCCACTTTCTAAAGGAAACCCTTTTCTTTTGCCGCAGCCACATATGCAGCTTCGACATCGGCAAGCGCCTGCTCGGCACTTTCCTTGCCCTGCATGAAATCAGCAAGCTCGTTTCCAAGCGCCGTATGCAGCAGGCCCATGTAAGGCAGCATAGGATAAGGAATGGTGTTAGCTTCAGCAGCCGCAAAAACACCAACGGCAGCAGGAGTTGGCTTATAGCCGTCAATCAACCATACCGCCTGAGTGGCAACATCACTATCAGCAAGTATTGCCGGCCGAATTGCGTGCGTCATTGCAATGAAAGTCGATTCCGCCTCGGCATCAGAAATATTCTTGGCCACGGTCCAGCCGTCCCACCACAGGGTCGATGCCGGAATGGCACCACCGCCAGCAGTCATTGGACCGTCAATGGCAAAGCCATCTACCACTTCCTGTGGTACACCATCGGCGGTTACGAGAGTTGCAGCACGCGATCCCCACATATTCATGATCGCAACATTGCCAGCACGGAATTCAGCATTTGTCGCGTTGCTGTCATGGGTCAGGAAGTCAGGATTCATGTATTCGGAAAGTGACTTCATCATGGTGAGCGCTTTTACACCTGCTTCATTGTTCACGTTCGGCTGCGCTGAGCCTGACTTGAAATGACTTCCCCCCATACCAAGGAACATATTGTTGAATTCCTGGGCGAGGTTCCAACCAGCCTTGTAGGCACCGCCGACCGGATTTGCCATGATACCTTTGTCGCGGATCATTTTCGCGGCTGCCAGCATGTCCTCATAGGTCTTTGGTGGCTCTACACCAATCTGCTTGAGAACGTCAGCCCGATATACGAGGTGTTGGGCATTGGCCATAAAGGCGACTGCCATGACTTTGCCATCAATGGTGACAAGCTGGTTCTTCTTGAGGTCCTTGCCGTGCTTTGCGACAAGGTCATCCAACGGGCGGATAACATCCTCATTCATCAACGCAACAATCGAGGAGTTGGCGATGATGGCTGAGGTGTATTCTGCAGGATTGCCCTGCATGCCCGGGACATTGATCTTCTGATGATCTGCAGTGAGGTTGGTTGTCACCTCAGCACCAGAACATTCCTGTGCCCCTGCACCGACAGACTGAATTGCAGGAAATTCGTTGCCCACGACGGAGACGCGGGCGTTGATGCCACAGGCCATGGCGGATGTTCCCGCCAGGACGGTCATGACACCGGCCAATACTAACTTTCTGACAAACATATGTTTCTCCCTGTTTTCGGACGCAGCAACGTGGTCTGCATCACGGTTGCATCCGCCTGTGGCGGATAATCTCGGGATCAAGTCCCGACTCGCGCACCTGTTTCTGCATCGAACAGGTGGCAAATATGTGAAGGCACCGACAGCTTAACTGGGTCGCCGATCGCAGCGCGAAAATCCTTTGCGGCACGGACTGCGATCAACTCACCGGCCACGCGAACCGTCACCATGGTGGCGTCACCAAGCAGTTCAAGCGTGTAAATCGGGGCGGTAATCTCAGCCTTTCTGGAGTCTGTAACCGTTGCATCCTCCGCACGAAAGCCAAGCGTGACCGGCCCATCAGGCGCATTAAAACCCTCGATTTTTACTTTCTCGGCGGCAAATGTGTCGCCTTTCAGCGAACCATTGATCAAATTCATCGCTGGATTACCAATGAAACCAGCGACAAAGGCATTTGCCGGCCTGTCGTAGATTTCGGTTGGCGTGCCAACCTGTTGCACGACACCACGCTCCATCACAACCACCCGATCGGCAAGCGTCATCGCCTCAATCTGGTCATGCGTGACATATATGGTTGTTACCGCCAATTCATGCGACAGGTTCTTGATCTGCGCGCGGGTTGATAC
>ERZ802830.122-NODE-122-length-74998-cov-11.0411_pt1 | contig 74998 bp, 59 predicted proteins | sample MGYA00345654_ERZ802830 | MGnify/ENA primary metagenome ERZ802830 (study PRJEB30503, sample SAMEA104212375) | marine metagenome | biome: Westerlies Biome; feature: [SRF] surface water layer (ENVO:00010504) within the epipelagic zone...; material: water...
CATGATGCCGCGACTAGCCATCATCTTCACCAGATATTACCGCCCTCACCTGAGATGGTCATTCCGATTTGGATGGTCACCCATATCGACCTTCACCGCACAATAAAGGTGCATTCTTTTACCAAATACCTAAAAGCACATGCGCGCCAGTTCGCATCTGACTAACAACAACCAACCAACCCTTTAACGGTCTTTTTCAAGTCGTGTTTGTGTCTACCCACCGGGGGCGTCTTTTCAGGGGAATGAAACCAAAACTGGCACATGCCACTCTCAGTCACAAATCGTCCTACCGATTCACGCAAGATAACGGCCACAAACATAGAATGACCCTAGGTTACACGCTGTCACCATGGTCACATCTCAGTCACAACTGGGTCACAAATGCTTTGGCAAAAGAGCCCGTAAGATGCGAATCTAAGCATAGCAACATCGAGGTTGTGACGAACGTCTAAAGACTTAAAACCTAAAGAAAACATAGTTTTATAGAAGATAAAAGTTGGTAGCGGAGGAGGGACTTGAACCCCCGACACGCGGATTATGATTCCGCTGCTCTAACCAGCTGAGCTACTCCGCCAAAATCGGGCCGGTGAACGGCACGACGTTCATGCTTACCATCATGCTGAGAAACATGCTTAGCGCTTGATGTCGCCCTTTTAAGGCTTTAAGGGTATCATCGTCAAGCCCGATATCGGCGCCGCCGCGAAAATTTCGCCGGGCGTTCTGAATGCACCGGGCCAGTATCAGCCACAGGCCGGACAAGCGCCATGATCGAAGATTTCCTGACCGCCTTCATCGTCTATTTCGTCGTCATAGACCCGATCGGCACCGCCCCCATTTTTCTGGCGGTCACAGCCGCACAGGACAAGCGCGCGAAAATCCGCACTGCGATCGAGGCAACGCTGGTGGCAACCTTGATCATGGTGTTCTTTGCGCTGTGCGGGTCATGGGTGCTGCAATATCTCAAAATCGGCGAGCCAGCCTTCAAGATCGCCGGTGGGGTGATTCTGTTCCTTGTGGCGTGGGATATGCTGAACAGCAAACGCCAGGCGCGCAAACGCCGCGAGACAACCGCCCCTGCCCTTGCTTCTAACTTTGCTCCTGACTTTGTTCCTAACCTTGGACTGAACATTGCTGATAACGCTGGTGACGAGGCCATCCCCAGCCAGAAATCAACAAAAGAGGACAGCGGCAACGATGACGAGCCGGAAAATGTGGCCATCTTCCCTCTGGCCATCCCGATGCTGGCCGGACCGGCGGCAATCATGTCGGTGATGGTTGTATCCGCTGATTTCAGTGGCAGCATGGTGACGAGCCTGACCGGATATGGCGCGTTGATGACGGTGATGCTGGCGACCGGCTTGATCATGGTGTTGACGGCAATCGCCGAAAGGATAATCGACCCACGCCTCAGCAATGTGTTCTCTCGGGTGACGGCAATCATTCTGGCAGCGCTGTCCGTACAGTATGTGATTGACGGGCTGGCGGCGCTTCACCTGATTACATCCCTCTGAGACCCGCCGAGCCTTCCTCGCCGTAATTGTGCCGCAAATGGGGCGTAACGAGTTGTCATCTGGTGCTCCTTCAAAGGAACCGCCAACACCCCCCATAGCTCCCGTGACGAGACGTTAAATGCAACAAGACATTCTGATTATCGGTGTGCTGTTTCCGGCAATCCCACTGATGATGATCAATTTTGGCAACCGCTATGCCGTACTGGCAAGTCTGATCCGCGACCTGCACGACACGGTGATCCACGATAATACCTCGCAAGGTGATGCCGAACGCTTTTTGCTGCAAATCAATAGCTTGCGCAAACGCCTGCGGCTGATTGGCATCGTGCAGACGATCTCCGCCTTGGCTTTCTGTTTCGCATTATCGGCGATGATCGCCACATATCTGGACGCCACTGCGATTGGCAGTTGGCTGTTTTTCAGCTCGATCATGCTGATGATGCTGGCGATGCTCAGCTTTACAATCGAAATACAGATCGCCAATTCAGCGCTTGATGTGCATATTTCAGATCTGGAAGACCATCATGAATGGCACCATCTGATCAAGCCGAAACGCACCCGCCGTGCCGCCAAAAAAGCCGCCAAACAGGTTACAAAACAGGCCGTCAGCTAGAGCAGCGATCAAAGCAGATGCCCGTCTAGCCCGGTGTCACCATAGCACGCAGGCGTTTTTTGTCGATCTTGCCAACACTTGTTCTGGCAAGGTCCGCGACGATGTCTATTCGCTCTGGCAGCGCCCATTTCGAAAGCGCTCCCGCAGCAATCTCAGCCTCAAGCGCCGCGGCAATATCTGCTGGCAGCGTGTCAGGGGCGGCGCCCTCCTCCGGCACCACCAGCAACAGCGGCCGCTCGCCCCATTTCGAGTCGGGAATGCCGATTGCCGCCACCTCAGCAACACCGGTGACAGCGGATGCCACGCTCTCCAACGTCAGTGAGGAAATCCACTCACCACCGGATTTGATCACATCCTTTAACCGGTCGGTGATCATCAGCGAGCCATCCACCTCTATCCGACCAACATCGCCAGTGTGCAGATAACCACCCCGCCACAGCGCGGCGGTGGCGTTTTCGTCTTTCAGGTAGGCATCATTGAGCCAGGGCGCACGCGCTACAATCTCGCCGGTGGAAACACCATCGCGCGACACATCACGCATTTCCGCATCGACAACGCGCAGCTCGACCATCGCCGCCGGTCGGCCTGTTTTCAACCGCGCCGCAACATCGGATTCATCCGCCGGGTCAAGATGCACCGTTGTCAGCAGCGGACAGGTCTCTGACAAGCCATAGGCTGAAAACACATTGATCCCCCGTGCTAGCGCCGCCTCGGCCAGACCACGTGGCAACGCCGAACCGCCAATCACCACCTTCCATCTGTCAAAGGTGACCTCAGCCGCCGCATCACAGGTCAGCAGCATATGAAGGATGGTCGGCACACAATGCGAGAAAGTGACACCATGCCGGTCAATGAGGCGGACAAGATTATCCGGCTGATAGCGGCCCGGATAGATCTGCCTAAGGCCAAGCATCGTCGCCGCATAGGGAAAACCCCAGCCATGTACATGGAACATCGGCGTGATTGGCATATAGACATCATGGGTGTGAAACCGATTGCCAGCCGCCATTGGCCCGAATGTCGACAGGATGCCCATCGTATGCAGCACCAGTTGGCGATGCGAATAGGCAACGCCTTTTGGATCACCGGTGGTGCCGGTGGTATAAAAACAGGTGGCCCGCAGATTTTCATCAAAATCGGGAAAAACAAATGAGGATGGCGCTGCCGTCATCATCGCCTCAAGCATACCCTCAATAACGAGCGTGCTTTGCGGCGCTTCCCCAGCAGGTGCATCACGCATCACGAAAAGCCGGACCGGCCGTTTTACCATTGACATGGCGTCTTCCAGAAGGGGCAGAAAATCAGCATGCACCAGAATGATATCATCCTCGGCATGGTCAATCGTATAGGCAATCTGGGCTGGCGACAGGCGGATATTGATCGTATGCAGAACCGCGCCCATCATCGGCACAGCAAAAAAACACTCCAGATAGCGGTGCGTGTCCCAATCCATGACACCTACCACAGTCCCCCGCCCGACACCGGCATCAGACAGAGCGCCTGCCAGCCTGTGCAGCCTTCCGGAAAAGTCGCGATAGGTGAAATGGCCGAGGCCATCGCTGATGATTTGCTGATCTGGCACCGCCTGTAGCGGCGCTGTCAACAAGGTCTTGATCAGGAGCGGAAAGTCAGCATTCATAAGACACCGGCGAGATAGGTTCCAAGGCTAAAAACCTAACAGCCGCAGCCTCTATTGCAAGCCGTTTCCAGCAGTGCTGACAGCGCAATCCATGATATCTGGAGAGCTGGATGTCAACTGGCAAGCGCGGCAAGAGGCGCTGCGGTTATCCACCCACCGCCAAGCAAATTCTGGCTGTCATCGGCGTCATAGATGGCAGCCGCCTGCCCCGCAGCAATGCCGAATTGTGGCTCCTGCAGCCGAATGACGACACCGCCATCAGCCACGGATTCGATCATGGCCGGCATCGCCGGTGCCGTATTGCGAAGCCGCGCAAGAACAGCATGACCCGGCAATGGCGCGCCATCACGCGCCACCCAGCTTGTCTCACCGAGATGCACCTGTTCACAAGCGAGCGCAGACTGCGGACCAACAATAACCTGATGCGTTGCCGGATCAATGCCGACAACATAGAGCGGCCCCTCAGCCTCGTCAGCGTCCTTGCGACCGCCAATGCCAAGGCCGCGCCGCTGCCCGATGGTATAGTCAATGATGCCGTTATGCGTGCCAAGCACGGTGCCATCAAGATGCACGATCTCTCCGGCCTCGACCGCGCCTGGCCGCAACCGCCGCACCACATCGCCATAACGACCATTTGGCACGAAACAGATATCCTGACTGTCCGGCTTGTCAGCCACACTCAAGCCGTGCCGGTGCGCCAGCTCCCGGGTTTCCTCCTTGCTCAGCCCCCCAAGGGGAAACCGCAGATAGTCAAGCTGGTCCGGCGTTGTCGCAAACAGGAAATAGGATTGGTCCTTACCGGCATCAGCACCACGATGGAGAACCGGGCCAGCAGCGGTATCAAAGCGCTGGACATAGTGACCGGTCGCAAGACAATCTGCGCCCAGATCACGGGCGGTTGTCAGCAGATCAGAGAATTTGACCGTCTGATTGCATTTGACACAGGGAATGGGCGTTTCACCGCGCAGGTAACTGTCGGCAAAATCCTGCATCACCTGATCGCGAAACCGGCTTTCATAATCGAGCACATAATGCGGAATGCCAAGGCGCGCCGCCACAGTACGGGCATCATGGATATCGACACCGGCACAACAGGCCCCTTTCGCCTGAACGGCGACACCATGATCGTAGAGTTGCAGGGTAATGCCGATGACCTCATAGCCCTGCTCATGCAGCAGGGCGGCGGTCACCGAACTATCGACACCGCCTGACATTGCTACAACGACACGTGTCTCTGCCACAGGCTTGGCAAAGCCGAGCGAATTAAGTGCCATCGGGGCAGATGGTGCAGCTGATGATGCTGGCGGTGATGCCGGCGGTGATGTCGGTGGCGACACCATGAGTGTGGTTCCTTACATATCCTCGGGTACGGTCAGACGCAGACCATCAAGCGCATCCGACATTTCGATCTGGCAGCCAAGACGCGAGGTCTCGGTTAAACCAAAGGCCAAATCCAGCATGTCCTCCTCATCCTCACTCGGGCCGCCAGTTTTGGCAAACCAATCGGGGTCAACAATGACATGACAGGTCGCACAGGACAGACAGCCACCGCAGGTGCCCTCGATACCGAGATTGGCATCACGGCCAGCCTCCATGACGGTGACACCTTCGTCAACGCTCACATCATGCTGCTTGCCATCTGGCGTGGTGAAAATAATTGTTGGCATGGTCTGCTCACTCCATTAAACGACACCCGGCAAGGGGTGCCTAAATTCCAGTCCCAAAAGCGCCGGGTTTACTTAAGGCTGCGGCGATGCTTTTACAACCCAGCCAGCACTTGCGCAAGCCTTTCGAAATCTTGCCTGCGGGTCTGCCAACCACCAGAAACGCGGATTGCCTGCGCCGCCTTCTCGCCAGCACCCATAGCATTGAGAACATGGCTGGCTGTCACCTTGCCCGAAGAACAGGCTGAACCCGCACTGACCGCAACCCCGGCAATATCAAGGGCCATGACCATCGTCTCGGAGGGTTTGTCCCCAACGGCAAGACAGGACGTGTTGCCAAGGCGAGGCACGTCCGCCCCAAACAGCACCATATCGGGCCGCGCTGCGCCGATTTCAGCCTCGAAGGTATCACGCCAGTGGGCCATCTCGCGGTAATGCGCAACATCACCGAAGGCAGCAGCTGCCGCAGCACCGAAACCGGTGATGCCGAGAAGATTTTCCGTTCCGGAGCGCCGTCCCTGTTCCTGACCACCGCCGCGCAGCAAACTTGTCAGGCTTTGTCCCGGACGAACAGCAAGCGCCCCAACACCTGTTGGACCGCCGATCTTGTGCGCCGAAAAACTGGCAAAATCCAGCCCCAGCGCCTCTAAATCAATATGTGTTTTGCCAAGAAGCTGGACCATGTCGCTATGCGTTGCGAGACCGGCATCACGGGCAATCTGGACGATCTCGGCAAGTGGCTGGATCACGCCAGTTTCGTTGTTGGCCGCCATCACCGAGACAATTGTCTGCTTTCGCTGTTCCACCGGAACAGCTGCAACCATCTGTTTTAATGCGGCAAGATCAACCACGCCATCGCCTGTCACCGGCAACAGGCTGGCCCGCGGTGCCGCCTGAAGCACAGAATCATGCTCGATCGCGCTGGTGATCACATGCGAAAAGCCAGACAGGGCAAGGTTATTCGCCTCGGTGCCACCGCTGGTAAAAACCACATCCTGCGCCCGGCATCCAACAAGGACGCCAAGAGACTGGCGTGCATCTTCGACAAGCAACCGTGCCCGACGGCCAAACCCATGTACCGAGGAGGGATTTGCGGGAGGGCCCATCGCCTTGTGGATCGCGGCAACAGCTTCAGCGCGCAACGGCGCGGTGGCGTTATTATCCAGATAGATAGGGTCAGCGACCGGCATTGAAACGACCACGCATTAGGGTTTACAAGACAAGCCTCACCGGGCCGATCTAGCTTTTGGTTGGTTTGCGACCGGCATAATTTGTGGCCGTATCATCAGCGCGCCGTGGCTTTCCCGCATCATCATGCATCGCCGTTGGCGCCAATCGGTCTTCCATATCATTCAGGCGGGCACGAAGCGATTGCACTTCATCAACGAGCGCGGCTATCGTGCGCTCACGGGGGTCAACCTCACCCGGGTTGGCAACAGCATAAGCTTGAAATCTGTCATCGGCCTTGTCCGCACCAGCCTTTGCCGCAACCTGGCGTGCCGGCACCCCAACAACGGTGGCACCCTCAGGCACATCCTTGGTCACAACGGAATTACCACCAACACGCGCACAGGCATTGACGGTGATATTGCCCAATACCTGCGCTCCGGAGCCAATGATCACATTGTCACCGATGGTCGGATGGCGTTTGACGGACCGTTGCGCGCTGGCATCAACGGCCGGCAGAACACCACCAAGCGTCACCCCCTGATACAAGGTTACGTCGCGCCCGATAACCGATGTTTCACCGATCACAACACCAGCCCCATGATCAACAAAAAAGCCACAACCGATGGTCGCGCCGGGATGGATTTCAATATTGGTCACCATACGGGCAAACTGCATGATGAAGCGGGATGTGAATTTAAACCCTCCACGCCACAGCGGATTGGCCAGACGATAGGCAAGCATAACCTGAAAACTGGGATAAAGAAAAATCGCTGCAAGTTTTGAACTGGCTGCGGGGTCACGCTCCATGATGGCGTTCAGATCTCGGCTCAGTTTGGCAAACATCTGCTTCTGCTTCCATTTCAGTTTTCGTTCAGAGTTACTATATCCACTATTAACGAGTGGCGAATAATTCATGCGTGCCAAAGCTGGCTTGGCCTCGCCTCATTATTGAGATATAAGCCCCTTTCACAATATCACAAGACGAACGGAAAAAACATGCCCGAGGTGATTATCAACGGCCCTGAGGGGCGGCTCGAATGTCGCTACATGCCCGCCGAAGCGCCCAATGCACCAACCGCGTTGATGCTGCATCCCGAACCCGACAAGGGCGGCACCATGAACAATCGGGTCACCTATTCACTTTACAAGCATTTTCAGGCGCGTGGGTTTTCGGTGATGCGGTTCAATTTCCGGGGCGTCGGTCGCAGTCAGGGTCAATATGACAATGGCGAAGGCGAACTCTCGGATGCGGCGACAGCAATGGATTGGTTGCAGGCGCAGAATCCAGCCTCCAGCCAATGCTGGATTGCTGGATTTTCCTTTGGATCATGGATTGGCATGCAATTGATGATGCGCCGCCCTGAAATCAGGGGTTTTGTCTCGGTGACACCACCGGCATCAACGCATGATTTCTCATTTCTGGCCCCCTGCCCCGCATCCGGATTGATCATCCATGGCGAAGAGGACACAATTGTGCCGCCCGATGCGGTGCATAAGCTCGTCGAACGCATTTCGATCCAGAAGGGCGTGAAAATTGAGGTTGATGTGTTACCGGGAGCCAACCATTTCTATGCCGATCACCTTGATGAATTGATCGCCCGCATCGGTGGCTATCTGGATACGGCTCTCACCGCCCCAGATTTTGATCCGCTCTCATGATCACTCTGGCGCTATTCCACTGGCGTGAAAATTGTGACCGGCGGAGACATAATGATAGCGGCAATTGATGTGGGCGGAGCGAAGTCTTTGCCCTCCTTTTGCGCGGAGAACAGGCCAACAGGCCAGACATAAAACCAGGCGATTGTCATGACGTATAAATCAGCCCTCATCCAACAATTCACCGAGCGTGGCTACATGCACCAGGCAACCAACCTCGAGGGGTTGGACGAGACTGCCGAACAGCAGATTGTGCCGACTTATATCGGTTTTGACTGCACTGCGGACAGCCTGCATGTCGGCTCACTGGTGCAGATCATGATGCTGCGCATCATCCAGAAATCAGGGCATAAGCCGATCGTCCTGATGGGCGGTGGCACGACCAAGGTTGGCGATCCATCAGGCAAGGACACCGCGCGCCCTCTTCTGTCAGACCAGGATATCGAGCACAACAAGCAGGGCATCAAGTCGGTCTTTGAAAAATATCTGACCTTTGGTGATGGCCCAACAGACGCGGTAATGGTGGATAATGCCAACTGGCTGGACAATCTTGCCTATGTGCGATTCCTGCGTGATTACGGACCGCATTTTTCGATCAACCGGATGATGTCGATGGAATCGGTAAAATTGCGGCTTGAGCGCGAACAACCGCTATCCTTCCTCGAATTCAACTATGCCATCCTTCAGGCCTATGATTTTCTGGAGTTGCGGCGGCGCTATGGCTGTCTGTTGCAACTTGGCGGCTCTGACCAATGGGGCAACATCGTCAGCGGGATTGACCTGACGCGCCGCGTCGATGCACAGGAAATCTTTGGATTGACCTCGCCTTTGATCACCACCGCCTCCGGGGCAAAAATGGGCAAATCGGCGGATGGCGCTGTCTGGCTGAATGCCGAAAAACTATCACCCTTTCATTTCTGGCAGTTCTGGCGCAACACCGAGGACGCCGATGTCGGCCGCTTTCTGGCGCTGTTTACCGAGTTGTCGATGGATGAGGTGAACCGCCTCGCCGCATTGCAGGGTGCCGAAATCAATGAGGCGAAAATCATCCTCGCCAATGAAGCAACAATTCTGTGCCACGGCGCCGACGCCGCCAGAGAGGCGATGCAGACAGCCCAGCAGACCTTTGTCTCAGGTGGCGGTGTCTCAGACGGCCTACCGCAGACTGAGATCCATGCGGATGAGGCCAACGGCATGGAGATGATCGCCGCCCTCAACAAAGTAGGCTTTGCCACCTCGAATGGTGAGGCAAGACGGCTGATCCGTGGCGGCGGTGCGCGGTTGAATGACGCGCAGATCAATGATGAGGCAAAAACCCTGTCGCCTGACGATTTCATTGACGGCAAGGCAAAGATTTCGGCTGGCAAAAAACGGCATGCGCTGCTTGTGCTTGTGTGAGGCAACGGCGAGCGCGCGCTGCCCTTATCCGGAGATTTGGCTTAACCTTCTGGCGCATTATCAATACCCAAAATCCGCGTGCCTTCGCGCTTCAGCCAATCCGGACTGACGACATCGCGCAGAATGCCCGGAATCAATGACGCCGCATTTGTTGATGTCTGCGGATCATCAATTAACCCTGACATTGAAAACTGGGTAACAAACAGGCCGCCCTTATCGACCCCGGTCAGGATATTGCCAAGAAGCGGAATGGCGCCAATCACCTGATTGAGCAGATTGGCAGGAACGAGATTGCCGCTGACCTCAACCTCGCGCGACATGGTGTCGTAGCGCCCGACCATCGACAAAGCGATATCAACGCCGCCACCGCGCAGCTGTCTGATATCGACCAGCGAGCCACGCTTGCGGAATTCAGCCTCGCCCCATTCAAAACGTGTACCATCACCCTTGACAAGGCTGAGCAGGCCAATCGGCCCGAGAACGGAAAAGGCCCGCACCGCTCTTGGTGCCTCGACCACATTGAACTCGCGGATCTTTATCTGTGTATCAAATTCGGCAAAATTATCAGGAACATAGGTGTTAACAAGCTCAATGCTGCCTGAGCGGATGGTATCGGTGACATTCAACCCGGTCAGCATTCTTCCGGCATTCTGTGAGGCCATCTCCAGCCTCGGTGGGGTGTCTTGGCCGTTGGTAAATTTTAATGTCGTTTCAGCCCCACCAACAAGGCCGGTGCCACGCAGAAATTCACCTGTATCACTATAGATGACCGTTAGATTCGCCTCCTCAATCAGCGGTTTGCCCTGGAACATGAGATCGCCATTGAGGACGGCCTTACCGCCTCCCGCCTGATGCTTGCTTCCAACGAGGTGTCCGGCAAGTGTCAGGCCATCACCAATCACAAATTGATTGGCTGTCAGATCAAAGCTGATCTTGCGGTTGGCCCCGATGCCGCTGTTACGCCGCAGTGGCACAAGATCAACAATGCGCGCCGTCGCGCTGACATTCACACCCTCGCCACTATTCTCAATAATCACATCACGCAGGTCATTGCCTGGCCACTTGATACGTTCGAGAAGTGCGCCCTGCACCGAACCGCCCGGACCAAGCGCAACCTGGCCCAATACAGACAGGCTGCCAAGGGAAATATTGACATCCTGTAGCCGGTTGACGCGGCCATTGCGTAGCAGAAAAGTCAGGCGGGCATGGCCATTTTCCGACGGTAATTTTGCCCATGATATTTCTGGCACATTGACCGAGGCGCTGCGCATCTGCGCGGCAAGGTCAACACTGACCTCCGTTAACGCCATGTCACCGCTCATTGTGACACTGCCACCAACCTGTCCGCCAACATCGAAGCCGGTGATATCAGCAAGCATCTCGGCCATTGTCGCGGACGGAGCTGCCTTGCCAATGAAGCTCACATTGTCAGTGAGCGCATCAGAGCGAAAGCTGAAATCGCCGGCAATGCCAGCGATTGCCGCCTTGCCGGAAATTTCGATCACACCCTTGGCGAAATTCGCCACGAGATTGGCATCCTCGATCGTTGTGCCGTAGGGCAGATTTTGAAAGGACCCGTCGGAGATGGTGGCATCAATGGCAAGCGAGATCGCCTCCCTGTCAATACGCTGTTGAATCGGAAAGGCGGCATTCAGCGAAAGCTCAACCTCGCCTTGTGGCTGCATAGCCGCGACCTCAAACACACCAATTTTGCCAAGTCCAAATTCGCCACCAACAGCAATCGCGGTCGCCAGACTTCCCTTAAACGCCATTTTTGCCTCTGCCTTCGGCACAGTCCCGGCAAGAGGTCCGACCAGCGGGGACGCAATGGTCACGCGCCCATATAGCAAGGCAAGGTCCGCAATATTGGCCTGATTGAGAACAATCGTTGCCACTTCCTCCTTAAGGCTGAGCTTGCCATAGACATTGGTCATCGGAGGTGCCGCGCCCAACAGGGTCATTTCGGCGTTGGCCATCGCCAGACTGCCCGTCAACGTCTCGATCTGCGGCTGTGTTCCGTCAAGGGCGGCAACAAGGTTGATGGTCGCATCCTGCACCAAGCCTGCCGGAATTCGATCAGCAACCAATTGCCGCGTTGCCGGCTTCAGCCATTGCGGCCACAACGCATGAAACAAATCGAACTGCATTTGCTTACTGGCCATCGATAATGACAGGGTCTGGGGTGTCCAGTCATTGACAAGACTCAGGTTGCCGCCAAACTGCATCTCGGCCCCATTCGCCAGCGCGACATCAAATCTCTCCAGCGTGAGCCTATTGTCACTAAGGCCGGCTTTGACCTCAATGGCGTCAATACCAACGGCACCATCATAGCCGGCAATAAGCACAGAGCCATCGCCAAGGCCAAGTTCGAGCCCCATGCTCTGGACCTGACCGCCGGTGCCAAGAGACAGATTTACGGTGCCTTCAGCTGTGCCAACAATTCGTTGATACTGGCCAGCCGCCAGATCAAGCCTGATGCCCGTGAAGGATGAGTCAAGCGTCATCCGGGACATCGCAAAATTACCATCTTCTTTGTTGTAGCGGCCAACAAAATCAAAGCTGATGTCAGTCAGCGCCCCTCCCGAAAAATGATCAAAGAGAACTTTTTTGACATCGGCTGCCGCCGTGTCAGGCCACTCCTGATTGAGTGAGGCGAGCGAAAGGCGGTTGATGCCAAGCGCACCAGCGACAACCGGTTGATCGCTGTGAAAATCAAGCAGGTCACCAGAAAATGAAAAATGCCGATCATCATCAAGTTTGATTTGCATTGTGCCAATCGAAACAAGATCAGCCTCGCGCCGGTAAGTGGCATCCAGCCAGATCGAACGAAACCCTGCCTCTGGGTTAGAGCCGGGCATCTGAATCGTGCCGTCGATTGCGCTGATTGCCATGTCCATACGGGTGATCTGGCTGGCATCAACACCGGCACTGAGCGCGCCGCTGATAGTGCCGAAACCGTCAACCGCCGCAGGCAATCTATCGAAATAGGGAACAAGGCCCGCTGTTACAAAATCATTGGCAGTGATATCAACAAGGAAATTGCCACCACTTGGCCAGCCGACAAAATCTGCCTTTAGACGCCCCCCTGCTTCCTTGTCAATTTGGCGGCTCAGGGTCAGGAAACCACCAATGCCAGTTGTGGCATCACTGGTCACGCTGATTGTGGCGTCACCCAAAACCAAGGGGGCAATGCCCGGGTCCTGATGCGACAGTGACACCCGGCTGGCGCGGACAGTCAGGCGCTCAAATCCTTTGGGCGCGAGAGCGCCTCCACTCGTATTGCTGCCACTCGTGGTTGAGAGTTTTTTGATGCTTTCAAAGAGAAACATCGCCAGCGGTGACGTGGTCCACCCATTGGCGCTGCGGATGATATCCACCTCAAGACCGCTGATGGCGACCTCGCTTGGTGCCCCAGTGACCAGGGAATTCAGACCAAAGGCGATATCAGCTTTTGGGATCAGTAAATCCGTATCATCGAGCTGCATCCCGATATTGGTGGCATGGATGTAAACCGGCATGGGACCAGACCGGAAGGCAAAGCTGGCACCACCGACCGTCACCTGTGCCGCACCGCTGACAGCGGAGATACGGTCCTCAAGGATTTGCGCCACACCGCCTAGATGCAGCACATAGGCAGAAGGCAGGCCAACAAACATCACCAGCAAAACAAGCAGGGTTGTTATGACCTTTTTCCAGAACGGAGTGCGTCGGTGCCGCTTGATGCCGTCTCTATCGCGCAAAAAATGCTCCATCAAAACCCTGTATCACTTGCCTTGTAAGCCGATAAATTTCAACTATCTATCCCCTATAGACCTGTTAACATCGGCGCGCGACCAGCGCCAGCCTCAACCATCTACAGATGCGAAGGAATGGACAATCATGCTTGAACTTGGCGCAAAGTCACCCTCTTTCACCCTGCCGACAGATAACGGTGATTTTAATCTTGCAGACTATCATGGCAAAAAGATGGTCGTGTTTTTTTTCCCGCGAGCGGACACATCGGGCTGCACCAAGGAAGCGATCGCTTTTTCTGCGCTCAAGGATGACTTTGCCGCCGCCAATTGCGAGGTGATCGGCATCTCCAAGGACAGCGCCGCCAAACAGGCGAAATTCCGGGCAAAGCATGGACTGACCTGTCTGCTGGGTGCGGACGATGCAACCGATGTCTGCGAGCAATTCGGCGTGTGGGTGGAAAAATCCATGTATGGCAAAAGCTATATGGGTATCCAGCGCGCCAGTTTCGTCATCGACGAGCAGGGGATGATTGCCGCCGTATGGCCGAAGGTGAAGGTGCCCGGCCATGCAGAAGAGGTGCTGGCCTTTGTTACGTCTTGATTTGTCACGTTTTAAATTTATACATCTTAACAGGGGCTTGATGTGCCAACCGGACAAACCCTGACCACAGCGCTGGCAGAAGTGTTGCGGGTGGATTGTGCGCGGGACAAGGCAATAGCCGTGCGCCAGCTTGTGGCACAATGGCAGGACGGCAGCTTTACAACCATCGGGCAAGCCACACCCCCCGCACGCCCTGGCCGTCCCGAACGCCCGCAGTTACGCCCCCCGCGTGAGGTGCCACGCCGACGCATTACCAAAACGCCAGGTGGACGGATTGCGCTGGTGCATGCAATTGCCCATATCGAGCTGAACGCGATAGATCTGGCGCTGGATATGGCATGCCGGTATGTAGCGCACCGCCTGCCCCGTGATTTCTATACGGACTGGCTGTCGGTTGCCGATGATGAGGCGCGGCATTTCCTGATGCTGTGTGACAGACTCGCGGAATTGGGCGCCAGTTATGGCGATTTGCCAGCGCATGATGGGCTGTGGCAGGCAGCCCAGGAAACAGCTGACGATTTTCTTGGCAGGCTTGCCATTGCACCGCTTGTCCTAGAGGCGCGTGGCCTTGATGTTACGCCAGCGATGATCAACCGTTTGCAGAGCGTAGACGATGCACAAACCGCCGCCGCATTCACCATTATCATGAATGACGAGATCGGCCATGTGGCGATCGGCAAGAAGTGGTTTGATTATGCCTGTGGTATGGAACGGCGCGACCCGGTCAGCACTTGGCATCAGCTTGTTGGTACATATTTTCGGGGGCCGCTGAAGCCACCTTTTAACATTGCTGCGCGCACCGCCGCCAAATTCTCAGCCGCTTTCTATGCACCGATGGCAGAACGCACTGATCTGTATGACAGCCCCCGCCGGTAAGCAGGCGCCGATAATCGGTGCCAATCATGGGCGACGCTAAGGGGCAGCTACCAAGAATTTATGTGCGCTGGGCACCAACACGGGCGGCAAGGCTGGCCTCGACGAAATCGTCCAGATCACCATCAAGTACACCCGCCGCATTGCCCTTTTCGACATTTGTCCGCAGGTCCTTGACCATCTGATAGGGATGCAGCACGTAGGATCTGATCTGATTTCCCCAGCCAATTTCAGTCTTGCCAGCAGCAGCATCAGAGGCAGCGTCCTCGCGTTTTTGCAACTCCAGTTCATAAAGACGGGCCTTCAGCATATTGAAGGCCGTGGCCCGGTTGCGGTGCTGCGAGCGGTCATTCTGGCACTGCACAACGATGTTGGTCGGCAGATGCGTGATGCGGATAGCGGAGTCCGTCTTGTTCACATGCTGGCCACCCGCCCCTGACGCGCGATAGGTGTCGATGCGCAGGTCCTTATCCTCTATCTCGATCTCGATGTTCTCATCGACAACCGGGTAGACCCAGGCGCTGGCAAAGCTGGTATGGCGGCGGGCTGAGCTGTCATAGGGAGAAATGCGAACAAGACGATGCACCCCAGACTCGGTTTTCAGCCAGCCATAGGCATTTTCGCCCTCGATCCGCATGGTCACGGATTTGATGCCGGCCTCCTCGCCCGCGCTTTCTTCAATCATCTGCAATTTGAAGCCACGTGACTCGCACCAGCGCGAATACATCCGGGCCAGCATTTGCGCCCAATCCTGCGCCTCGGTTCCGCCAGCTCCAGCGTGGATCTCGAGAAAACAATCATTGCCGTCAGCTTCGCCAGACAGCAGGCTCTCAAGCTGGCGCTTATCGGCGATCGCAGCAAGCTGAACCAGCGCCTCCTCGGCCTCGGCAACGACATCCTGATCACCCTCGATCTCGCCTAATTCGATTAATCCGACAGCATCATCCATTTCATTCTGCAAGGAGGTGATCATATTGAGCTGCCGTTCAAGCCGGTTCTTTTCGCGCATGGCTTCCTGCGCGACGGCCTGATCATTCCAGAAGTCCGCCTCTGCGCTTTGTGCCTCGAGTTCGGTAAGGCGTGCCAGCGCCACATCATAACCAACATGCACACGCAACAGCTCAATGGTGGCGATTATCGATTCAATTTTTGCCTGGGTTTCAGCCTGCATTTAGATATACCCTGCCCTTGCTCTTGCGATGGCGACACCACAGCATGCGGTGCCAACCGGCGTAGATAACTAACGCGCCGCCGGTGCCGTGACAAGTTAGAACAGGCCGGGCGTTGTCACCTCGCCGTCGCCAACATCAGGATTACCGCCCGGCACATCAATCAGATCACCACCCGGACGCTGGCCCGGCTTAAACACTTCCATCACCGCCTTGGCATGTGTTGGCAGCACCCTCTCTCCCGTTTCTGCATGCACCGGAATAATCGTCACACCGCTTGGCCGGCGGAACGGGATTACCGGCCTGTCCGCATGGGCGCGGCCAATAAAATCTCCAAAGATTGGCACTGCTACGGTCGATCCGGTCTCGCGCTTGCCAAGCGGGCGCGGCGTGTCATAACCGACAAAGACACCAACCGCGAGATCAGGGGTAAAGCCGATAAACCAGCCATTTGTATTGTCATTGGTCGTTCCGGTTTTGCCGGCAACAGCAAGTTCCAGCTTGGCAATGCGTCGCCCGGTGCCCCGTTTGACAACACCCTCAAGCATCGAGACCATCTGAAAGGCAGAGGCCGGCGTTGTCAGCTGCGCGCGAATATCTGGCAATTCGGGAATTGGCTGGTTATCCCATCCAACGCTAAACTGGCACCCCTCACAGGGCCGGCTGTCATGGCGATAGATGGTGACGCCATTGCGATCCTGAATGCGGTCAATCAGGCTGGGGGTGATCTGTTTACCACCATTGACCAGCATGCCATACGCAGCCGTCAGCCTCAGCAATGTGGTCTCGCCAGCCCCAAGCGACATCGACAATAGAAGTGGCAGATCCTCATTCAGGCCAAATTTGCGGGCATAGGTCTGCACTTCCTCCATCCCCAACCGCATCGCCAAACGCGCGGTCATCAGATTGCGTGATTTTTCGATGCCGACACGCATGATCGACGGGCCATAGAAACGTTTGGTGTAGTTTGCCGGTTTCCATTTTGGCTTGCCTGGCCCCTGATCCACCACCAGCGGCGCATCCAGAATTCGCGTCGTCGGCGAATAGCCGTTATCGAGCGCTGCCAGATAGACAAAGGGTTTGAAGGCTGAACCCGGTTGACGCAACGCCTGCACCGCGCGGTTGAATTCTGAGGTGGCGAAATCATACCCTCCGCTCATCGCCAGCAGCCGACCCGTATGGGGATCAAGAGCAACGATTGCCCCCTCAACAAGAGGACGCTGTGAAAGCGAAAATTCATCTTCGGCCGGTTCATACCCATCGCGGATCAGGTCAGGTGTGTCGTTGGGTCGCTGAACCATGACGATATCACCCTCGGCAATGGCATGGCGCAGATCAGTCAGCGGCGGCGGGCGCACCCCCTCATCATCACGCGGAGGGTAGGCCCAGAAGGCCAAGTCAAAGGGAATGCTGGCATTCTGGCCATTGACGAAAATCCGGGCCCGTTCCTTATCCACCTCGGTAACAAGAGCCGCATAATGGCCAGGCAGCATCTTTGCCTGTTCTGCCGCCAATGCCTCGTCGACATCGTCATCAGCCGCAATGGTAGCAAGAGCACCTCGCCAACCCTGACGGCGATCAAGCGCTTCAAGCCCCCGTTGCAGCGCAACCCGCGCCGCCCGCTGCAGAAATGGATCGATTGTCGTGCGCACTGACAGGCCGCCGCCATAAAGCATGTCCTCACCATATTCGGTGATCAGCGCACGCCTTACCTCCTCTGTGAAATAGGGAGCATTGGCAGCGTCAAAACCAGATTGTGCAGCGATCTCTAGCGGTTGGGCAATTGCGGCAGCGGCCTCGGCGTTACTGATGTAGCCATTGCCGGTCATCTGCCGCAGAACCCAGTTGCGGCGGTTGGTTGCAGCTTTGATCTTGCGAACAGGATGATAGTTGGACGGCGCTTTTGGCAACGCGGCGAGGTAGGCAACCTCGGCCAAGGACAATTGGTTTAGCGGCTTGTCAAAATAATTGAGAGCGGCAGCCGCGACGCCATAGCTTCCATAACCAAGATAAATCTCGTTCAGATAGAGCTCCAGTATCTGGTCCTTGGAAAAGGCACGCTCCATCCGTAGCGACAAAATGGCTTCCTTGATTTTCCGTTCAACCGACACCTCGTTGGTCAGCAGAAAGTTCTTCGTTACCTGTTGGGTGATTGTCGACGCCCCGATGGGACGCCGCCCCCGGCCATAATTCTTTGCATTGGTAATCACTGCCCGCAGCATCGCCTGCGGATCAATGCCGAAATGGCTGTAAAATCCACTGTCCTCAGCAGACAGGAACGCATGGATCAGGCGCGGTGGTATTGCCTCAACAGGGACAAAAAGTCGCTTCTGGTTGGCATATTCGGCAAGCAGCGCGCCATCACCGGCATGAATGCGGGTCACCACCGGCGGCTCATATTTTGCCAGTTGGTGATAGTCCGGCAAATCCTTGCCATAGGTCCAGAACACCCAGAGCAAGCCTCCACCAACAGCAACCACAACCAGGAACAACAGGCTTAACAGCACCGATAACAAGAAGAAAAAACGTGACAAAATTGAGCGCGTCCCCTCCTCGGGCAGCGTTTCGAGGTGCATGTTCCCCATTTTTGCAGACTTTTTGACCATCATTCAGCAAACCTGTCAGATTTCCGGTCCAAACTCTTCAAGATATTTCACAATCGCATCTGTAAGCCGCCCGGCCAGTTTGCGACGGTAGGGTTCGCGATTGAGGTTTGACTCATCTTCGCGGTTCGACAAAAACCCCATTTCGACCAGCACGGACGGCATGTCAGGAGCTTTTAACACGGCAAATCCGGCAAAACGATGGCCACGTTTGTCGCCCCCGGGCATATTTCTGATCTCTCGTAGAATTTTGCCGGCAAAATGTGTGGATTGGTTCATTGATTCACGTTGGAACATGCGCAGCAATTCATTTGCCGCCTCAGGGTCCTCAACGCCCAGATCCGGCCCGCCAATCAGGTCGGCTTTGTTCTCATTACGGGCCAATGCCGCCGCCTCTTTATCCGATGCGGTCTCGGAGAGGGTGAAAACGGACATGCCGTGTGCCGATTTCGACGCCGCAGAATCCGCATGCAGCGAGACAAAAAGGTCAGCATTCTGGACCCTAGCCAGCTTGATCCGTTGGCGCAGTTTGAGATATCTGTCATCCTTGCGCGATAACACTGCCCTAATATGTCCGGTTGCCTGAAGTTGGCGAGCAAGTTCGATAGCAGCGGCAAGGGTGATGTCCTTTTCTTTTGTGCCCGCCCGCCCAATGGCACCCGGGTCCTTACCACCATGCCCCGCATCAATGAACACGACCCAACGATTTGGCCGTTTCAGTGGCGTCGGGACCGCCACTGCCGGAGTGACTCTAACAGTTGGTTTTGCCTGCTTTGGCTTTGGCAAGGGCGGCGTAATCGCCGAGGCCACCATTTTCGTTTCGGCGTCTGCCGCGCGCTGGTCATTCGGCAGATCAGCCCCGCCAAACTGGATCGGTTTGCTGTCACGCAACGCCGCAGCGGCCACCTGAAAGGCCGTCCTGCCATTATCTGCCATATCGATGACGAGGCGATGCCCCCCCTTGTTTGGCGGCAGGGCAAAGGCCCGAAATGGCGCAGACGGCGAGTCAAGCTCGATGACAAGCCGCCCAATCCCGGGTTCCGGCTGGCCAAAGCGATAGGCAGTGGCCGGCGATCTGTCGAGGCGACCCTTTTTAGGCAAGGAGTCAATCTGCCAGCCAACATCGCGCATATCGATCACCAGCCTGTAAGGCGCACTGAGCAAAGACATCTTAACCGTCGCCGGGGTGTTGGTCTCTACAACCAGCCGGAGCGCCTGCTGGCCATCAACACTGACGGTTCCAAGCCGCAACGCGGTCAGTCCGTTACTATCAGAAGTGTTAGTGGTAGTGGCATCAGCGTGAGCAGTCACTGCCATACAGAGATGCAAAAGCAGAAGCACCAGCATTGCGGATAGACACGCCAAACACCGGCCGGTCAAACGGGTCAATGTCCAGCCTTCGTTCCTCATCCTCCCATGGCCTTGGCCAGACTGCGGACATTCAGGGTATTTGTTGATAAGGCGTTCATCAAAAGGACTGAAACCACTCACTTTATGCTGATATCTGTCGCCAACACCCTACCGGATTAAACCCCGCTTCCAAAGCCCAGTTTTATTTTTTTATGGACGGTGACACGGTCGACCTTTTGTTGACAGAGAGGGGCATTGGTCCGTTACGGGCGCGGCAAAGCAGACCCCAGTCGCAGAAACCCAGCAGCAGAAACCCAACTGCAGAAGCCCAGCAGCAGAAGCTCAATCTGGAAAATCGCCGGAAAATTAAGGCGAATTGATTTTTAAAAACTATCCTTGTTGGCATTTGGGTTAATGAGTGTGTATAGTCGGGCCGTGGACGTGTTTCTGGTTTGTGAAAACCACGAACCAACACGCCTGACATTGAATTACCCGCTGGGTGGTTCGGCCCTTGCAGTTATGCCAGACGGAGTTTCCGTCCCGCGACTGACCAGATGAATGGGCCCGGCCAGCGAAAACCGACGAAACTCTAACACCGGACCCACCGATGATTAACATAATGTCACAAGTGCAAACGAGAGCCCCGCGAAATGGCGGCTCGTCTTTGCCTGACATTCCGGCTGGCGTCCCGGTTTCACTGTACCTGTCGCGCGCGCAAATTTCTGCCGTAAATAACGGCGAAGATGCGTGCCTGACCGGAGAAAGACACCATAATGACAAAACGATTATTGATCGATGCACGCCAGCCCGAAGAAACGCGGGTGGTGTTGCTAAGCGGCACCCGCATTGAGGATTTTGATTACGAGGCAAAAAACCGCAGACAATTAAAGGGAAATGTATATTTGGCCAGGGTGACCCGGGTCGAGCCTTCCTTGCAGGCGGCATTCGTAGAATATGGCGGCAATCGCCAGGGATTCCTCGCATTTAGTGAAATCCACCCTGACTATTACCGGATCCCCGTTGAGGATCGCGAAGCGCTGATTGAAGCCGAAAATGCCGAAAATGCGGAGGATGAGTCCGAAGCCGAGGCCGATGGCGCACCGGAAACTGTTGGTGGTGACGGCCAGGACGATGATGATATCCGCCCGCGCCGACAGGTTCGCAAATACAAAATCCAAGAAGTGATTTCCCGCAAGCAGATCATGCTTGTGCAGGTGGTCAAGGAAGAGCGCGGCAACAAGGGGGCCGCATTGACTACATATCTGTCGCTGGCAGGTCGCTATTGCGTGCTGATGCCAAACTCAAGCAGAGGCGGTGGCGTCAGCCGAAAAATTACCAACATAGCTGACCGCAAGCGCCTCAAAACCGTTGTTGGCGGCCTAGATGTGCCGGCTGGCATGGCGGTGATCGTTCGCACTGCCGGTGCCAAGCGCACAAAGGCAGAGATCGCCCGAGATTATGCTTATCTGTCAAAATTGTGGGATGACATCCGCAGCCGCACGCTGGAGTCACAGGCACCATCGGTGATCCATGAAGAAGGAAACCTGATCAAACGCTCGATCCGCGATCTATACACAAGTGAGGTCGAGGAAATTCTGGTCGATGGCGAGGACGCCTACAAGACGGCACGGACGCACATGAAAATGTTGATCCCCAGCCATGTGAAAAAGGTCCAGAAATATGAGGGCGATCAGCCGGTTTTTCAGCGTTATGGCGCGGAAAACCAGATGGAGACGATCCACAGCCCACAGGTAACGCTGAAATCTGGTGGCTATCTGGTGATCAATCAGACCGAGGCGCTGGTCGCTGTCGATGTCAATTCCGGGCGGTCAACCCGGGAGCGCAACATCGAGGAAACCGCGCTGAAAACCAACCTTGAGGCAGCCGATGAATTGGCACGCCAACTGCGGTTGCGTGATCTGTCTGGCCTGATTGTCGTCGATTTCATCGATATGGAAGAAAACCGCAACCAGAACGCGGTTGAACGGCGGATGAAAGAGGCAATGCGCAATGACCGTGCCCGCATCCAAATCGGCTCGATCAGTCATTTCGGCCTGTTGGAGATGTCACGCCAGCGGCTGCGGTTGAGCTTTAATGAATCAATTAGCAATCTGTGCCCACATTGTGAGGGAACAGGCCGCGTCCGTTCGATAGAAACTGCGGCCATGCAAATGCTGCGGATCATCGAGGAAGAAGCGCAGAAGGGCAAGATGGACGAATTGCATGTCACGATGCATCGCGACGTTGCCCTGTTCATCCTGAACCACAAGCGAACATCAGTGGCCGAGTTGGAGGCACGTTACGGCGTGCAGATCGTTCTGTCCTCGGACGACAGTCTGATCGCCCCTGATTACCGGGTTGAGCGTGTTGGCTGGCAAGGCAAAAAACCGCAGGCGGCCAACAATAACCGCCGAGCCAAGGCCGAGTCCAGCACCGCCAGTGCCGCCAGTGCCGAGAGTGATGGCGAAACAACGGATGCGGTCGCCAGCGAAGAGGACACGCCATCAGATGATGAGCAGCCAAAGCGGCGCAAGCGTGGCCGGCGGGGTGGCCGCAGGCGGCGGCGGCGCGGCGGCGAGGGTGACAACAATCAGAACGGCGCACAGGCAACCGAATCCGATACACCAGCCGATGACACTGCCAAAGCGGCAGATCAGAATGATGGTGCCAGCGCACCTGATCAGGCCAGTGATGGTGACGCGGACGCAAAACCCGCCAAAGCCGCGCGCGGTGGGCGTGGACGTGGCCGCAGGGCGGTGAAGAGTGATGACACCGGCTCACAGGTTGAGGGTGAAACCACTCAAAGTTCTGAGGCTGGTGGAAGTGGTGACAATGATGACAGTGGTGAGAGTGTTGTGGCAGATGCCAGCACTGCGCCAACCGATGCCGACACCGCAGGCGATGCCAAATCGGCAAAACCGAAAGGGCGAACCCGCAAGAAAGCAGCACCAAAAACAGCACCAGAAACTGCAGATAACGCAGATAACGATGTAGCAGTAGATGCGGCTGGGGGCGGTGAAGAAGATGCGCCGAAGCGAGCCCGCAAAAAAGCCCCCGCTGCGAAAACTGGCACCGCGAAAAAGGCGAAGAAGGCCGCTGCAAAGAAAACAGCGCGCAAGAAGGCGGCACCAAAGTCAGCTGCCGCCGACAGTGCTGGTGAGCGGGCACCCGTTACCAGTGAAAAAGTTGCAGACGAGACACAGCGTGCGCCAATCAGTTCGGCACCGCAGGATGTTATCGAGGTTGGTGAAGCCAAGCCCCAAGGCCGCAAACGCGGCTGGTGGAACCGCGGCTAGAGACTTTTCAGATACGAAGGAAGCCAGCTGTTGATACGACGGCTGGCTTTTTTCATGTCCTCTGTGCTGCCGGCATATGATAGCCGCAAATGGCGATGCCCCAGCTCCTGATCAAAATCCACTCCAGAGGTGCAGGCGACATGCGCCTCTCGTAGCATGGCATTGGCAAAATCAAGCGAGTTCACAGCCGTTTTTGAGAGTTGCGTCAAATCGGCATAGATGTAAAACGCCCCGTCTGCAGGGGCCATATCGCCGAGAAATTCTGGCGGAAGTTCACGAAGCAGGACGTCACGGTTCTCGCGGTAACGCAGAACATTCTGGTCAAGCATGTCATAATCGTCAAAGGCCGCCATCGCGCCTTCCTGCATCGGGCGCGACGGCCCAATATACAGGTTCTGGGCCAGCCGCTCGGTTATTTCCAGCAGGTCATCGGGCAGAATCATCCAGCCAAGGCGCCAACCAGTCATGCAAAAATATTTGGAAAAGGAATTAACCACAATGGCACTGTTGCTGTGCAGAAGGGCTGAGGTCGGCCGTGTATCAAAGGTCAAGCCATGATAAATCTCATCCATGATCAGGCGCACACCATTGGCGTCACACCAGTGACAGATATGCTTTACGTCAGCATCACTCATCACCACACCGGTAGGGTTTGCCGGACTGGCCAACAATAACCCATCAGGCAGATTGCCCTCATTTGCCAGAGCCTCAAGCCGTGGCACCCACCCCTCAGCCGCGCGCGATGGCAGCAATAAAGGCTCCAGCCCAAGCGCCTTCATCACATTGCGGTAAGCAGGGTAACCCGGATTAGCGATAGCGATCCGGTCGCCTCGATCAAATGCCCCCAAAAAGGCAAGGGTAAACCCCAGGGATGAGCCAAGCGTCACGGCGATATTGGCTGGGTCAGGACGGCAATCATACCAATCTTCATAATGTGCGGCAATGCGTTGGCGCAGGGGCAACTCGCCAAAAGCCACGGAGTAGCCATGTGTTCGTGTTGTGCCAAGTGATGTTGTCAGCGCCCGCAGGACAGCAGGTGGTGGCGGTGTCGAGGGCTGGCCAACCTCCAGATGCACCAGATCAGCACCAGTCACTTCAAGCTCGCGTGTCGCGTTCATCATCTCCATTGCCAGAAACGGGGGAATGCGATTGGTTGTCGAAACTTTAATGGCCATCTGAAATACCACCTCGATCTTGTTCATAAAATAAAATATGCCGGCCAGCGGCGCGATGGAACGATCAGACGGGTGTTTAGCAAACTCGGAGTAAAAAGGCCACAGTTCCGCCAGATTCATGGGCTAGCGAAAACAGTGGGCACCCGATATGTTACGGCGTGTTAGCATCGGCAATGGGCGTGATCACAAGAGGGATAATGTCTTGAACAGACCGGCTTTCAATCCACACCCCGCAAAGGCGGCAAATCAAGCCCGCGTCATCGTGAGGCGATTGGTCTTGGCTGGTCTAGGACTTCTTGTCGGTCTCGGTGCCATCCTGCCTGCGCAGGCAAATATGATCCGCGACACCGAAATAGAGGCCGGGATTGACGAGCTGATCGCGCCCCTGATCCGCGTTGCCGGCTTTGCTCTGGGAGCGATTGACGTCCGCATCATTCTGGACAACCGGATGAATGCCTTCGTGCAAAGCAAGCGCACGGTCTATATCAATTCCGGCCTGATTGAGAGCAGTGATGATCCTTTGCTGTTTTTGGGCGTGATGGCGCATGAGCTGGCGCATATCAAGGCCGGTCACGTGCAGCAGATTGATGAGACCCTGACCACTGCGGGAACCGCTGCCGCGCTGGCGACCATCGCCGCTGTGGCCATTGCCGCCGGGGGCCATGGTGATGCGGCCGCTGGTGTTCTGGTTGGCGGCACCGACCGCGCAAACCGTAACATTCTGTCATCGGTACGCCGGAACGAGGCAATTGCCGATGAGATTGGGCTGACACTTCTTGACGAAGCCGGTATTTCTGCCAATGGGTTGCGTGACATGATGGCCAGAATGGCGCGCCAACGTGCCCTACCCGAGTCGCGACAATCTCAGTATTACACAACCCATCCCGGCACTGCCCAGCGTTTGCAGACCTATCAGGACCATGTGAACAGCTCGCCGCACACCAACAACAAACCAGCGCCTGAGCTGGCAGAAAAATTCCGCCGGATCAGAGCCAAACTCCATGCCTGGACGGAGCGTCCACAGACGGTACTGAACAGCGAAAGTGACGATCTTGAGTCCTATCTGCAAACCTATGCCCATGCCATTGCCGCCTATCGTCGTGGCGATCTGGATGGCGCGCTTGAACGGATCGACAGCCTGATCGAGGCGCAGCCAAAAGACCCCTATTTTCACGAATTCCGCGGCGACATTCTGATGTCGATGGCACAACCCTCAGCCGCAGCAACAGCCTATGAGAACGCCATTAAATTGCGGCCGAACAGCCCGCAGATCGAGTTGCTTCTGGGGCGCGCGCTGATTGCGACTGGTGACAAGACACGCCTGCCACGCGCCATCGAGGTGATTACAAACGCGCGCAAGGCTGAGCCTGAATGGGCCTTTCTGCACCGCCAGCTTGGCATCGCCTACGGCAAGGCCGGACAAATCAACCATGCCGACCTCAGCCTTGCGAATGAGGCCATTTTACGGGGTGATAGCATACGCGCAGTACAGCTCGCCAAACGCACACTAGGGCGCGGTGATCTTCCCGATACGCTGCGCAATCGGGCCAACGACATTATCTACCGCTACGAACTAAAGAACTGATAAAAAAACTGGCACGACATGGCGGATAATTGATGGCGATTCTGCCGCTAGGCAAATCTGGTTGCGGTTGCTATAACGCGGTCCAGCATGAAACAGCCCCAATGGGCAAAAGGAACTCATAAGATGCTTCGAATTTTCGGATTTATTGCCCTGATGATGATTTTGACCAACCCCGTGCACGCTGATCTCAAATCAGTCGACAAAACCAAACTGGATGAGATGATCCGCGTCTATATCGAGGAAAACCCCGAGGTGATCCGCAATGCGTTGCAGCAATTGGCCGAACGTGAGGATAAGGCGCAGAAAATGGCGGCACTGGCATTTCTGGAAATGTCCGAAGGCGATCCGGTGCTTGGCAATCCGGACGGCTCGCTGGTGATCTATGAATTCAGCGATTATAATTGTGGGTATTGTAAACGTGTGTTCGGGCCCATTCAGGAAGTTTTGGCTGAGGATGATGACATCCGCTTCGTGATCAAGGAGTTTCCAATCCTGGCGCAATCATCACTGTTCGCGGCACAGGCGGCAATAGCCACCCAGATACAGGGCGTGTTTCCGCAATACCACATCACCATGATGACCAATCCCGGGGCCATTTCAATGGACACAATTTTGGCTGCGGCACGTGATGCCGGCGCGGACATCGGCCAGTTGCAAAAAGACATGAATAGCGCCGAGACAGCCGCCGTGATCAACCGCACACGCATGTCTGCTGAACAATTGCAGATTTCCGGAACGCCCGGGCTTGTCATTGGTTCGACAATCATTCCCGGTGCCATCAGCGGTGATGAATTGCGCCGCCTGATCGCCGAGGAACGAGCCAAACGCGGATAACAGGAGACCACGCGGCAAGCGCTGGCAATAAGCAGAAAAAGAGTGGTAGGGTTGGGTCGATGCCTGAGACAGTAAAAATATTGGTGGTCAATGGCCCCAACTTGAACATGTTGGGGACGCGTGAGCCGGAAACCTATGGGGCGATGACGCTTGACGCGATCGGCGATAAATGCCGGGCCGTCTGTAAAACGCATGGCTTTGATATGGAATGGATGCAGTCAAATTCCGAGGCGGTCCTGATCGACACCATTCAGGCGGCCTGCAACAAATTTGACTGGATCATCGTTAATGGTGCCGGACTGACACACACTTCGGTTGCGCTTCGCGATGCGCTGGCACTATTTACCGGCGGCGTTATCGAAGTGCATCTGTCGAACATCCACGCACGCGAGGAATTTCGCCACACCTCGCTGATCACCGCCATTGCAAAAGGTGCCGTGATCGGCTTTGGCGCTAGTTCCTATACTATGGCCATCTCGGCAATTGCCGAGATGCAAGAGGAGTCCTGAGACGATGGCAAAAGCCCCAAAGAACCCCGTTGAACCCGCCACTGAACTGGTCAAGGCTCTTGCCAACATTCTGGATGATGCCGGGCTTTCTGAACTGGAGTATGAGACAGATGACGTTGCCATTCGGCTGTCGCGTGTATCTGGTGCAGCGCCCGTCGCCGCCGTGGCACCGGTGGCCGCACCGGCAGCTGTCGCCGCGCCAGATACACAATCTGCCGAGGGCGCCGCTGATCTCAGCGCCCATCCAGGCGCGGTGATGTCACCGATGGTCGGAACCGCCTATATCTCGCCCGAACCCGGCGCTCCAGCCTTTGTCGAGGAGGGCAGCACTGTCAAAAAGGGCCAGACATTGCTGATCGTCGAGGCAATGAAGGTGATGAACCCGATCACCGCTCCCCAAGATGGAACCGTCTCCAAAATCATGGTGAAAAATGCCCAGCCAATCGAATTCGGCGAAGTGCTGGTTGTGATCGAATAATGTTTAACAAAATTCTCATCGCAAATCGGGGTGACGTCGCCCTTCGCGTGCTGCGCGCCTGCAAGGAAATGGGCATCCCCAGTGTCATTGTCCATTCAACGGCGGATGCGGATTCGATGCCGGTGCGCCTCGCCGATGAATCGGTTTGCATCGGGCCCCCAAGCAGCGCCGAGTCCTATCTCAATGTTCCCTCGATTCTGGCAGCGGCTGGAATAACCGGCGCCGATGCAGTGCATCCGGGCGTTGGCTTTTTGTCCGAGAATGCCGATTTTGCCGAGATCGTGAAAGCCCATGGCCTGACCTTCATCGGCCCGGAAACGCGGCACATCCGGTCAATGGGTGACAAGGTTGAGGCCAAAATTACCGCCGCGAATGCCGGTCTGCCGCTGGTACCTGGCTCTCCCGGTGCGGTTCATACCATCGCCGAGGCGAAAAAGCTCGGCAAGACCATTGGCTATCCATTACTGGTTAAGGCGGCCTCAGGGGGGGGTGGCCGCGGTATGAAAGTGGCTGAGACAGCTGCTGATCTAGCCGAGGCTTTCAGTTCAGCTAGATCAGAAGCGAAAGCCGCATTTGGCGATGACACGGTGTATCTGGAGCGTTATCTTGGTCAGCCCCGTCATATTGAGGTGCAGGTCATCGCCGACTCGCATGGCAATGTCGTGCATCTTGGTGAACGTGAATGTTCGGTCCAGCGCCGCCACCAGAAACTGTTTGAAGAAGCCCCCTCACCAGCATTATCAGCAGATCAACGCGCAGACATCGGCAGAATTGCCGCCGAAGCGACGCGAAAGATGGGATATCTTGGCGTCGGCACAATGGAATTCCTTTATGAGGATGGCGAGTTCTTCTTCATCGAGATGAATACCCGTCTACAGGTGGAACACCCGATCACCGAGGAAATCACCGGGGTCGATCTGGTGCGCGAACAGATAAGCATCGCGGCCGGTGAAAAATTGTCCTTCGCGCAGGAAGATGTCAGCTTCACCGGCCATGCCATCGAATGCCGGATCAATGCAGAGCATCCAGAGACCTTCATGCCAACGCCCGGCAAAGTGACAGCATTTCACGCAGCTGGTGGCCCGGGCGTCAGGGTCGAGTCATGTCTCTATTCGGGTTATTCGGTTCCACCCTATTACGACAGCCTGATTGCCAAGCTCGTGGTCTATGGTGATGACCGGGCACATTGTCTTGCCCGCCTGAAGCGGGCGATCGAGGAATTTGTCGTTGAACCGATTCCAACGACATTGGCGCTGCATGCACGGTTGGTCGAGGCTGACGCCATCATCGATGGAAGCTATAATATTCGTTGGCTTGAAGAAAAATTTCTGGCCAGCGACTAGGCCAGCCTTCAGGCCAATCCGCGGCATAAATCAGGGAACAGCAGAAACGGGCAGGCGCATGTCCACACGCTACGCATTTTCACCGGAAACGTTGATCAAAGCCTATTCGCTTGGTGTTTTTCCGATGGCGGATGGTGCCAACAGTCACACCATCAATTTTTATGACCCAGACGTGCGGGCGCTAATACCGCTTACTGTAGGCGCCGAATCGAAACAGCATTTTCACATTCCCAAGCGGTTGCGCCGCACCGTGAAACAGGGCCGATTCATGGTGACGATTGACAGGGATTTTCCTGCAGTCATTGCTGAATGTGCCGCACCGCGCCCCGACCGCGAAGACACCTGGATCAACAGCGACATCAAGCGCCTCTATATAGCGCTGCACAAGCTGGGCTTTGCCCATTCAATCGAGGTCTGGGATGGTGACAGTCTGGTTGGCGGCCTTTATGGGGTGGCGTTGCGCTCCGCATTTTTCGGCGAGTCCATGTTCTCACGCGCCACCGACGCATCAAAGGTTGCGCTGGTGCATCTTGTTGCGCGACTGAGGGCCGGCGGCTTTCACCTGCTCGACGCACAATTCACGACAGACCATTTGCAACAATTCGGCATCTTCGAGCTGCCACGCGAGCAATTCCAGCAGCGCCTTGCAATGGCGCTGGCAAAGCATGCCGATATTCTGCCCGGGGAGCCGGACACACCAATGGTTGCCGCGTTGCTGACGGCAATTCAGACTGCCGAACAGCCAGGTTAATCAATAATGCAATCCAGCAGCGTGACGTCATAGACAGGATGTTCCACCGCCGAAACCGCGGGGCTGGACGAGAACATCCAACCGGAAAAAACCTGCCTGCCAGGTGCGGTCTGGTCATGACCACGATCGGTGATTTCCAGAAAGGCCACATTTTCCGGCGGCTCCTCAGGAGGCCGGAAAGCACAGCGCTGAATGACGATCTCAAGCGTGCCGAACCTAATGGGCTCGCCAATCGGGGCTGACAGCGTCGAAATACGCGCGGTGATCTTGTCAAGTGCCTGGAGCTGAGCAACCGTGCCATTGATCCAGCTAGCATGTGCCGGTGAGATGGCGCAAAGCAGCATCGCACCAACAGTCAGACCGGCACCTAAGTTAAATTTACTGCGCATCGCCTGCTGAAAACACCGCCTTGCCGAGAAGATCGGTCAGGCTGACAGGGTCCCGCGTGTCGTAGATCACATCGCCGGCGACCATCATCGTCTCATCGGCACCCGGCATCAATTCCAGATAATTGCCGCCAAGCAGCGAGGCAGCGGTGATTCTGGCGCTTGTATCAGCCGGCACCGTAATCGCGGGGTCGAGGGCAATGACAATCCGCGCCGCATAGGTGATAGGGTCCAGCTCCTGGCGGATAATCCGTCCTACCTTAATCCCAGAAATACGCACGTCATCGCCAGCTGACAGCCCTCCTGTCGAGCCAAATTCAGCAACAATCTCATAGCCATTGGCACCTTTTAGATCGGCGGCCTCATAGGCGAGTGACACAAACCCTGCAGCAGCCAGCAGAACAATGGCTCCCATGATTATTTCCAGTGTGTTGCGTTGCATTTTCCTACTAGATCCTAACAAGTTTTTGCCTAGTCCAGCCGGCGTGTAGCCCGCGTGACTGCCTCAGCGACCAAGCCTCAGCTTGGTGTCCAGGGTTCATAATCGCCAGTGGCCGTTGCCCGTTTGCCACCACGCAGGACATGGCCGGCAGGCCGGTGCGCATATTTCGTTCCCGTCAGATTCGGCAGATGATCCTGCTGCCAGTCATACCGGTGATAACCATCAGCTGGCGGTGGCGTGTCCTCGGTGTGATGCAGCCAGCCATGCCACTCGGCGGGCACCTTTGAAGCTTCGGCAATGCCATTATAGCGGACGTAGCGGCGTGGCGGCTTGCCAGCACGTGCCTTACGTTCCTCGTAATAGCGATTGCCATGTTCATCACTGCCGACAAGGTTTGCCGTCAGCTTCAGTGAGATCAATGTCACCAGATCCATTTTCTTTTGCCTTCATAAAGTGACCGTCGAGGTTGCCCGAATAGTCGGGGACCGGTTAGGCGGCGCCCGGGTGGTTGGAGGACAGCCCGTGCCGCCAGCATTCGCTCACCCCAATTTGTTGTGCGCCACTATAAGCCGTTAGCATATGCCGCGTCCAGACCAGAACAGGCCTCTTTGCCAATTCCGATCCCATCACCCCGAAAGACAGGGATGAGGGAGGTCTTTTTGCATGTTTCGCAAGCTCCTTGGAGGAAAGACTGCCATGGGTAAAAAAATGAAATATCCTCAGTAACTTGGAAGCATCACACACAAATTATCACTGGTCTCCTGATGGCTTTGTTACATAAATATTATGGCAAAAAGACGTTTTTTTTGAGATTGCCTATTGTCCCCTCACCGCAACATCATGTAGTTTACTACTTGTGGAGCCGCTAGATGTGGTAAGTCCTCCACAGATACCTTATAACCAACAGTAAACTAACAACAAACCACAAAACAACACTGTGGTGACAAAAAGAGATTCAGAGGACCAGACCATGCGCTTTGAAAGACGGTTCACAAAAGCCGGACAAGATCCCTATGCGACCATCGATTTTCGTCTGGCAACAAGCGAAATCCGGAACCCGGATGGAACCGTTGTATTTCAAGCAGACAATGTCGAGGTGCCCGCACAATTCTCACAGGTCGCAACTGACATTCTGGCTCAGAAATATTTTCGCAAGGCTGGCGTTCCCCGCGTGTCAAGGCGCGTCGAGGAAACGTCTGTGCCGTCTTGGCTGTGGCGCTCGGTCCCGGATGAAAAGGCACTTGATGACCTGCCTGAAGACCAGCGTTTCGTGGGCGAAACTTCAGCCAAGCAGGTTTTTAACAGGCTGGCCGGCACCTGGACCTATTGGGGCTGGAAAGGCGGATACTTCACAAGCGAGGAGGACGCCCTCACCTATTATGATGAAATGTGTCACATGCTGGCGATGCAGATGGCAGCGCCCAACTCGCCGCAATGGTTCAACACCGGTATGCATTGGGCCTATGGCATCGACGGTCCCAGCCAGGGCCACCATTATGTCGACTTCAAGACCGGCAAGCTGACCAAATCCAGCAGCGCTTATGAGCATCCCCAGCCGCATGCCTGTTTCATCCAGTCAGTGAGTGATGATCTGGTGAATGATGGCGGCATCATGGATTTGTGGGTGCGCGAGGCACGGCTGTTCAAATATGGATCTGGAACAGGGTCTAACTTCAGCCGTGTTCGCGGTGGCGGAGAGAGCCTGTCAGGTGGTGGCAAATCATCTGGTCTTATGAGTTTCCTGCGCATTGGTGACCGCGCCGCCGGTGCGATCAAGTCTGGTGGCACGACGCGGCGTGCGGCGAAAATGGTCACGGTCGATGTCGATCACCCCGACATTGAGGAATATGTTGATTGGAAGGTTGTCGAGGAGCAGAAAGTTGCGGCCCTCGTTGCCGGATCAAAACTGGCACAAAGGCACATGGGCGAAGTGATGGCGGCCTGTCAGATCACCGAGGGTCTGGATGGCGATGAGCGGTTTGATCCGCGCGCCAATAAGGCACTCAAAAAGGCGATCCTCTCAGCCCGCAAATCAATGATCCCCGAAAATTACGTGCAGAGGGTCATCCAGTTTGCCCAGCAGGGCTACACCGAGATCGAATTCAAGACCTATGACACTGATTGGGATTCAGAGGCGTATTTGACCGTTGCCGGACAGAACTCCAACAACTCAGTCCGAGTGAGCAACGAATTCCTGCAAGCCGTGCTGGATGAGGGCGATTGGGAATTGATCAAGCGCCGCGACAACGGCGTGGCCAAGCGGATCAAGGCTGCCGATTTGTGGGAAAAGATCGCCCACGCCGCCTGGGCCTGCGCTGATCCGGGACTGCAATATGACACCACAATCAATGAGTGGCACACCTGTCCTCAAGGGGGACGGATCAACGCATCCAACCCCTGCTCAGAATATATGTTCCTTGATGACACGGCGTGTAATCTTGCCTCGCTGAACCTGATGCAATTCCGCCATGATGACGGCTCGTTCGACATAGAGGCCTTCGAGCATTCCTGCCGGTTCTGGACATTGACGCTTGAGATTTCAGTGTTGATGGCACAATTCCCGTCAAAGGAAATTGCCCAGCGATCCTATGAATATCGCACACTCGGACTTGGCTTTGCCAACATCGGCGGCCTGTTGATGGCGCAGGGTCATTCCTACGACAGCGACGAAGGCCGCGCCATCTGCGCCGCGATCACCGCTGTGATGACTGGCGTTTCCTACGCCACCTCAGCCGAGATCGCCAGTGAGGTGGGTGCTTTTCCTCAGTATAAAAAGAACAAGAAGCACATGCTGCGAGTGATGAAGAATCACCGTTTGGCAGCGCATGGCGACGCCAGTGGCTACGAAGGGTTGAGCATCATGCCTGTGCCGCTTGATGCCGACTCCTGCCCGGATACGAATCTCGTCGAAGCGGCGCGCACCGCCTGGGACAAGGCCGTGACGTTGGGCGAGGCAAATGGCTATCGCAATGCGCAGGCCACTGTGATCGCCCCGACCGGAACAATCGGTCTGGTAATGGATTGTGACACCACTGGGATCGAGCCAGATTTCGCCATTGTGAAATTCAAGAAACTGGCCGGCGGTGGCTATTTCAAGATCATCAATCGCGTGGTGCCCGAAGCATTGGCCAATATGGGCTACAGTCAGGAGCAGATTGATGACATCATCAAATATGCGGTTGGCAATGGCAGCCTGAAAAACTGTCAGGCGATTTCGGTCAACGCCCTCAAGGACAAGGGCTTCGGCGATGCCGAACTGGCCAAGCTCGAAGCCGCAATGGAAAGCGCCTTCGACGTGAAATTCGCTTTCAACCGATTCACGCTTGGCGATGATTTTTGCAAGGACAAGCTTGGTTTCACCGACGCCCAGCTTGATGATTTCAATTTCAACATGCTCCAGGCGCTTGGCTTCGACAAAGACGCCGTCGAGGCTGCCAACATCCATGTCTGTGGATCGATGACGCTTGAGGACGCACCGCATCTAAAGGATGAGCATCTGCCAGTGTTTGACTGTGCGAATGCTTGTGGCCGGATTGGCAAGCGCTTCCTGTCGGTTGACAGCCACATCACCATGATGGCGGCGGCACAGCCATTCATCTCTGGAGCGATCTCGAAGACAATCAACATGCCAAACAGCGCTACTGTCGCGGAATGCGGCAAAGCCTATATGTCGTCATGGAGACTGGGACTGAAAGCCAACGCGCTCTACCGCGACGGCTCAAAGCTCAGCCAGCCCCTGTCATCGGGCCTTGTCGAGGATATTGACGAGGACGAGGAAAGTTTGGATGCACTGAACACACCTGTTGCCGCAGCCGCACCACAGGTGATCGAAAAGGTTGTGGAACGCATTATCCGCGCGGAACGCGAGAGACTGCCACACCGCCGTAAGGGCTACACGCAAAAGGCAACGGTTGGCGGCCACAAAGTCTATCTGCGGACTGGTGAATATGAGGATGGTCGTATTGGCGAAGTCTTCATCGACATGCACAAGGAAGGCGCGGCTTTCCGCTCGCTGATGAATAATTTTGCGATTGCCGTGTCGATTGGCCTGCAATATGGCGTACCGCTTGAGGAATTTGTCGAAGCCTATACATTCACCCGGTTCGAACCACAGGGTATTGTGACCGGCAATGATGCAATCAAGATGTCGACATCCATCCTCGACTACACCTTCCGCGAATTGGCGATTTCCTATCTCGATCGCCATGACCTTGGCCATGTAAATCTGGATGATCTCGATGTGACAACGACCGGTCCTGGTGATAACCAGTCCGACCTCGTCAACAAAGTCACCAGTCGTGGTTTCATCCGCAAACAGGGGTTGGTTGTCTATTCGAATCAGGGCAATGCCGCAACCGCCATTTCCCAGGATAATGGGTTTGCAGCAACAACCGAGCCAGTGGCGTCACCGGCACCGGCGATAGCCAGTGGGGCATCCAGCGCCAGCCGTGCAGCCGTTGCCGGCACTGCCGCCAGTGACGAGACGGCAACCCGCGTTCAACAGGCCCGCATGCAGGGCTATGAAGGCGAAGCCTGTCCCGAATGTCAGAATTTCACCCTTGTCCGTAATGGTACCTGCCTGAAATGCAATACCTGTGGCGGCACAACAGGGTGTAGCTAAGCTCTCCCTGCAGAGCAACCTGCAGAACTGGCCCCGCACCTCGGTGCGGGGCTTTTTTTCTGTCGTTCACATAGACATAAGGCAGTGTTTTCGCTTGTCCTCGAGCGGCAGGTTGTGTAAGCGTCCTCGCATCAATCAGACCATCGCTGTCAGGCGTGACAGGCCAATTCAGGAGACCAGAATGAGCAACGTTGAAGCAAAATTGAATGAGATGGGAATCACCGTTCCCGATGCACCGGCACCTGCGGCCAATTACGTGCCCTTTGTGACCACCGGCAATCTTGTGTTCATTTCCGGTCAGGTTCCCTTTGTCGACGGCAAATTGCAGATCACCGGCAAAATTGGTGATAACGCCACAATCGAGGACGGACAAGCACAGGCGCGTATCTGTGCGATCAATTTGATTGCCCAGTTGAAAGTTGCCTGCGGCGGCGATCTTGACCGCGTGAAGCGCGTTGTCAAACTGGGCGCTTTCGTCTGTTCAGCAGATGATTTCAACGGTCAGCCCGGCGTTGTCAACGGTGCGTCTGACCTGATGGTTGAGGTCTTTGGCGAGGCTGGCCGGCATGCCCGGTTCGCGGTTGGAACAAACGCATTGCCTCTTGGTTGCCTTGTTGAAATCGATGGTATCTTTGAAATCGAATAGAGCGCCGTGATCGTTCAGCCAGTCATCGCAAAAAATCAGCCGGCCTCTTGCGGGGCCGGTTTTTCGTTGCCATCTCTTCTGTCATGGATGGTGACAGTTTTTCTCTTGAGTTATGTGACGATATAAGCCGCATCGCCGCCCCCGATTGGGATAGCATTGCCGGCACCCAGAATCCCTTTGTCTGCCACGCCTTTCTGGCAGCACTGGAGGCTGGCAAAGCGGTGGGTGGAGATACCGGGTGGGACCCGCTGCATCTGGTTATGCGCGACGACGGTGGCAAGCTGATTGCAGCGATGCCCCATTATCTAAAGCACCATTCTTATGGCGAATATATTTTTGATCACAGCTGGGCCAATGGTTTCATGCGGGCCGGCGGTCAATATTACCCGAAGATGCTGGCCGCCATTCCCTTCACCCCGGCAACGGGACCTCGCCTGCTGACCGGCACAGCCACGGGCGTGCGCCGCCAGACGCTCATCCGCGGTCTGGCAAATGGGATGGCGCAATATGTTGACAAGTTACAGCTCTCATCGGCGCACATCAATTTTCTACCTCTTGACGATGCCAATGCGCTTGTCGATGAAGGCTGGTTGCTCCGCCATTCAATCCAGTTTCATTGGCATAATGACGGCTATCAATCCTTTGATGATTTTCTGGCGAGCCTGTCATCACGCAAACGCAAGAATATCCGCAAGGAACGGCAATCGCTGGTCGATGCCGAGGTGCAGATGCTGTCACTGACCGGTGCAGCCATCAAAAGTCACCATATCGATGATTTCTATCGCTTTTACATGTCCACCATCGACCGCAAATGGGGTGGTGCCTATCTGACGCGCGAGGTGTTTGAAATCCTACATGCCACTATGGCCGACCGGATGCTACTGGTCATGGCCGAATATCAGGGACGTATCATTGGTGGCGCACTAAATTTCATAGGTGAAACCACGCTTTATGGGCGCAATTGGGGTGCCGATCTGGACATTCCCAACCTGCATTTTGAGGCCTGCTACTATCAGGCAATCGACTATGCCATTGCCAACAAGCTGTCATCCGTCGAGGCTGGCGCCCAGGGCTTTCACAAGGTCCAGCGCGGTTACCTGCCGGTGAAAACCTGGTCGGTTCACTGGATTGCGCATTCCGGCTTCAAACAGGCCGTCTCGCGCTTTTTGATGGCCGAAGAGCGCGGCATTGACCAGGAAGCCAATCACATCACCATGGCCAGCCCGTTCAAACGGGGCGGCACGCAGGACTGAGGCGCGACGCAGCGCCGGACCTAGCCGCGTTCAGGCGCAGGCAAGGCAGTGCGTTTGCCCGGAAGCGCCTTTTGCGGCGGTGCCTTCACCGTCACCACAAGTGCGTCATCCTCCACATCGACAAGCGCAAGCCCGCCACCGGTCAACTCACCAAACAGCAGCTGGTCGGCAAGCGGCTTTTTTATGTGTTCCTGTACAACGCGGGTGAGCGGACGCGCACCGTAATTACGGTCATATCCCCGATTTGCCAGCCAATCACGTGCGGCTTCCGTCAGTTCGATCTCGACGTTGCGTTCAGCAAGTTGGGCGTCAAGCTGCATAATGAATTTATCAACCACAAGGCGGATCACATCATGTTCAAGCGGAGCAAACGGAATGATCGCGTCCAGCCGGTTGCGGAATTCTGGGCTGAACAGCTTTTCAATAGCTTCGATATCCGCCCCCTCATTCGTTTCACGGTTGAAACCGATCGCCTTTTTTGAGAGTTCCTGCGCCCCGGCATTGGTTGTCATGATCAGGACAACATTGCGGAAATCAACCGATTTGCCGTTATTATCCGTCAATTTACCATGATCCATGATCTGCAGCAGAATGTTAAACAGATCCGGATGCGCTTTTTCAATCTCATCAAGAAGCAACACCGCATGCGGCGTCTGGTCAACAGCATCGGTGAGCAACCCACCCTGATCAAAACCGACATAGCCTGGAGGTGCGCCGATTAACCGCGAGACGGTGTGGCGTTCCATATATTCTGACATATCATAGCGCAACAGTTTGATGCCGAGCGCTTCTGCCAACTGACGGGCAACCTCGGTTTTGCCGACACCCGTTGGTCCTGAAAACAGATAATTGCCAACCGGCTTTTCCGCCTCGCGAAGGCCGGCACGCGAAAGTTTGATGGCCGAGGCCAGCGCACTGATCGCCTTATCCTGGCCAAACACCAGCCGTTTCAGATCACCCTCGAGTGACGCCAGAACCGCTTTGTCATCACGGCTGACATGCTTTGAGGGAATACGGGCCATGGTCGCCACTGTCGCCTCTACCTCACGTTGGCCGATTGTCTGCTTGCGGCGTGACTTGGGCAGCAGATTCTGCGCCGCAGCTGCCTCGTCAATGACGTCGATCGCCTTGTCGGGCAATTTGCGGTCGTTGATGTAACGGGCTGACAGATCAACCGCAACCTTCAGCGCCGCACCGGTGAAGCGTACCTTGTGATGATCCTCATACCGGCTCTTCAAGCCGTTGAGAATTTTGATCGTATCGGCAATGGTCGGCTCATTCACGTCGATTTTCTGAAAACGACGCACCAGCGCGCGGTCCTTTTCAAAATGCCCGCGATATTCCTTGTAGGTGGTCGAACCTATACAGCGAAGAGTGCCTTCCTGAAGTGCTGGTTTGAGCAGGTTTGAGGCGTCCATGGCTCCGCCTGAGGTTGCGCCAGCACCGATCACCGTATGGATCTCATCGATGAATAAAATGGCATTCTCGTCCTCGGCGACAGCCTTCATTACAGCTTTAAGCCGCTCCTCAAAATCACCACGATAGCGCGTGCCAGCAAGCAGCTGACCCATGTCGAGCGAGTAGATCACCGCATTGCTGAGAACATCAGGCACCTCGCCATTGTGGATGCGAAGTGCCAACCCCTCGGCGATGGCAGTTTTGCCAACACCCGGATCGCCAACATAGAGCGGGTTGTTCTTGGTGCGGCGGCACAGCACCTGAATGGTGCGGTCAAGCTCTCGGTCGCGACCGATCAAAGGATCAATTCGGCCAGCCGATGCCTTAGCGATCAGATCAACCGCATATTGGCTGAGCGGATCGCTGCCTTCAGTAGTTTCGGCGTCTGATTCAACACGTTCTTCGGTACCCCGACCAATGTTGCCATCGCTGCCATGGCTGATATAGGACACGGCATCAAGGCGCGTCATGTTCAGGGATTTGAGGAACCAGACGGCATGGCTTTCACGCTCGGAAAAGATTGAGACGAGGACATTTGCCCCTGTCGCGACCTCACGGCCTGACGATTGGGTGTGAATGATCGCGCGCTGAATCACACGCTGAAAGCTGGCGGTCGGCTGCACGTCGAGATTGTCACTATGGCTGACAATCGAGGCAAGTTCGGTTTCGATGTAATCAGTCAGGCGGGAACGCAACTCCTGGATATCCACCTTGCAGGCAGACAGAACTTCGAGCGCATCACTGTCTTCGGTCAGCGCGAGAAGCAGATGTTCCAGCGTGGCAAATTCATGCGCTTTTGCCGTGGCCGCGCCCATGGCCCGGCGCAGGGTCTCCTCAAGTTCTCTTGACAGCATGCTTCTTATTCCTTTTCCAGTTGCAGTTGGAGCGGATGTTCATTTTGCCTTGCATATTCCATGACCTTGGTAGCCTTCGCTTCAGCAACCTCGTAGCTGTAAATGCCACACACCCCGATGCCGCGACGATGGACATTCAGCATGATATCGTTGGCCTGAGTGTTGGACAGGTTGAAGAAATGTTGCAGCACATGCACGACAAACTCCATCGGCGTGTAGTCATCATTCATCATAAGAACTTTATACATCGACGGTTTTCTGGTTTTGGTGCGGCTATCGAGAACCAGTTGCGACTGGCCACCACCATCATCACCATCTTCCCGCTCTGCGCTAAGCCTATGCTTATCCATCATTTTTTTTACGGTCCGGTCTGCCACTATGATCAAACTTTCCTGCGCTCTAGCGCCTGCAGGACACCCCCTCTGCTGTTTACAGTGTTCATAAAATCGGTCACGAAATCAATATGTCCGACGGTCGCACTGGTCCGACCAGAAGTTTGTCCCTCCACAGGGATATTGGCATTAATATTGCTGTGATAAAGAGCGTATAGAAAAAAAACAGTCATGTTTCCTTGATTTAATCAAAAACGCGTGAAATGAGGTATCAATTGGTAAATGAAGTGAGACCGGTGATGGTATCTCCACCTCTTGTTGAAAGAGAGTTAAATGCGGTATGCTGGCGTCCATTGGAAGCTCATGTCTCACTTTGCTCCACGGAGTCCTGACCCTTGCGCATTTTGACCAGCCTCAAACATGACAGAATGCGAGAAGACATTGAGTGTGGCAAAAAATCACGTTGCCTGCCTCAGATAATATTGAATTTTGTTGCGCCAATGCTACTGGCTATCGCGGTTGCGGCGCTGCTGACCGGCGGGATCAGCCAGCGGGCCGAAGCGGCAAAATACGCCGCTATCGTTATTGAAGAGGATAGTGGCAAGGTGTTGTTTTCTCGCAGCGCGGACAGCCTGCGTTATCCAGCCTCGCTGACGAAGATCATGACGCTCTATCTGGTGTTCGAGGAACTGGCGTCTGGACGCCTGAAAATGGACAGCCGCATAAAGGTATCCCGGCTTGCCGCTGGTCGCTCCCCGTCAAAACTATATCTCAAGACAGGCCAAACGATTACTGTGGAAGACGCCATATATGCGTTGGTTACGAAATCAGCAAATGATGTAGCCACAGCGATTTCCGAGCACCTGTCTGGCAGCGAGCGTGAATTCGGCAAGCGCATGACGCGCAAGGCACGCGCTCTTGGCATGTCGCGCACCACCTTTCGCAATGCCTCCGGTCTGCCGCACAGTAAACAACGCAGCACCGCCCGGGATATGGCGCGTCTGGCCGTGGCAATGCGCCGCGATTTTCCACAATTCTATGATTTCTTCAGCGCCAGAAGCTTTCGCTGGAAGGGCCAGAAATTCAAAAACCACAACAGATTGCTGTCCGCCTATAAAGGCACGGACGGGATTAAGACAGGTTACATCAACGCCTCTGGCTTCAATCTTGTTGCATCGGTCGAACGGCGCGGTGTGAGATTGATTGGTGTCGTCTTTGGTGGCAGGACCGGCAGCAGCCGCGACCGGCATATGATGCAGATATTAGATGCCTCCTTCAAACGGGCCAAACCGGCCGATCTGGGCACACAGGTGGCGGCGGTGCGTGTGCTGCCAAAGCGCAAGACCACAATCCCACCGAAAAAACTGCCGGTGGCGCCGCCCAACCGGCGCAAGATCAGAGCCAATGTCGATGTCAGCGTCGCCGATGCCTCGGGGTATCTTGATGCCGACAGCGTTACAAAGCGCGCCCGTGAAGACAGTTTCGAGACCATCTGGAGCGTGCAGATCGGCAGCTTTGCGAAACGCGCAAATGCACATAAGGCAGCGGCCCGCGCGCGGCGCGTCGCCGATAACGTGCTCGGCCAGTCGCCAGCGCGTCTAACATTGGTGACACGGGGCAATCTGCCGTTATGGCGGGTGCGCTTCAACAATCTAGATGAGGATCAGGCCCGGTCTGCCTGCGCTGCCCTGTTCGCCAAGGGACGACCCTGTTTTGCCGTGCAGGAACAGTTGAAACGCGCCGGTTAAAACCAATCCTGTGTCTTTGCTGGCACATCTCATGGCACCTTTCCTATCAGCGGGCCTCTAGCCCGTCTCAAACCGACCCAGCAATGCCTCATCAAGATCAGGCGTTGTTGTTGGTAACGGTCCCCATTTCGGGTGTTTATTGGCAAACAGCTGGCCCTCCACGGTCAGATCATCGGTGTTGTCCAGCATCCCCGTGCTGACCGACATCATATCCTCACCATCCAGTTGATAAAACAGGTTGGAGCCGCACTGATTGCAAAACCCCCGCTGCGCCCAGGCCGAACTGCGATACCAGGTCAGGCTGGCATCACTGGTAAAGCGGTAGCTGTCCCGTGGAGCGGCGGTGGCGGCCCATGACGCACCAGCCAGACGGCGGCAGTCATCACAATGACAGGCCAGAATCTGGCGCAAGGGACCGGTTACCGAGAAGGTGATGGCACCACAATGGCAACGACCATGAAAAATCTGGCCAGCGGTGGATGGCATTTCTGTGCGTTTGCTCATTTTAAGGTTGATCCCTCACGGTGAATTAAGTGTATGACCTTACTGTAATTGGCAAAACTTCAGCAAAAGTTAAAATCATCGAAAATCACGGCTGCGCATTCTGGTGCCGCTGGTGTTGGCTGCGGCGGCACTATCCAGATAACGCAAAAACCCATTGAGATTGAACAGCGAATCGGCGATAAAATGCACCACCGATTGTTCCCGCTGAACGCGGCCAACAACCCCCAGAATCTGTGAGCGCAGCAAAGCCTCGCGATAAGTTTCGGTCAATTTCGGCCAGATGATGACATTGAGCGCGTGGATATCATCCTCCAACGTCAAAAACACCGTGCCACTGGCTGTTCCGGGACGCTGACGCATGGTGACCAGTCCGGCCAGCCGTAGACGTGTGCCATCACGCACATCATGTGCCACAGCGCAGCTCTGCCACCCTGCCGCCTGCAGTGACGGTGCCAGCATGGTAACGGGATGCGCTTTGAGCGACAGGCCGAGGCTGCGGTAATCGGCAGCCACCTCCTCACCACCACTGGCAGATGGCAGACTGACAGTAGGTTCGGTGCCGGCAACGCTGTCATGGCGGCGACCGGCCTGTGCGAATAGTGGCATTTCATGCAGACGTTGCCGGGCAAGCGCGCGCACCTGCCACTGTGCCTGCCGCCGGTCCAACTGCATGCTGGCAAACCCATCTGCTGCGGCTATCGCCTGAAGCGCAGTGGCCGACACATCAGCCCGCCGCATAATGTCAGCAAGGCTGTCAAAGGCTGGCCGTCCTTCTTGCTCTTGCTCTTGCTGTTGGCGGCTGGCGGCAATGCGCTCTCCCTCGCCGCGGGGCAACCCCTTGACCATACGCAGGCCAAGACGCAGCGCATGATGACCCCGCCGGTTCTGCGGGTCCGTCTCCAGCGTGCTGTCCCATGCCGAGTGACCAACATCGACAGGACGCACCTGAACACCGCTGCGCTTTGCCTCGGCGATCAGCTGCGAAGGTGAGTAAAACCCCATCGGCTGCGCGTTGAGCAGCGCGCAGATAAACACATCTGGATAGTGGCATTTGATCCAGGCCGAGATATAGACAAGCAGCGCAAAGCTGGCAGCATGTGATTCGGGGAAACCGTAGGTGCCAAACCCCTCAATTTGCTTGAAACAGCGCATGGCAAACTCGCTATCATAGCCACGCGCGGTCATGCCGGTGACCATTTTCTCACGAAAACGGCTGACCTCACCATTTTTCTTGAACGTGGCCATGGCGCGGCGTAACTGATCAGCCTCGCTGCCGGTAAAGCCAGCACCGACAATGGCAATCTGCATCGCCTGTTCCTGAAAGAGAGGCACACCAAGGGTACGCTCAAGCACCATACGCAGATCCTCTGACGGATAGCTGATGCGTTCAAGGCCAGCCCGCCGCCGCAGATAGGGATGCACCATATCCCCTTGAATGGGACCTGGACGGACAATTGCCACCTGTACGACAAGATCGTGAAAACAGCGTGGCTGCAAGCGCGGCAACATCGCCATCTGCGCCCGCGATTCAACCTGAAACACGCCAACTGACTGACCAGCGCATAACATGTCATAGGTGGCCTTGTCCTCAGGCGGCACAGATGCCAGCGTCAATGGCCGGTTGTAATGCAGACGCAACAGGTCAAAGGCGCGGTGGATACAGCTGAGCATGCCAAGCGCCAGCACATCCACCTTGAGCAGCCCCAGAGCATCAAGATCATCCTTGTCCCATTCAATAACGGTGCGCCCCTCCATTGCCGCCGGGCTGATCGGACAGAGATGATCAAGACGGCCCCGGGTGATGACAAAACCGCCAACATGCTGCGAGAGATGTCGGGGAAAGCGGCTGATGTCAGCGACTAGCCGCATCACCAGAACAAGCCGCCTGTCGGCTGGATCAAGCCCTGCCGCCTGCAAAGCCGCACCGTCAAGCGCCTGTTTTTCGCGGCCCCAAACCTCGCCAGACAGCGCTGCCTGCACATCCCGGCTCAGGCCAAAAACCTTGGCCACCTCACGCAGAGCACTACGCCGCCGATAGGTGATCACGCTGGCGGCAAGCCCAGCGCGCGTGCGGCCATATTTGGCATAGATATGCTGGATCACCTCCTCACGGCGTTGATGTTCAAAATCCACATCGATGTCGGGCGGCTCGCCCCTGGCCTCGCTGATGAAACGTTCAAACAATGGCTGTGAGCGGTTCGGGTCAACCGCGGTGATGCCAAGACAATAACAGACCGCCGAATTTGCGGCGGACCCACGCCCCTGACACAGGATGCCGCGCCCCCTGGCAAACCGCACAATGTCAAAAACCGTCAGGAAATAAGGGGCAAATTCCAGCTTTGCGATCAAGGCCAGTTCACGGTTGAGATAGGTCTCAACCTTTGCCGGAATGCCATCGCGGTACCGATCACGCGCTCCTTTCCAGGTTTGATATTCCAGCTCCTGCATGGCGTTGCGCCCGTTTGGCGAAACCTCGTCTGGATATTCATAGGACAGATCAGACATGCTGAAGCTGCACAGGCTGGCAAGATCGGCCGCCGCCGCCAGCGCATCCGGCCAATGCCGCCAGCGCCGCGCCGCCTCTTCCGGGCTGATCAGATGCCGTTCAGCATTGCGCGAGAGCAAATGGCCGGCCTTGTCCAATAGCTGTTTCTCGCGGATACAGATCAGCACATCGGCAAGTGGCCGCCGTTCAGCGATGTGGTACAGCGCATCACCAGCCGCTGCCAGCCGCAGACCCGCCGCCTGCGCCATATCGCCAAGAAGTGCAAGACGTGCCTGATCCGCACCATCACGATAAAGGCTTGCCCCGGCAAAAACCCGGCCCGCCGCAAGCTGACCGATCTGGGTGAGTTGGGCCTGATAATCCAGCGCCGGATGCGCTGGCGGCATGACCAGCAGTGCCGTGCTGGCAGACAGGCGGGCAAGATCGGCAAGATGCATGATGGGAGCGGCCTTGCTGCCCCGCAGATTGGCTTCGCTCAGCAGCATCGAAAGCGACTCATAACCGCCACGATCAAACGGATGAACGATGATGTCCGGCCCATCAACCAACCGCAGCCGCGCACCAACAACAAGCCGAATATCATGATCGCGCGCCGCACAATGCGCCCGGACAATGCCGGCAAGTGAATTGACATCGGCAATACCTATCGCCTGCCAGCCAAGCGCCGCCGCCGTTGCCACCATTTCATCGGGATGCGCGGCACCGGTCAGAAAGGTGAAATTGCTGTAACAACCAAGCACGGCTGAGGCAGGTTGGCGCATCCTGCCGGTATTTATCGGATCTGTCTGGGTCATGCAAAAAATCCATGCAGGAACCAGTTGATATCCTCACCACGTTCAGGCAACCCCTCGCGATACACCCAGAAACGCGCACCTGTTTCATCCTGAAGCCGAAAATAATCACGGGTCCGGGTACCAGATGGTGCCGTCCACCATTCCGGCGCAATCCGTTCAGGACCGCTGGCGCGGCTGATCCGGTGGGTCTTTTTGCGCCAGACAAACAGGGCTGGCGGATGGTCAGGCAACAACGCCGTCACCGCCACTGGCTGCGGATGCGATAACAGCCGGATTGGTCGTGGGGCAGCGGTGGCAAGCTGTGCCGGCCAGCCATCAGTGGCGAACATATCATCAGGGTCAGTGGTGGTGGTGGTGGTACCAGACGCCGGCACCGCCCCCATATCAGGAAGCGCCATATATTGCGCGGCCTCGGGTTGCCAACAGGCCCGCGGGCGCAGACGCAGCACTGTTCCATAGCCAAGCCGTGCCACCAGCCTGTCAACAAGGCTGGCATAGCTTTCAGCCGTGGTCAGCCCTTCATCAAACCGGCGGCAAAGGGGGCTTTGCGGGCTACAGCCATGCGCCTCCATCCAGGCGCTTTCCAGACCAAATTCCGGATTGATCGCCTCGCCAGCATCAGCCAACAGCCGGTGAAAGGCAGACGCATCCCGGCCCGGGCGCGACAGATGCGTGTCATGCACCTGGACAGTGCCGTCAACACGTTGCCAGCCAAGCCGCAACCGCCGCGTGGCAAGACCATTATGTTGCAGAATCTCAGCAATATCCTCGGCCAGCCGGTGGATGGTTGCCTTGATATCATCGGGAGCTGCCACCGGTTCAGCAAAATTCAGCACCGCCAGCAACGGGCGCTGGGGGGCAATCGGGGCAAAGCTCTCATTGATATGGCCGAGCGCGGCATCGAGTCGTTCAATCAGCTGGCTGCCAAAGCGGTTGGCCAGCGGCGCCCGTGGCATGCCCAAAATGTCACCGATATGCCGCAAACCAGCCGTTGCCATTGCCGCAACAGTGCGGCGATCAAGACGCAACGCCGCCAGTGGCAGGGGTGTGAGCAATGCGGCGGTCACTCTGGTGGTGGTTTTTCTGTCCGGGGAAGGCAACCGGCTTTGTACCCGCCCATAGCGGGCAAGCCCCCAAGCGGCACCGCAGCTTGACGCCACACCGAGCCGCGCCCGCAAGCCAGAACGCCGCAACCGCCACAGCATATCCGCCAGCAATGGCCGCACACCGCCATACAGATGCGTTGCCCCGGCCACATCCAGCCAGATACCATTGCCATCCCGGGCAATGGCGCTTGCCGTCATCGCGCCTATACCGGAATTGCCTGTACCAGAGTTGGCAGCACCCTGATCCGGGGCGGTAAGGGGCGAATAACGCCGCGCCCACAAAGCCAGATGATGCAGATCCCGCGCATCCGCCGCCGGAGCCGAATCGCGTGAGACCAGATCCGGACACAGCGCCCGCGCATCGGCAAGCCGCATGCCAATTTGCAGGCCACGACGATGACCCCGCCGACAGAGGGCATCAACATAATCAGCCCCCTGATATCTGCTGGTCAGAACCAACGTCTGCTGGCCATCACTTTCGCCGGTCTGGCGCAACCGTTCAGTCGCCAGCCAGGGAAACCAGACATAGATGATAAGACGTTCCATTGCGCCGGTACCTAAGCAGTCCGCCGGGCCTGTTGCCCGGGGTGGCTGGTGCCAGAGTGGCTCCCCCCAGCATCTGCGATGGTGGGTTTGGCATGTGGTGAAGATTTGGCGGGCTCGCCTAATGTAAGCTGACTTAGTGTCAGCTGGTTTGACAGCAGCTGGTTGGGGCGGGCTGGCAGTTCGGCTAGATGATTGTCGATCGGATCCCATGCCAACCGCAGGCTGTATGGCCGACCGCCACGCACCTGTTTGAGATCGACATCCCAGACGCTGTTCCATGTGGTGTCTGCCGGGCTGCTGTCATCAGGTGCGGGCGTAACATGCCAGAGACTCTCAAAACCGCTGGCAGCGCGCGGCCAGCCAAGCAGAAAGCCGGTTGTCATGCTGGCCTCGGCGGCAAGCTGGGTGCGGCGGGCAAGCCGCATCCAGTAATCAGCCGATTGCCGCGTGCCATCATATTCGGCAACCACCGCCGCCAGCCCATCCGTACGCAGAATATCCTCCAGCACCGCCAGACGGCGTGCCGGATTTGGCGTGTCGACAATCAACAGCCGGGAAGGATCCAGCCCAAGCGCCGCCAAGCCCGCCGCATAGAGCATGCCGCCAGCCGCATCATGCGACGCCGGACACCAGACAATAGGCCCCGTAGACACCGGCCCCGTAGACACCGGCCGGTGACCAGCCGCGGCGGTACCTGTCTGGGGGGGATGATCTGATTTCAGATTATCTGGGGCCAGATCATGTGCCCCCGAATCATGTGCCCCCGAATCATGTGATACAGACCCATGTGATACAGACTCATGTGACGCCAATAGCTGACGCAGCAGACAGATGGCAAACCCGGTCAACGCACCATGCGCACCAGCCCAGTTGGCGCACAGCATATGCACCCGCCCCAGCGCCAGCCCACCGGCAAGCGCCGAATCGAGACCCGCAAGCCCCAATGCCAGACGCGGCCGTGCCATGCGGCCGTCCAGAACCGCAACCTGACGGCGCAGATGGATAAAATTCTGATACCTTTTTTGATGTTGGGCTTGGTGTTGATGTTGGTGTTGGGCCTCATGCTGGTGTTGATATTGGGGTTGGTGTTGGGTGGTTTTCTGGGCAAAATACCTGTTTCTCTTGACTAAATTGGATTTGCTTCCGGCCTGTTCTTCCGAGGCCGGACCCTGCTGGCACCGGGGGATGTGCGGTGCCGACACTAAATGGTTTGTGGTCGCCATATTGCGCCCTCCATGATCACTTCATGTGCTGATTTGATTTGTTTGTTCTCTTTTTGTTCTAAAAGCAAATGAGTGCTGAGTCAAGGAGCTGGACGCTCATGCGGCACAGAATCTCAGGTGAGTTGCAAAAAAGCAACAGGCCGGCATTAACCGGAGACGCGCCGGATGGAGGAAGCGCCAGATCGGCAGTGCCTGCCTCTTGGGAGTCAAAAGCTAGGCACCCGTCGCGATCAGATGCGTCAGCGCCGAGACAACACTCGCCCCCTCTGGGGCCAGCCATGTACCGAATTCTGACAAATCCTTGTCGTTGTCAGTTCCCTCAATCTTGGCATCGCCTGGCTCCGCAGGCACTTGCGAAACCTGTGGCGTGGTGTGGACGCTGCTCTGGCTATTTTGGTAATTCGCTCTCGACCAGTTGCGCCCAATAGGACGCGCCAAGCGCCAGAATCTCATCATTGAAGTCAAACCGCGCATTGTGCAGCATGCCATCAGCCGGTGCCGGGCCGGACCCAAGCCAGATATAGGCACCTGGCCGCTCTTCAAGCATGTATGAGAAATCCTCGGCACCCATTGACGGGCTGACATCTGTTTCAACATTATCCGCCCCCAGCAGGCCGCGCATCACCTCGGCCGCACGGCCAGCCTCAGACGCATGATTGATGGTTGGGGGATAGCCGGGCATCCATTCAAATTCCAGCGAACAGCCATAGGTGCGGGCCGTCTGCTCGGCAATATCGCGGATCGAGTCGGCCAGAAGCTGGCGCGTATGCGGGGCAAAAGAGCGCGCGGTGCCAGCAAGACGAACATTGCCCGGAATCACATTATAGGCGGAACCAGCCTCAAAAATGGTGACGGTGACGACACCTGCCTCCACCGGCGAGACACGGCGGGCGACAATGGTTTGCAGCGATTGCACGATGGCTGCACCACAGGGGATCGGGTCGATGGTCAAATGCGGCTGTGCAGCGTGGCCGCCAAGACCGATGACGGTCATGTCAAACATATCAGCCGCAGCCATACAGGCACCCGAATGCACGCCGGCCTTGCCCCGATCCATGCCCGGCCAATTGTGCATGCCCCAGACAGTCGCAACATCGAATTTTTCGAACAACCCGTCCTTGATCATCGCCTCACCGCCGCCGCCGCCCTCTTCCGCCGGCTGGAAAATGAAATAGACTGTACCGTCAAAATTGCGGGTCTCGGCCAGATATTGCGCGGCGCCAAGCAACATTGTCGTGTGCCCATCATGGCCGCAGGCATGCATCTTTCCTGGGGTCTGTGAGACATGGTCAAACTCGTTCAGCTCCTGCATGGGCAGCGCATCCATATCCGCGCGAAGGCCGATCGCACAGGTGCTGGCACCAGTGCCATGAAGGATACCGACAACGCCCGTCTTGCCCATCCCGCGATGCACCTCGATGCCGAAGCTGGTGAGCTTCTCGGCGACAAAATTCGAGGTCCATACCTCTTCATAGCTGAGCTCGGGATGCTGGTGCAGTAGATGCCGCCAGCCCCGCATTTCATCCTGTCTGTCAGCAATTGAATTGATCACGGCCATCGGTATGTCTCCGTCAAGGTGGGTGCTAAACTTAAGTCCTGTATTACAGAGGTGAAGTGTGATCGGGTTGGCAACGTGGGTCAAGTGATTGGCATGGCGGTCCATGGCGGTCCATGGCGGTCCACGATGATTCATGGTTTCATTTTGGTGTCGTTTTGGTGTCGTTTTGATGTCGTTTAGCGGGCAATTTTTGGAGGTGGCAGGGCATGTTATCGGTTTCACTTTGGCCTCGGTTCTGGTAGATCATGCGGCACTGAGCGGTATCTGGGGCATTCGGACGCGGCGCAGTGTCGATTGCGCCAAATCCAAGGTCGTCAGGGGAACAGGAATTCGCGGCGTGTGGCCGCAGATTGGCACCCTTAGAAATTGACGGCTCTCACGACCGGCGACAGGCGATTTTTTTCATCTTTGTCACCGGGCATGGCGCAGAGCTGAACAACCGGCAAGACAGAAAAGCCGGGCAAAAGGGGATCTGGATCATGGCATCACATCAGCCCGACCGTGGACAGCGCGGCCTGCCAGGCGGGAAGCCGAAATATTCCGCTTTCGCGATCGCCAAAAAGGCGATGAATTATCATCAGGACTGGCAACGCGCCTGGCGCGATGCGGCACCAAAAGATGAATATGATGTGGTGATCATCGGCGGCGGCGGCCATGGGCTTGCCACTGCCTATTATCTGGCTGCCGTGCATGGCATGGCAAACATCGCCGTCATCGAAAAAGGCTGGCTTGGCGGCGGCAATACAGGCCGCAACACGACAATCATCCGCTCGAACTATCTGTGGGACGAGTCAGCGGCGATCTATGAACATGCGCTTAAATTGTGGGAAGGCATGACTCAGGATCTGAATTACAATGTGATGTTCAGTCAGCGCGGTGTTTTGACAATCGCACATAGCGAGCATGAATTGCGTGAAATGTCGCGCCGCGTCCATGCGATCCGCCTGAATGGTATCGATTCAGAAATTTTGGGGCCCGCCGAAATCAAGAAATTCGTGCCAACGATCAATATCGACCAGTCGATCCGCTATCCGGTGATGGGCGGCTTTTTGCAGAAACGTGGCGGCACCGCGCGGCATGACGCCGTTGCCTGGGGCTATGCGCGGGCGGCTGATGATCTGGGCGTTGATATCATCCAGAATTGTGAGGTGACAGCGCTGCGCCGTGAGCGCAGTAAAATCACCGGAATTGAAACCACCCGCGGCTTTATCAAAACGCCCCGGGTTGGCTGTGTTGTGGCGGGTCATTCGAGTGTGATTGCGGCGATGGCCGATATCCGCCTGCCCTTGGCCAGCCGGCCGCTGCAGGCACTTGTCTCAGAGCCGATCAAGCCGATCCTGGACACGGTGATCATGTCAAATGCGGTGCATATGTATATCAGCCAATCCGATAAGGGCGAGATGGTGCTTGGTGCCGGAGTCGATAAATATAACTCCTACGCCCAGCGCGGCTCCTTTCCGGTGCCAGAGCATATGCTCGCGGCAGCGGTTGAGCTGTTTCCGGTGCTCTCGCGTCTGCGGATGCTGCGGCATTGGGGCGGCATTGTTGATACCTGTCCCGATGCTTCGCCAATCATCTCGAAAACCGATGTCGAGGGCCTCTATTTCAATTGTGGCTGGGGAACGGGCGGTTTCAAGGCAACGCCCGGGTCAGGCCATGTTTTCGCTGATCTGATTGCCAATGACAGGCCAAATAAAATTGCCGCACCCTATGATCTCAATCGGTTCCGGACGGGCCTTTTGATCGACGAGCATGGTGCCGCCGGTGTGGCGCATTAAGTGTGGCGCATTAAGTGTGGCTCCTTAGACACATGGTTTTGAGACACACGGTTTTGAGAAGGGGCTGGGAGACAGGAAAATGCTGATTATCAATTGTCCACATTGTGGTCCGCGTGAGGAGAGCGAATTTGCCTGTGGCGGAGAAGCGCATATCGCACGCCCCCTTGCCGAAAACAGCATCAGCGACGCCGAGTTCGCCGACTACCTGTTTTTGCGCGACAACCCAAAGGGTCTGTTTCTTGAACGCTGGCGGCACAGTGCCGGCTGTCGGCGCTGGTTCAATATCGCGCGTGACACGGTGAGTCACGAGATCATCGAAGTGTATCCGATGGGCGCGCTGCCACGGAAGAAAGACGCGCTGGCAACGCATGCGGCAAGCTGGCGGCGCGACACAGCGGCCGAAAAAGCAGCCGAGAGGGCAGCACAGAAACCGGCACAGAAACCGGCCCGACAGAAGGCAGCGGCAAAGAAAGCTCCTGGCAAGCGGGGAGGCAAATAATGGGACTGATGAAAGCAAAACCAGCCGCCCAGCAGATGCGTCGGCGCAGCAGCGGCGGCCGCATCGACCGGACAAAGCCTGTTACATTCACCTTTGATGGACGAAGCTATCAGGGCTATGAGGGAGACACGCTGGCATCGGCCCTATTGGCCAACAATGTGCATCTTCTTGGCCGGTCATTCAAATATCACCGCCCGCGCGGCATTGTTGGCAGCGGTTCTGAAGAACCGAACGCGCTGATTCGGCTTGGCCGGGGTGCCTATGCCGAGCCCAATCTGCGCGCCACGCAGATTGAATTGTGTGAGGGATTATATGCGGAAAGCCAGAACCGCACACCCTCTCTCAAATTCGATATTGGCGCGGTAAATTCCCTGCTGGAGCGCTTCTTTCCGGCTGGTTTCTATTACAAGACCTTCATGTGGCCTGCCTCGATGTGGATGACCTATGAACATGTCATCCGGCGCGCCGCCGGGCTTGGCAGGGTGGCTGACGACCATAACGACCCCGACCGATACGAAAAAGCGCATGTGCATTGTGACGTGCTGGTTGCCGGTGGCGGTGCTGCGGGCCTGATGGCGGCACTCCATGCCGGACGTAGCGGCGCACGGGTGATTCTGGCCGATGAGCAGAACGAGTTTGGCGGCTGGTTGCTGGCGGAAAATGACACCCGCATCGAGGGTGTGGATGCCAACAGCTGGATCGCAGGGATGGTGGCAGACCTTGCCGCGATGCCGGAGGTGACATTGCTGCCGCGCACCACCGTGTTTGGCTATATGGACCATAATTATCTGACGCTTGTGGAGCGCGTTACCGACCATCTGGCTGAGCGGCCAGCGCATCTGCCGCGCCAGCGTCTGTGGAAAGTGCGTGCCGGCCAGACAGTGCTGGCACAAGGGGCGCATGAACGGCCCCTGGTATTTTCCGGCAATGATTTGCCTGGTGTGATGCTGGCCGGCGCAGTGCGTCATTTCATCAACCGCTTTGGCGTTCTGCCCGGCAACCGCGCGATTGTTGTGACGAATAATGATGACGCCTATCGGACCGCGATCAGCCTCAATGAGGCAGGCGCGAATGTCGTTGTGGCCGATCTGCGGATCGGCGCATCCGGTCCTTTGATCACCGCCGCCAAGGATGCGGGGATTGCCGTCATGGCCGGACATGCGGTCACGCTTGCAGATGGCAACCACCGTGTGGCCCGTGTCGAGATATCCGCGGTCAATGAAGGAGCCACCCAGATCACCGGCGACACGGTGCATATGGATTGCGACCTGATCGCCATGTCGGGCGGCCTGTCACCGGCGGTGCATCTGCATTCGCAGGCGCGCGGCAAACTTGCGTGGGACGACCGGACACTGTGTTTCAAACCATCGGCAACGCATGAAGCCTCGTTCAATGCCGGGGCCTGTAATGGCAGTTTCGATCTTGGTGCGGCACTGCGTGAAGGCGCGCGAGCCGGAGTGAAAGCAGCCACCGCCGCCGGATTCAAGGCGTTTACCAGCATCGAGACACCCGCGCTGGACACGCCAAAACAGAGCTGGCGGCCCCTCGCGGCGTGGAAAATCACCAATGGTGAGGAACCGGGCAGAGGACCGAAGGCATTTGTCGATTTTCAGAATGATGTGACAGCATCAGATGTTGCCCTCGCCGCACGCGAGGGCTTTCAGTCAGTGGAGCATCTCAAACGCTATACCACCATGGGAATGGCGACCGATCAGGGCAAGACATCGAACATCAACGCGCTGGCCATTCTGGCTGATGCGCTTGGCAGCGAGATCCCCGAGGTTGGAACAACGACGTTCCGCATGCCCTACACGCCCGCCAATATCGGCGCGATTGCGGCGCGTGATATTGGGCATTTGTTTGATCCCACTCGGCTGACCCGCGTGGATGAGTGGCACCGCGCCAATGGCGCCACCTTTGAACATGTCGGCCAGTGGATGCGCGCCTGGTACTACCCCCAGGAGGGGGAGACCATGGCCGAGGCAGTCAACCGCGAGGTGCTGGCAGCGCGGACGACGGCGGGACTGCTGGACGCATCGACGCTTGGCAAGATCGATATTCGCGGCCCGGATGCGGCCGAGTTTCTCAACCGTATCTATACGAATAGCTGGCTGAGGCTCGGCATTGGCAAATGCCGCTATGGGCTGATGCTGAAAGATGACGGTATGATCATGGATGATGGGGTGACGACCCGCCTCGCCGAGGATCATTTCCATATGACAACGACGACTGGCGGTGCCGCTGGCGTTCTTGACTGGATGGAGGAATGGCTGCAAACGGAATGGCCTGACCTGAAGGTATATCTGACCTCGGTGACCGAGGAATGGTCGGTTGCCACCCTGTCCGGGCCGAATGCCGCAAAAATTCTTGAGGCGGCAGGGATTGATATTGACCTTGGCGCCTCGTCCTTTCCCTTTATGTCGATGCAGGAAGCACATCTTGGCGGATTGCCGGTACGGATTTTCCGGATTTCCTTCACTGGTGAGCTGTCCTACGAGATCAATGTCAAGGCGCGCCATGGGCTGGCACTCTGGACGCTGCTGATGAAAGCCGGTACCGATTTCGGCATTACGCCCTATGGCACCGAGGCGATGCATGTGCTGCGCGCCGAGAAAGGCTTCATCATCGTTGGTCAGGAAACCGATGGTTCGGTGACACCGCCGGATCTGAATATGAACTGGATCGTGTCTGATGTGAAAGCCGATTTCATTGGCAAGCGGGCGCTTGCCAGAGCCTCGATGAGCTATGATGACCGCAAACAGCTTGTCGGCCTAATGACAACCGACAGCCAGCGGGTGATTCCCGAGGGCGCACATGCGGTGATTGACCCGGACCAGCCGATGCCAATGGAGATGCTTGGCCAAGTGACCTCCTCCTACTATTCGCCAAATGTCGGCGCTTCGATCGCCATGGCGATGCTCAAGGGTGGCCACAGCATGTTGGGCTCAAAGGTCTATTTCCCGATGCTTGATGGCGATGTGATTGAAGCGGAAATTGTCGAGCCGATGTTCTTTGACGCGAAAGGAGAGCGGATCAATGGCTGATATCATGACAGGTGATGCGATGCTTCCGGGCCGCAGCGCCCTTGCCGGGCGCGCCGGGATGAACGTAGCCGCCCCAGATGGCGGTAAGACCGGCCTGCGGGTGCAGGAGGTGGCACATATTGGCAAGATCAATATCCGTGGCACCAAATCCATCGCCAAGGTGATCTGGAACCATACCGGCTGTGATTTTCCGCCAGCCAACAACATGGTCAGCTCTGCCGGAGCCCGGCACATTGTCTGGCTTGGCCCGGATGAGGCGCTGCTGCTGTGTGAAGCTGGCATGGAACGCGACCTGAGACGCAAGATCAGCGCTGATCTTGCCGGCCAGCATTTCGCCGCAACAAATGTCACCGACGCGCTGTGTGTTCTAAAGGTTGAGGGTCCTGATGTGCGGGCGGTGCTTGCCAAGGGCTGTGCGCTTGATCTGCATCCAGGCAAATTTGGTCCCGGCCAGTGTGCGCAGACGGTGCTGGCACATGCCGGTGTGACGATAATCGCCACCGATGAAAATTGCTTTTTGCTGATCTGCCGGACCAGTTTTGCCCCCTACACGCTCGACTGGTTGCAGGATGCGGCACTGGAATTCGGCTTTGTTTTTCAGGGATAGCTGACCCATTATCATTATTATGAAAAAGTCCCGGCCGGATAACCGGGGCTTTTTTGATTCGCCAGAAATAGCTGTTCGTCCGCTTATGTAATCGGCTTAGTAATCGGCGTCTGGCAATTCCTCCATCCGGCGGGCAATGAAGGCACGCAAGGCCTCATCAATCGCCGGATCCAGCTCCGGCTCCTGATAGGCATCAAGCATTTCACCAACGCGGGTGCGAGCGCGCACATTGCTCTCAAGACAGCCTTCGGATGACCATTGTTCAAAAGTGTTGTTGTCGGCCAACTGCGAGCGCCAGAAAGCGGTCTCAAAATTCGCCTGGGTGTGCGAGGAGCCAAGAAAATGCTGGCCCGGGCCGGTCTCGCGGAGCGCATCCATCGCCTGGCCATTGTCCGACAAATCAATGCCATCGACCAGATTTTGCATCATCGTCAATTGGTCAGCATCAAGCAGCAGCTTGGCATAGTCGGCGACAAGGCCGCCCTCCATCCAGCCACCGGCATGCAGAACGAAATTAACACCGCCCATCACCGTTGGCAGAATGGTATGGGTGGATTCATAGGCAGCCTGCGCATCCGCAGTTTTGGCTCCGGTCAGCGACCCGCCAGACCGGAAGGGCACGCCAAGACGACGGGCCAGCTTGGCACAGCCATACAGCACCTTGGCAGGTTCCGGCGTGCCAAAAGTGGGGGCGCCCGTCTGCATCGACATCGAGCTGGCGAAACTGCCGAAAATCACCGGTGCGCCGGGATTGACGGCCTGGGTAAAGGCGATACCACTCATCGCTTCGGCAAGGGTCTGGGCAAGGGTACCAGCAACCGAGACCGGCGACATCGCCCCGGCCAGAATGAAGGGCGCGGTGATCACCGCCTGATTGTTCCGCGCATAGACCTTGAGCGCCCCCAACATGGTATCATCCCAGGTCATCGGCGAGTTGGCATTGATCAAGCTGACGCAGACCGTGTTATTGGCAACGAACTCATCGCCAAACAGAATTTTCGACATATCAACCGTGTCCTGCGCCCGGCTTGGGGCGGTGACCGACCCCATATAGGGTTTGTCGGACAGGCGCTGATGCGCATAGATCATTTCGAGATGACGCTTTGTCACTGGCAGATCGACAGGCTCGCACACGGTGCCACCAGAATGATGGAATCCGGGGTGCATATAGACGAGTTTCACAAAATTGCGGAAATCATCCATAGTGGCATAACGGCGCTCACCCTCAAGATCGCGAACGAATGGCGGACCATAGACAGGCGCAAACACCGTCTTGTTGCCGCCAATCTCTACAGAGCGGGCAGAATTGCGCGCATGTTGGGTGAAGCTGGCAGGTGCGGTGGCGCACAACTGACGCGCCAGGCCACGGGGAAAATGCACCCGCTCGCCTGTTACGTCACAACCAACATTGCGCAGGATATCGAGCGCCTCCGGATCATCGCGGAAATCAATACCTATTTCCTCAAGAATCGTCTCGGCATTGGCCTCGATAATTTCCGTCGCCTCATCGCTCAGAATATCAACAGGCGGGATGTTGCGTGTGATGAATGGCGCGCTGGTGCCGTCACCACCGCCTGCCCGCAATTGACGCCGCGCATCGCGCCCGCCACCACGACGCGAACGCCGCTCTGATATCTGAGGTTCAGACATTTGCTTTTTCCTCTCCTGCGAAGCTGTTATCTCTGGTCAACCGGCTCAGGCACGCAGTTTTTCATTGTCCTGGTCATAGGGGGACTCGCCGATGACCGTGGCCCGCAGCCGCTGGTCGAGGATGTCGATCATCAGCTCCGTACCAACGCCAGCCAGATCCGGACGGACCATCGCAAGGGCAAGGGATTTATCCAGACGGAAGCCATAGCCACCACTTGTTGCGCGGCCAATCACCTCGCCATCTGGCAACATGATCGGGTTGCCGCCAATGGCATCGGCATCGGTGGTGTCATGCACCGCGAGCGTAACCATCGTGTTCTGGAAGCCTGCTTCCTGCCACTCGCTGAGTTTCTGGCGCCCCTTGAAGTCACCTTTGTTCAGATGAACAAACCTGTCAAGGCCACTCTCAAGCGCCGCATATTCAATCGACAATTCGGTACCGACGAGGCGGTAGGATTTCTCCAGGCGCATGGCATCCATAGCCCGAATGCCAAACGGCTTCAGACCAAATTCGGCACCGGCGCCCATCAGCGCATCAAAGATATGGTTCTGATACTCAATTGGGTGATGCAGTTCCCAACCAAGCTCGCCAACGAAATTCATCCGAAACGCCATGGCCGGCGCGAGATTCACCTCAATCAAACGGCTGGAAAGCCATGGAAAGGCCGCGTTGCTGAGATCGGCACGGGTGATTTTCTGCAGAATATCACGAGCCTTTGGACCGGCCAGAACCAGAACACCAACGGAATTGGTAATATTGTCAAACCTGACCGAGCCGTCATTCGGCATATGTTTCTTGATCCAGTCGTGATCCAGTCGCTGCGACGCGCCAGCGGCAACAAGATAGAAACTGTCATCAGACTCCCGCTGAATGGTAAATTCGGAATGCACGCCGCCGCGTTCAGTCAACGCATGGCACAGCGCAACCCGGCCCACCTTGCGCGGCAGTTTGTTGGCAACAAGATGGTCGAGGAAAGCCTCGGCACCCGGGCCAGAAATGCGGCATTTGGAAAAGGCTGACATATCCAGCAACCCGGCATTTTCCTGAACATTGCGAACTTCATTGCCAACATGCTCAAACCAGTGTGACCGGCGGAAAGACCAATGGTCCTCCCGGGGTGTTCCCTCTGGGGCAAACCAATTGGCCCGCTCCCAGCCAAATTTCTGGCCAAACACGGCACCAAGGGCTTTCAGCCGGTCATAACAGGGGGCGGTGCGCAACGGTCGCGCGGCAGCCCGCTCCTCATCCGGGTAATGGGTGGTAAAGACATTCGCATAGGCCTCTTCATTCTTTACCTTGAGATAGGATTGGGTCGTGTAGCTGCCATAACGGCGCGGGTCGACACCTAGCATGTCAATAGTTGGCTCACCCTCAACAATCCATTCAGCGAGCTGCCAGCCAGCACCGCCAGCGGCGGTGATGCCAAAGCTATGCCCCTCATTCAGCCAGAAATTCGGCACATCCCATGCCGGGCCGATGATTGGGTTGCCGTCAGGTGTGTAGGCAATGGCGCCATTATAAACTTTTTTGACGCCAACCTCGCCAAAGGCCGGCACACGTTCCATCGCCGACTCGATATGTGGCTCCAGACGCTCAAGGTCTTCCTGAAACAATTCATATTCAGAGTCATCGCTTGGCCCATCGACATAGCAGGCCGGCGCGCCCTTCTCATACGGGCCAAGAATCAGACCGCCAGCCTCCTCACGCATGTACCATTGGCCATCGGAGTCACGCAACACGCCCATCTCATGCTCACCGCGTGCATGGCGGTCTTTGATGTCGGGATGCGCCTCGGTGACGATATATTGATGCTCAACAGGGATCACCGGCACGTTCAGGCCGACCATCTGGCCTGTCTTGCGGGCAAAGTTGCCGGTGCAGCTGACCACATGCTCACAGGTGATCTCGCCCTTGTCGGTTGTCACCTTCCACTCACCCTCAAGGGTGCGGCTGATCGCGGTCACGGTGGTATTGCGATAGATTTCGGCGCCCCGGTCACGCGCACCGCGTGCCAGCGCCTGAGTGAGATCGGCAGGCTGGATGTAACCGTCATCCGGGTGCCGGATCGCCCCAATCAAGCCATCTGTATTGCACATCGGCCAGTAATCCTTGACCTCGTCAGGGCTCAGGAGCTGCACGTCGACGCCAATGGTGCTGGCAACACCGGCATATTGGCGATATTCGTCCATGCGGTCAGGCTTTGAGGCAAGACGGATGTTCGAGACATTGCGGAAACCGACATCCATACCGGTCTCTTCCTGCAATTCCTGATAGAATTTGACCGAATATTTATGCACTTGGCCAACTGAATAGGACATGTTGAACAGCGGCAGCAGGCCGGCAGCATGCCAGGTCGAGCCCGAAGTAAGCTCCTTGCGCTCAAGAAGAACGACATCAGACCAGCCTTTTTTTGCCAGATGGTAAAGGGTGCTGACACCAACAACACCACCCCCAACAACAACAACGCGCGCATGCGTTTTCATGTTTCGAACTCCCTTTCAAAGAGGATCAGGCGCCGCTATCACCGCATCGCCAACCGCCATTCATTCACTGGTAAAATCTTAGTGAAGGAGCAAAAAAACAGCGTCTCCCATCCGACTTTTTTTGACCAAAATAGGCAATAGGCGACGCGCCGCTCGTTTCGGCACATCAATCCCGCCAGATATCATGGGTCTGGACGGGCGCACGCTTTAGGTTGGCGCGCGCTATAGATGGGCGCAACTTATGAACGGGCTGACCGGGGCTCAGGGGTTCAGACGCTGGATATCCCAGCCACCAGCCCCATTGCCGGTAAAGCGGAAGCGGTCATGCAGGCGATGCTCGCCATCGGCCCAGAATTCGATTTCCTGAGGCGCGATGCAATAGCCGCCCCAATGTGACGGGCGTGGCACAGTCTCCGGGAAACGCGCCTCTGTTGCGGCCACCGCCGCCGCCAGCTCGTCACGGCTGCCAAGGGGGTGGGGCTGCGCCGAGGACCAGGCACCGATCTGGCTGCCACGACCGCGGGTGTTAAAATAGGCATCTGATTGCGCCGCTGGCACCTGTGAGACCGGGCCAACAACCCGTACCTGACGACGCAGGCTTTTCCAGTGCATGCAAAAGGCGGCCTTTTCAGTCGTCAGCAATTCACCTGACTTGCGGCTTTCATAGTTGGTGTAGAAAACAAATCCGTCTGCAGACCATTCCTTGAGCAGGACCATCCGCACGGAGGGCATGCCATTTTTGTCCACACTGGCAAGTGCGATAGCATCGGGATCGTTGATTTCCGAGGCAACGGCTTGTTCAAACCATTGACCAAAAAGGGCGAAGGGATCGGTATTCTGTTCAATTTCCATGCCGGCGCGCTCCTGTTCTTTGATGCCGAAATGGGCATTCACTCTGACAGCTGCAATGGTGCCACGCTGAAAAGCGGTGAGAGTTTGGTGGTAAAAACAAATTATTGCCTTATTTCTTCGTCATAAAGTTTCCTGTGGTAGGAATGAAACCTGCGCACTACATGAAAAACCCGACAGACATCAAAGGTGTTCAACGATGAAGCATGTAAATCAGACTACCCAAACCACCAAACACACACCCGGCAGAAGGACTGCATTGTCAGCCGCTAACGCGGGTGTTGCCCTCGGTCTTGCCTTCGGTATCACTCTGGGTGCCACTCTGGGTTTCACCGTGCTTGGCGCAGGCACCGCCGCCGCCGAGACGCGCGTTGAGACCGTTCTGGGAACCGTGACAAAATCCGACCCGATCCGCAGCAGTTATGTGCGTAAAACGCCAAAGGATGAACGTATTTGCCGGACCGAGGATGTGCCGATCTATGGCGAAACCAAGGGCGGCCAATCCGATCTGGGGGCAATGATCGTTGGCGGCCTGATCGGCTCGGCCATCGGCAACAAGCTGTCCAATAATGAGGGCGCGGGAGCCGCAGGAACCGTTGCTGGTGCCATTTTAGGGCGTGAGCAGGCAAAAAATGCAACCGGCCAGCGTGAAATTGTCGGCTATCGCCAGCAGGATGTCTGTGAGACGCGCACGATCATGACCGAACAGACCGTTCAGGAGATCACCGGTTACAGAAATACGATCGAGATCGACAACAAGATCATCATGCTTGAATCCGCACGACCGCTCGCCCCGAATGAGCGTATCGAGATCAACCGTCAGGTCACCTATTCGCTTCGCTAGACAGGACTTGACCTCCACCGCCAGATGGGTGGATGGGCGGCGTTGCACAGCAGGCCGAGACTTGCTGTGCCAGACAGTTGACGGCTGGGCGGCAGGTTTTGCCGCCGCTGCCCCCAAGATATAAAATGAGATGGACCCCTGATGGGCTTTGAGCCAGTTCTAGGCTGGCTTTGGGTTGAAGTTGGGGTTGGAGTTGGCTTTGGCACCGGCTTCTGCTTGCTCTGAACGCAGGAGCCTGTAGAATGTCGGCACAATAGATATTAGGTGGGCGCACACCCAATGCGGCCATGTTAAAGACGTGAAAGACCAGAGCCATGAGCAAGCAGAACACACCACAAAGTAAGCCCAGCAATACCGGCGGCGTAATGGCGGGTAAGCGTGGATTGATCATGGGCGTGGCAAATGACCGCTCAATCGCTTGGGGGATTGCTGCCAAGCTCGCTGAACAGGGAGCCGAACTGGCTTTCACCTTTCAGGGCGAAGCGCTGGAAAAGCGCGTCTGGCCACTGGCTGCGTCGGTCAATAGTGACCTTGTTCTGCCCTGTGATGTCACCGATGAGGCAAGTGTTGACGCTGTCTTTTCAACGCTTGCCGACAAATGGGGCAAGCTGGATTTCGTGCTGCATGCCATCGCCTATTCCGACAAGGAAGAGTTGAAGGGCCAATATGTCGATACCAGCCGTGGCAATTTCCAGCGAACGATGGATATCTCTGTCTATTCCTTTACCCATATCGCACAAAAAGCCACGGCGATGATGAATGATGGCGGCGCATTGTTGACGTTGACCTATTACGGCGCAGAGAGGGTAATGCCACACTATAATGTGATGGGCGTTGCGAAAGCGGCACTCGAAGCCTCGATCCGCTATCTGGCGGTTGATCTTGGTGGCCGCAACATCCGGGTGAACGGCCTGTCAGCTGGCCCGATGAAAACACTGGCGGCATCCGGTATTGGCGATTTCCGGTACATCTTAAAATGGAATGAGTACAACTCGCCGCTCAAACGCAATGTGACGCTTGATGATGTTGGGGGCGCCGGGCTTTATCTGCTCTCAGACCTGTCATCAGGAGTTACCGGCGAGACGCACCATGTCGATTGCGGTTATCACGTTGTCGGCATGAAAGCGGTTGACGCGCCCGACATTTCGACTGTCTGACATGTCAGATAACAGCTTCGGAAAACTGTTCTCCTTTACCAGCTTTGGCGAAAGTCACGGGCCCGGCATCGGCTGTGTGGTCGATGGCGCACCGCCGCGCATGGCGCTGTCAGAGGCGATGATACAGCCTTATCTGGACCGCCGGCGGCCCGGCCAGAACCGCTTTGTCACACAACGCCAAGAAGAGGACAGGGTTGAAATCCTGTCCGGTGTTTTTGAGGGACAGACAACAGGAACACCGATCGGGCTGTTGATCCGCAATAAGGATCAGCGCTCCAAGGATTATGGCGATATCGCAAAACAGTTTCGGCCCGGCCATGCCGATTACACCTATCAGGAAAAATATGGCATCCGCGATTATCGCGGTGGCGGAAGATCCTCGGCGCGCGAAACCGCGGTGCGTGTTGCCGCCGGTGCCATCGCTGATCTGTTTCTCAAACAGGCGCTTGGTACCCCCTATCGGGTACGCGGCGGCGTTGTGCAGATCGGACCGCACAAGATCAACCGGGATAATCTCGATTGGGACAATTGCGACAAGAACCCGTTTTTCTGTCCCGACGCCGAGGCGGCCGCCGCGTGGGAGGGGTATCTGGATGATGTTCGCAAGCAGGGATCATCAGCCGGGGCCATTCTGGAAATTGTTGCCGATGGCATTCCCGTCGGCCTTGGGCAGCCGATTTATGGCAAGCTGGATACCGAACTTGGTGCAGCGATGATGAGCATCAATGCCGTCAAGGGCGTGGAAATCGGCAGTGGCTTCGCCGCAGCCGCAATGGATGGTCGCGAGGCTGGCGATGAAATGCGCGAGGGACCAGCCTTCCTGAGCAACCATGCTGGCGGCATTCTGGGCGGCATTTCAACGGGTGAGCAGATTGTCGTTCGCGTTGCGATTAAACCCACTTCATCGATTCTGACGAAGCGGCGCTCGATTAACGAGGATGGCAAAGAGATCGAACTGCTGACCAAGGGGCGGCATGACCCCTGTGTCGGCATTCGCGGCGTTCCCGTTGCCGAGGCGATGATGGCACTTACCTTGGCTGATCACCTGATGCGGCATCACGCACAATGCGGGATCCTGCCCAGGGATTAATCAGGTCACGCAACCGGCTTGGTTGCCGCAATTAGAAATTCGCGGTTGCCATCCGGCCCATCAATCGGTGAGGGAACGGTGCCGATATGAGTCCAGCCCATCTCGTTCGTCAACCATTGCTCTACCTTTGCAATTGTCTGGGCGTGAAGCGTGGCATCGCGCACCACACCACCCTTGCCGACATTACCCCTACCAACCTCGAACTGGGGCTTGATCAGCGCGAGTAAACCGGCCCCCGGCGGTGCCAACGCCAGAGCCGCCGGCAGTAGTTTGGCAAGGCTGATGAAAGACGCATCACAGACTATGAGATCAGGCAAATCGGACGTCACGCCAAGCATTTCCGGCGTTAGATCACGGGCATTCACCCCATCCATAACCACCACACGCGGATCACAAGACAGGCTGGGATGGAGCTGGTCACGACCAACGTCAAGCGCAACGACACGCATCGCACCCCGGTCAAGCAACACCTCAGTGAAGCCACCGGTGCTGGCCCCGATATCAAGACAGGTGCGGCCGGCCGGATCAATCTGGGCAAAAGCATCAAGCCCGCCAATCAATTTGAGCGCGCCCCGGCTGACCCATGGAAAATCGGTGGCCGTGAGCTCCAGCACAGCGTCAGGAGCCAGGAGCTGCGCGGGTCTTTTCAGCGGCTTTCCTGAGAGCAGGACAGAGGATGACGCGATCAACGCACGTGCCCTGTCCCGCGAGGCAGCAAGACCGCGCGCCACCAGCAGAGCATCAGCGCGAATCCGATCCAGCGGTTCACCCGACACAGGTTTCTGTTGGGATTTTCTACGCGAACCGACCACACCAAAACCACAAAACATCGGTATCATGCGGTGGACATGATCACCCGAAACCTAACCAAAAACTCACTTCATAATCACTTCACGGTCACTTCACCGTCACATCAGGATGGCTTCACAACGACTGTCACCATAGGCCGGTTCGCGTGACCAAAATCTCTATTTTTTTTGCTTGGCGTGGCTGCCCGCATCCTCGGCTACCCCGGTGAGGGCAGACAGCGCGGCAACGATGCCATCACAATCAAGTCCGCAATCGGCGAGCTGGCCTGCCTGGCTGTCATGCTCAATAAACTCATCGGGAAGCGAGAGGGCGCGAACGGCAAAGCCGGTATCGAGGCGGCCTGCATTCGCCAGATATTGCAGAACATGGGCCGAAAAACCGCCCGGGCTGTTTTCCTCCACGATCAACAGCTTGTCGTGCCCGGCTGCCAGTTCATCAAGCAGCGCGCTGTCCAGCGGTTTGGCGAAGCGGGCATCAGCCACGGTTGGCGAGACACCAATGCCAGCCATTATATCTGCGGCCGCCAGACAATCAGCAAGGCGGGTGCCAAGCGAGAGGATGGCCACATCCTGGCCCTGGCGCACAATACGGCCCTTTCCAATCGGCAATATCTCGCCCCGCTCAGGAAGCTCACAGCCAATGCCTTCACCGCGCGGATAACGAACGGCAGATGGCCCCTCATCATGGCTGGCAGCGGTTGCCACCATGTGAGTCAGTTCCGCCTCATCCGACGGACACATGATCACCATGCCGGGTAGGCAGGACATGTAGGCAATATCAAAAATGCCAGCATGCGTGGCCCCATCTGCACCCACGAGTCCGGCCCGGTCGATGGCGAATCGCACGGGAAGTTTCTGGATCGCCACATCATGTACAAGCTGATCATAACCGCGCTGCAGGAAGGTCGAATAGAGCGCACAAAAGGGTTTCATACCCTCACTGGCAAGACCGGCGGCAAAGGTCACCGCATGCTGTTCAGCGATACCAACGTCAAAAACACGCGTTGGAAACCGTTCCTTCACCTTGTCCAAACCGGTCCCGGACGGCATTGCGGCGGTGATGGCAACGATGCGATTATCCTGCTGCGCCGCGTCAATCAGCGCCTTGGCAAAAACCGAGGTATAGCTGGGGACATTTGCTGCCGCTTTCTGTTGGGTGCCGGTGATGACGTCAAATTTCGGCACCGCATGGTATTTCTCTGCCGATGGGCCGGAAAAAGGATGCCCCTTGCCCTTCTCGGTAACAACATGCACCAGCACAGGCCCGGTCACATCACCATCGCGCAGATTTTTCAGAACCGGCAGAAGATGCCCCATCTCGTGACCATCTATCGGGCCGATATGCAGAAAGCCAAGCTGGCTGAAAACGGAATTGCCGCTGATCAGGTCACGCGCCATATCTTTGGCACGGCGGGCTGTGCGCTCTATCTCGGCGGGGAATTTGCTGGTCACTTCACGCACCAGATCCCGGATCGAGTGAAACGGCTCTGAGGTGATCAGTCGCGAGAGATAGCTGCTCATCGCACCAACCGGCTGGGCGATCGACATGTCATTATCGTTCAGGATAACAATCAGCCGACTGTCAGACGCACCCGCATTGTTCATCGCCTCATAGGCCATGCCAGCACTCATCGACCCATCACCAATCACGGCAATCACATTTCGCTTGCTATTCTGCAGGTCGCTGGCCACCGCCATGCCAAGCCCTGCCGAAATTGATGTGGAGGAATGACCAGCACCGAAGGGATCAAAAACAGATTCATCACGCTTGGTAAAGCCCGAAAGGCCATCCTTCTGGCGCAGGGTCTCGATCCGGTCACGGCGGCCGGTAAGGATCTTATGCGGATAAGCCTGATGCCCAACGTCCCAGATCAGCCTGTCATCAGGTGTCTGGAAAACGTAATGCAACGCCAAAGTCAATTCGACAACACCAAGGCCTGCACCAAGATGCCCGCCGGTTTTTGAAACAGCAGAAATTGTTGCGTCACGCAGCTCACGGGCAAGACGCGGCAACTCCGCCTCCGGCAGCCGCCGCAGATCTTCCATCCGGGTAATCTTATCAAGCAAGGGGGTCGGCGCCATCTCAACTCCACAATTATCAGCCCAACTCCGGCTCATAACACACGCCGAACTCTAACTTTTCACATAGCTTATCACGAATTGCGCGCAATAGCGAATGTCGCCAGATACTCCAGATACCCGGCCTGTGGCCACGGCGTCAAAACAGCCAGCGCATCATCGATCAGCCGGTGCGCCGTGACGCGGGCCTGCTCTGCACCCATCAATGACACAAAACTGCCCTTGCCGCGTTCAGCATCCTGTCCAGCCGGCTTGCCAAGCGTCGCCGCATCACCGTCATAATCAAGCAAATCATCAGCAATCTGAAACGCCAATCCAAGATCCCGCGAAAAGGTCCCGAGCGCGTCCAGCAGCCGGGCATCAGCACCACCGACGATGCCACCACAAATGGCGGCACACTGGATCAAGGCACCGGTCTTCATTGATTGCATTTCGGTAACTTCGGTCAGATCGAGCTGGCGCGTCTCAGCCTGCAAATCCAGCATCTGCCCACCCGCCATACCCGCAAGGCCAGAAGCACCCGCGAGCGCGGCAACAAGCCGGATCTGAACCGCAGGGTCAGAATGTGTGCGACCATCAGCAAGGATATCAAAGGCCATGGTCTGCAACGCATCACCAGCCAGAATGGCTGTCGCCTCGTCAAACGCCAAATGACAGCTGGGCTTGCTTCGCCGCGTTGCCGCGTCATCCATCGCCGGCAGATCATCATGCACCAGCGAATAGGCATGCAGCATTTCCAGAGCCACCGCCACGCGCAACGCCCCGCTCTGATCCCCAGCATCATCAGACAGCCGCGCCGCGCCAAGCACCAGCGCAGCCCGCAGGCGCTTGCCTCCGCTCTTCGTTGCATAGATCATTGCATCACGCAGGCGCTGTGCCGGTGATTGATTCACGCGAAGAATGTCATCAATGGCTGCGGCCGCTGCTCCGGCATCACAGGCGAGTTGGTCAGAAAACTCCATGACGGACTAGGTTTCAGGCGAGAAACTGCTGGCCTCGGCAGGGGGACTGCCATCTTCCGGCAGCTTGATCTGCTCCACCTTCTCCCGCGCCTCTTCAAGCCGCTTCTGACAATGTGCCTTGAGGGCCGTTCCCCGTTCAAAAGCAGCAATCGCGTCATCAAGTGACACATCTCCGCGTTCAAGAGACGTCACGATTGTCTCCAGCTCACGCAACGCCTTCTCGAAGCTGATTACCGCCAATTCTGTATCGTCATTGCCATTATTCATGAAACCGTCCGGTCCAGTTGTGCGTTATCTTCCGCCGGACGCATAAGTGCGGGTCATGGCAATACGGGAGTCACCGCACTCAATCACCGGCAAGGGTGGTTGCGATGGATTTCACCATATCCGCCACGCGCTTACGAACCAACGGTGTTTTGATACTATAGTAAGTGCGCACAAGCTCAAGCGTTTCCCGCCGTGCCATCGGATCCCTTACCTGTTCCTCACCAAGTTCAATAGAGTCGATGCCCCGGCTGACCCGGCGCGGTGAGGCGCGCATAGTAACCTCCGACATATCGTCAAAAAAGTAGTTAATCGGAACATCAAGTATCTGGCTAATGTCCCACAGGCGTGACGCGCTGACACGGTTGGCACCGCGTTCATATTTCTGCACCTGTTGGAAGGTGATGTTCAATTCGCCACCTAATTGTTCCTGGCTCATTCCCAGCAATGTCCGGCGCAGGCGGACCCGTTTTCCAACATGCATATCGACCGCATTATTGTTGGTGACCCGGAAATTTCGTTCGATCTGATCATTCTCGGCCATGATTTCATCCTTTTGCTTTGCAATACCATGTTACCAAAGGTTGCACCCAAGAACGTTCAAATTCTTGTGAGTAGAATTATTTTACTCGCGTTTACCTTTTCGGCGTGCAGCTGAAAGCAAATATAATTAAGTGAATGAGTAACCGGGCGACTCAATTAGCGGCATTCTTCGAGCGCAGCGAGCAATGCGTGGGCGATTCCAGCCTCAAATGTCGAGTGCCCCGCCTCATCAATAAGCCTGAGTCTGGCCTTGGATCCCCACCTTTTCGTCAGCAATCTTGCTGTTATTGGCGGGCAAATGACGTCATGACGGCCCTGAATGATCTCGGCCGGCAAATGCTTTATCCGATGAAGATTCTCGAGAATATGGTCTGGCGCAAGAAAACAGTGATTGACGAAGTAATGCGCCTCAAGACGCGCCATACTAAGCGCCGATTTTCCACCCACATGGCGAACACCTGAGCGGAGCGTCGAACAGCTTGTCTCATAAGAGGCCCAGCGTTCAGCGGCGACCTGATGCATATGTCGATCCGGGTCGATCAGACGGCGGTGATAACTTGTCAGCAGATCAGAGCGTTCCTCGAGAGGCAGAAATTCGGCAAAGCTCTCATGCGCCTCAGGAAAGAATCGCCCCATGCCATAGAGAAACCAATTCACCTCGGCATCGGTGCCAAGGAAAATACCGCGCAGAATCAAGCGTGACACATTTTCGGGATACGCAATCGCATAGGCCAGCGCCAACGTACTTCCCCAAGACCCTCCAAACAGCACAAAACGGTCAATGCCAAGGGCAACGCGCAATGCCTCTATATCTTCGATCAGATGCTGGGTTGTGTTGTCTTTTGTCTCGCCATGAGGCTGTGACCGGCCACTACCGCGCTGGTCAAACAGCACGCAGTGAAAACGCTCCGGGTTGAACAGACGGCGATGCGTCGGCGCAATGCCGGCACCCGGTCCACCATGCAGAAACAGCACGGGAACGCCCTTGGGATTTCCGCATTGTTCGTAATGGACGCGATGGATGCCGCGGGTCAGATATCCCTCATTGAACGGAACAATTGGCGGAAATAATTCTTTTTCCTGAATGAATGCGTGAGCCATGGCACATCATAGCCGAGACGACACAACCCTTTCAATCCCCGCAACGCGGCATATCCAAAGGCCGTTACAATACCGGCAGACAAAGACGCGAGACCGCCACCGGTCAGGCGACGTCCATCATATCCTCAAGTTTCATTGCGGCCGCATCCTGATCAATCTTTTCAATCGCAGCAAACTCACGCGCCAGACGCTCAAGCGCTGCCTGATACATTTGCCGCTCGGAATAGGATTGTTCGGCCTGGTTGGTGCGGCGGTGCAGGTCGCGCACAACTTCGGCGATCGACACAGGATCGCCAGATTTGATTTTTGTTTCATATTCCTGGGCGCGGCGAGACCACATTGTGCGGCGCACACGTGCTTTGCCCTGCAGGGTGGTGATGGCCTGGTCCATCTGCTTGCGCGAACTCAGCGTCCGCAGGCCAAGCGATTTCGCTTTTTCCATCGGCACGCGCAGCGTCATGCGATCCTGTTCGAAGCGAACAACAAGCATTTCCATGACAGCACCACCAACATCACGTTCCTCGGTACCAAGAATGCGACCAACGCCATGCGTCGGATAAACGACAAAATCACCCTCGGCAAACGTGGTCTCTGACTTTTGTGCCATAGTATCCTTTTCCTCTTGCCATGCCAGCCATCCAATAATGAAGCCGCCCTGCAAAGCGGGACGGCATGGCTTGCTCCGGCATTACCCACTTAACGATGCTTTGCAGGCACACCCTCAGCAAAACTGGTTCCAAAGGACCTCAAAACACCGCAGCGCGGCGTTCGTCACTGCGCTAAGTCTTTCTTATACTCCAATTTTCTTCAAAAAACAACTCGTTGAAAACCCAACGGGTCGGCCAGCAAACGCGGCCAAGGGCGCTAGTTACCTGCACCGGGGGCCTTGGTGAAATATTTATCATATTTCCCGGCCTCACCCTGACTGGCCTCGGCATTTGGCATCGGCTCGGTGCGCTGTCCAATGTTGGGCCAAATTTCCGACATCTCTCGATTCACCTCTAGCCATGCCTCAGCACCCGGCTCAGAGTCGGGCAGGATGGCTTCGGGAGGACATTCGGGCTCACACACGCCACAATCAATACATTCATCAGGGTGAATCACCAGCATGTTCTCACCCTCGTAGAAACAATCTACCGGGCATACCTCGACACAGTCGGTGTATTTACAGTTGATGCAGTTTTCATTGACGATATAGGTCATGATCAGGGTTCCGTGGGATAGGAGGGCTCTGGCGCATGTTCTATCGCAGAATCACGGTCTGGGCAAGACCTAGACAGCGCGGTCCAGCCGTGCCCTTGCCCGCTTGGCGGCACGCCCGGAATCCACATCCTCGACAAAGAGCAGGCCCGCCAAACGGCGCATCAACTGTGCCTCATATTCATGCATCTGGCCATCAGCAAGCACCACCATCCACGCCATCTCCATGATCGCAATCCGGTCTTCGGCATCGGTTTCTGAGCGGATAGCGCGCACCAGCGAATGAATTTCAATGCGGCCTTCATGTGCGACGATGGCACTGTCAATGATGGTGGCAACCTCATCCTCGCTGAGATCCAGCTGGCCGGTGAGCGCATGCGATATGCTGGCCCGTTCATCCTGATCAAGCACCCCATCGGCCATCGCCGCCTCGATCAGAAGCCCGGCAAGCGTCTCCGCCCAGTCATGATCGCCTTTTGGTGCGACGGTCTCATCGGTAGAAAATGTCTTTATCCAGCCTTCAAGTTTTTCAAGCATAGTATTATCCTGTTACTAATTTGCGGCATTTTACAGCCCGGGTTTCAGCCTGTCGGTCAGGCGGCGTTCGCGTTTTGTCGGCCGACCAGCCCCCTTTTCCCGTGCCTCGAAATCGGAATCTTCTGCTTTGGCCTTCGTCTGTTTTGGTTGCGGCGGTGCCAGATCCTCATAAAGCAACATCGCCTCGGAGGCCGGGCCCCTTCGGGTTCCGAGCGCCACGATCCTGATCACGCGGATTGTGTCAGCTTGGGCAAATGTGAGAGTCTGACCGATAATTGCGGCGCGATGCGGCTTGCTCATCACCTCACCATTGAGACGAAACCTGCCACCAGCTATGGCTCTCGTGGCCATCGCCCTGGTTTTAAAAAAACGCGCATACCATAGCCATTTATCAAGGCGCAGCGCTGTGTCTGGTCCACTCAAGCCTGTCCTATTCCTTTAGTTTGAGCCCTGCCAGAACGGCAAAGGGAGAATTGGGGTCGGGTTGTTTTGCGGCAGGCTTTGCCGGTCGGGGATTGCCCTTGGCACCCGCACGCCGCTTGCCGTCATTCCTGTCAGTCTGAGACCGGCTACCGCCCTTTTTTGTATTCTGGTTTGTCGGCCGGTTGCCTCGCGATTTCTCGGCGTTCTGACGGGCATTCGGACGGGCGCGCCGCACACGCTCAAAAATCTGCAATGCCGGCTTTTCAGGATCATCGGATGGTTCCTCCCCAACGATCCTGCACTGCATGTCCAGTAGCATCGCGCCCATCTGTTCACGGGTTGCCCCAGCAAGCGAGAGCATGTCCTCGGTAATCTTGAACTGGCCCTCACGTGCCGCGGTGCGCACCAGCAACGCCACCCGTTCGACCATATCAACGCGCATCACTCGCCCACCGAGGCGGCGATAGCCAACGACCAGCCAGAATTCATCGGGAATATTCTCAACCGCGTCAACGGTGACCCGCCCCGCAGGGGGCGGTGCGTGAAAATTACCACCAGCATTGACGAAAAGATTCCACAATAGCGCCCGCAATTCGATCTGCGCAGGCTTCAGCATATCCGGAAGATAGACTGTCTCAACACCAAAGCGCAGGCCCAGACGTGCCATTGCCGGGCGGTCAGTTTCCTCAAGCGCCTTTGTCAGATGGGCGATCTCGCTGGTGCGAACCGCGCCAAGCCCCTCAAACAGCGTAAAGGCAATGCCCTTGGCAGCCCCTGACAGGGTTATCGGTTTGGCAACGGGCTCTTCAAGAACATCAGGCTGTTCAACCGGCGGGTCTGCCGGAATTTCATCCTTCGTCGGCCCGCTGGTTTCGGTCGCTGGCGCCGATGCGGCATCAGGTGCGGTTTTATTGGGAGCTGATTTATTGGGAGCTGATTTTGGAGGCACCGGAATCTCAATCGCCTCAGGGGATTCCAGTGCCAGCAGCCGACCCAGAACATCGCGCACATGCTCGGCAACAAAGTCATTGAGCCGTGCATGCAGGCGCTGTGTCTGATCAATCGACAGCAGATCACTGTCGATCACTTCCGGACGCGGGGCGTAGAGGCCATCACCCTTGACAAGCCGGGCCACCCTGGACTCGCGCCAGCTGATTACGCCAGCCTCATCAAGCCGGAAGGCAGGAGCTGCCGATGCCGCAAAGCCCCGCACTCGGTTTTCTATCTCGTCAGGAAGGCCGCGCCTTGCCGCCGCAAGAATGGTTGATTTCTCTTCGCCTTCAGAAAGCGTCGGCTGGAAAACAAAACCGTCCAGCACACCCACCTCTTCACCCTCAACCAGAACCGTACCGTCCGTCTTTACCGAAGCCATCAAATTCTTTTTTTCCTTCAACCTTCGACTTAAATGCGCTGCCCGCCGATCAACAAACCTCTCTGACAATCGGCTGTGCAGGCAATCCGAAAGCCGATCCTCAATTTGACGGGCACGATCCTGCCACTGGGCAGGGCTGTCTGTCCAGTCAGAACGGTGTGTGATATAGGTCCATGTTCGAATATAGGCAAGACGGGTCATCAAAGTGTCAAGGTCGCCATCCAGTCGGTCAAGTTGAGTCATCGCCTTTGCCACCATGTCCGTCGCCAGAACCCCATGCGCCGCCAGCGCAGCGTAGATGCCGGCAAGCATGTCATAGTGATTTTCGTTCAGACTCTGCCGAAAATCGGGAATGCAAGCGACATCCCAAAGCAGACGCACGGCATGGGCGTTGGTGGCCGCGGCAAGAATTTCAGGACGACTGGACAGCGCTGCCATCGCCTGATGATCCAACGCGTCACCCTTACGGAACAGGAAGGGCAATGGCGGGGGCGTCTCAAGCGAGGCCGACAGCGTGTCCACGGTGGAAAAATCCAGATCACGGCTGCGCCAGTAAAAAGCACGTAACGGCTGGAACCTGTGCTGTTCAATGGCCTCAATCATTTCCGGGTCGAGCGCGCGGCAGCCATCAGTAACACCAAAGGTGCCATCATTGACATGCCGACCAGCCCGGCCGGCAATCTGTGCCATCTCTGCCGGTGCCAGTTTGCGCATGTGCCGCCCGTCATACTTGACATCGGAGGCCAGCGCGACATGGTTGAGATCCAGATTGAGCCCCATGCCGATCGCGTCAGTCGCAATCAGAAAATCAACATCCCCATTTTGGTAAAGATCCACCTGGGCGTTGCGGGTGCGCGGGCTGAGTCGGCCCATGACAACCGCCGCCCCGCCGCGCTGGCGGCGCACCAGATCAGCGATCTGATAGACATCCGCAACGCCAAAGGCAACGATCGCGCTGCGCCGGGGTAAGCGCGTCAGCTTGCGCGGTCCGGCATAGGATAGCTTTGACATGCGCTGGCGTGTTTCGAACCGGGCGTCTGGAAGGAGTTGCCGCAATAATGGGCCTGCTGTCTCCGCGCCCATCAACATCGTCTCAAACTGGCCGCGTGCATGCAGGATGCGATCGGTAAAGACATGGCCGCGCTCGCGGTCTCCGGCAAGCTGCACCTCGTCAACGGCGATGAATTCAAAGCCGCGATTGACCCATTGATCCCCCAGAAAATCCGCTGTTGTGCCGGTATCATTGCGCTCCAGCGGCATCGATTCGACAGTGGCGCAGATGTAGCGCGCCGAGGGCGGCAAAATGCGTTCCTCACCTGTCACAAGTCCAACTTTTGACGGGCCAAGGCGCGCCACCAGACGATCATAATTCTCGCGTGCCAGAAGCCGCAGGGGAAACCCGATCAGGCCCGTTGCATAGCCGGTCATCCGGTCAATCGCCAGATGCGTCTTGCCGGTATTGGTCGGGCCAAGAACGACCGTCACTGCGGCAGAGGACCGCAATGCAGACGCATGAAGCGAGGTGGCGGAAGATCTGGTGACTGACATCAGCGGAAACCGCAGGGCGAGAGAAAAACAAAAAACGCTGCTACCCTAGCGGCATTTTCAGTTCGGCGCACCGGATTTCTGAGCCGATGCAACTAAAAGTCCTCACTCGGAAACATCCGAACGGGGTTTTCGCGATTGGTGGTACCCGTTGCCAGTGGCCGAGGACGGAAAAGGCCTAGAAATGTGCGGACACCGTGGTCAGAGGGTTGCCCACCGGCGGCGCAAAATT